>Ga0181600_10003554_pt1 | contig 11898 bp, 3 predicted proteins | sample 041ome_2_FD_132982 | JGI IMG/M metagenome (GOLD analysis project Ga0181600, IMG submission 132982) | Coastal salt marsh microbial communities from the Groves Creek Marsh, Skidaway Island, Georgia - 041406US metaG (megahit assembly) | ecosystem: Environmental > Aquatic > Marine > Intertidal zone... | reverse complement strand
GCCGGGAAAAACGGCGTTCGCGCCGTCGCGCTCGCGCACGTCGTCGCCGGGACGAGGCGTCTGTTCTCGATCAAAGACGGGCACGTGTTGCGATCCGTGGCGGCGACAAGCGAGCGCGACGTGTCAAACAAACCGACCGTGACGGAATACGCGGAATATGCGGAAGAAATTCCGAACGTCGTCGTCGGTCTCCGCGCGTCGGTGAAGTTTGGTGCGTTTTTCAAAACGGCGCCGGCGCTCAAAACGCGGTGCGCGGCGATGCCGGGTTTGTCCGAGGCTTGCGCGCCGAGGCCGACGCGCGCGGTGGCGCTCGAGCCGCACGCGGTGTCTCGCGACGTAAACTCGCTCGCGCACGATACCGTTCTTCCGAACGATTCTGAACGATTCAGTGCCGTCGAGAACGTCCTCGCGCGGTTCGACGCCGACGCCGGACGCTTCGCCGACGCCTCCGCCTCCGCCGAGACGTCTGGGTTCGGAGACGCCGCCGCGGAGACGCCGCAGCTGGCCTCGCGAGCGGCTCTGGGGCTCGATCCAAGCCACGCCGTGGTCGTTCTCGGGGACCTGGTCTGCGCGAACGGAATCGCGCACGTCGTGGACGCGCCTCTGGCGCCCCATGACTTCTTCGCGCCGGCGCCGACGCGCCAAGACCCGCCATCATTTAGTCAGAACTTTCCGACGCACGACGCGCAGAGCGCATCTATTCCCGTTTTCCTGCAAACGCCGCCGCCTCCGGCGCCGGCGGCGACGAGCGCGCCGCCGCCCGCTCTGATGCCCGTGGCCGCGTACTTCACCGCGCCGCCACCGCCACCGACCGCCGCCGGGCCGCCGCCGTCGCCGCCGCTGTCGTCACCCTCTTCGTCGCCGCCGGCGCCGCCGGGCGGGGCGGGTGTCTCGGGGTCGTGCGCGGCGCGCGCGCCGGACATTTGCGGCATGTGCGACTACACCTTCTCCGAGACTGACGGCGTGTGCTGCTGCGACGAGAGCTGCGTCGCGAGCGGGGATTGCTGCGCGGACTACCAGGCGGTGTGCGTTCGGGCGCGCTGAGTCGACGGGACGTTGTCGAGAGCTTGGGGGTTAACGTTTCGTTCAATACGTAGTCTACATACTGGCTATTCTCGTCGATTCGAGCCAACTTTTGTGCGGACAACCGTTGTGAGCTCCGAATTCGGGCGTTCGTGGTCGTCTCGCCCTCGGACGCGCATCACCCCGCGAGACGCGCGCGCGCCGGTCTGGGGCGCCGCGCGGGCGTCGATGTCGCCCCGCGCGTCGGGGTCGGGGACGTCGGTCCCCGGCGAAGGTCGACGGCGAAGCCGCGCGTCCCCGTCCCGCTCGCGACGTCCGAGCGCATCCGCGCTGACGCGTCTGTTGGCGCTCTGCGTCGCGTCTTCGCTCCCCGCGCCCGCGTCGGCGCAGACGGACTGCGTGATCCAGGGCGCGGTGGCCATCTTCATGGTGTACCAGGCGGAGAACCCCGACGCGGTGTTCTTCTCCGAGGACGGGTGCCTGGCGGGGGGCGGGCGCGGGAACGGGTGCTGCCCCGGCTCGAAGTGCGCGGTGTGCGAGCCCAACACCGTGCAGAGCGCGGGGGGGAAGGAAATGCGCTGGAACTCGTGCGTGTGCGAGCCGTGCGAGCCGGGCTCGGCGCAGTTCCGTGTGGGCATGCGCGTGTGCGAGCCGTGCCCCGCGGGCTGGTACCAGCAGGTGCGGGGGCAGACGCAGTGCGACGCCTGTCCCCCCGGGACGTTCAACGGCGACGTCGGGCGCTCGACGCCGTGCGATCCGTGTCCGCCCGGCACCTACTCCTCCTCGGACGTGCGCGCGTACCGCGAAGCCACCACCAAGACGTACCGCGGCGTCGGCGTGAGTTTCGACCCCAGCGCGGGCGCGTCGCGGTGTGCGGCGTGCCCCGCGGGCACGTTCCAGCCGGAGTTCGGGGGCAGATCGCCCGAGGAGTGCCAGGAGTGCCCCCCGGGGTTTTACAGCGAAAGCGGCGCGTCCGAGTGCGTCGCGTGTCCCGCCGGGACGTACCAGCCGTACGCCGGGCGCGCCAGCGAACGGGATTGCCTGCCGTGCGCGGCGGGGATGTGCAGCGACGCGGACGCCTCCGTGGAGTGCTACCAGTGCTGCCCCGTGGCGAACCTCGCGTGCGACGCGTACCTGAAGCGCGCGCGCGGCTTCTACGGGCAGAAGGCGTGGTACAGCAACGACGGCGAGGTGGGGCGCGTGCCCACGGATCGAAAAGACGAGTTCCTCGAGCGGCTCTGCGCGCGCGGGTGTCGGGAATACGGCGTCGTCAACTGGTGCGTCACGGGGGTCTGCGCGGCGTAAGCGATAATACGTAGAGACACAGAGTGGTTCGGTGAACACTCCTCTTTAGTTTTAGCTTTCGTTTTAGCTCTCTCATACTTAGTAGTATGAAATACGGTACCTTCGGTATCACGCGCGCTCCGTTTTCGTCGCGCTCGTCCCCTCGATGAGCAGCCTCGCCTCGCTGACCCGCAACCCCGCGCCGCGCGCGCCGCCGGCGTCGTCGTCGCCGGGCGCGCACTCGCGGCGCCGCCGCGACAGCGCCTGCACGTTCTCCTCCACGGTGTTGAGCAGCGTGAACCTGTGCACAAACGTGGGCTTGGTCTGCCCTATGCGGTCGACGCGCTTCATCGCCTGCGCCTCCGCGCCGGGGTCCATCACCGGCTCCAGCAAAATCACGTGCTGCGCCGAGGTCAAGTTCAGCCCGTTGGCGCCGCGGCGAAGCGGCATCAGCAAAACGCGCGCGTCCAGGTCCGCCGCCGACCCCGTTTTCGTCTCGTTTTCGTTTCGTTTCGCGGCGAACGCCTCCACGGCATCGCGCAGCTTCTTACCGCCGCCGCCGGGATGCGCGACGGCGACGCCGTTCGCGCGCAGCGCCGCCGCCACGACGCGGAGCGCATCCTCCCACTCGCTGAAGACGAGGATCTTCGTCGCGGAATCCGCGCCGTTTCTGTTCGCGTCCAAAAGCCACAGCGCGCGACGCGTCACGGCTTCGATCTTCGTGCCCCATGAGCCCTTCACGACGACCGACGCCTCGAACGCGAGCTGTTCCTGTTCGGTGCCGAGGCTCGCGTCCATGTCCCACCGCGTCCGCGGCGCATCTGGCGCGTCCGGCGCGTCGCCGGCGTCGTCGGAGGGCGCCTTCACTAAAAAAAAGCGCTCGACGCTCGCGCGCGCGCCCCCCGACGACACGTAGTTGATCTCGTCCGCGGGCGTCCGCTCGCGGCAGGTTGGGCACTTGAAGCTCTTGGGGTGCCTGCTGTTCGGTGGCGGCGGCGCGCGCGAGACCAGCGCGTCCGTGCAGGACACGCACAGCTTGTGCCCGCAGGGCAGAACCGCGAGCTCGGCGGCGGCGGTCGACCCGTCCGCGTCCTCCTGGCACACGGGGCACTCGAACGCGCGAGACGTTCGCGCGACGTTCGCGGGTGCGTTTGCCGAAGTTTCGAACTCGGACGTCGCCGCGAGGACCCGCGCCTGCTCGTCCTCCCTCCTGAGCCGTTCCAGGAAGCGCACTTGCGACGCGGCGCGCCGCAGGTCCGCCTCGTGCGCGGCGCGGTCGGCGGCGTACTGCGCCTCCATCTCCGGGAGCTCCCACGCGTGCACCACCGACGCGCGGAGGCGCTCGGGCACGGGATCGGGCAAGCCCCCGAGCGCGACTTCGTCGTCGCGTCGCGTCCGGATGCGCGTCGTCGCCATCGCCAGTTCGTCGCGCGCGTGGAGCTCGTCCCGCTGGTGCTTCTGCAAAACGCACGCGTTTCGGAACTCGCGACGCATCAGCTCCAGGCTCTCGACGTGCGCGCTGCCCGCCTCGAACAGACTTCCGTTCCTCGAACAGCACTTCGCCAGCAGAAAGCGAAGCGCCGTCTCCGCCGAGCTCGGCGCCGAGCGGCCGGCGCCGACGTCCGCGCGCGCCACGCGCCCGCGCGCGCCGCCGCGCACGTGCTCGTCCGACGCCTGCCTGCCGAACACGGCGTCTTCGTACGCAGCCAGGCGCGGCTGCGCGAGGCAGTGGTGGCAGGTCACGAGCGCCTCTCGGCCGCGTGTACCGCTCGTAAACGCCGCGTCGTGACGTCTCGAGTCCTCGAAGAAGAAGTTGCGCTTTTCGCCGCCGCCCAAAACGCACGCGCCGCACCGACCGGCGGCGTCGACGTCCTCCGGTTTCGCGTCGGCGGTTATTTTTTCTAACCGCGCCGAGTCCTCCAAAAACGCCGCGCGCAACGTCGTGAGCTTCTCCAGGTCCCGCTCGAGCGCGAACCGGAACCCGTTCAAATCAGTGAACGCCACGCGCTCGCCCTGCCAGCTCCCTTGCAGCGCGCCGTCCACCAGGCGGTCGAACAGACCGGAGCCCGAGGGGTCCCTCGCGTCGCGCCGCGCCAGGGAAAGCGCCTCCGCCCACCACGTCGCTCCGGCGGGGCCCGGGCCCCGCGCCGCGGCGCCGCAGCGCGCGAGCGCCGACGCCACCGCGGCGGAGGCCCGGCGCATGTGCTCCGAGGCAGCGCCGACGCCGCCGGCGCGCGACGCGAGGTACTTCTGGCGCTCGGTCTCCGCGTCGCGGTTTAGGGTATCGTCGCGCAGCGCGCGCGAGACGGCGACGGAGGACGTCTTCTTCGCCGCCGCCTCATCCGCGGCGTCCAGCGCGAGTCGCAGGTTGTGCAAAGCGTGCAGGCGCTGCAGCGGGTCGAGTCGTAGCCCGAGCCCGTCCGCCGCGCCGGAGGCCTCCAGCTTCAAGACCTGCCTGTAGTGCTCGACCGCGGCGCCGAACCGCGCCTCGCAGCACGCGACGCCGGCGGAGGCGTTGCGCGTGAACGCGACGAGCCTCTGCGCCTCCTCCGCCTCCACGCGTTGCTTCTCGATGAGCACCGCGTGGATCTGGGGCATGGACATGATCGCGCCGCTGTGGATCCCGCCGGCGCCGATGTGCGCGCCCGCGAGGATCCCGTCGGCGCGCGCGGCGCCGCCCTTGACGAGCCCGCGGACGCCGTGCGTGCCCGCCTGCGGGTGGTTGCACGCCTGGCGCAGCCGCAGCAGAGGAACCAACACGCGTCTCGACTCCTCGGCGGTGAGGCGCCGATCGACCGCGTTCGCGGCGTCGTCGTTCGCGGTGAGATCCACCGTCGCGGCGTCGTCTTCGCCCCCGTCGCGACGGGGCGAGTCACCGCTCGAGACCGCGTCGTCCTCGTCGTCGTCGATCAGATCGTCGATCGCGAACGCGTCCCCGGTTCCGTCGTCGCGGTCGTCGTCTGGACGCCCTCCGAGCCGACGGCCCGCGCCGGGCGCGAACGCCGCCGCGTCGCGTCCGCGATTCCGCGATTCCGCGATCGGTCCCCCTTCGCGATTTATTCGTAAATCCGCCGCCGCCTCGGCGCGCGCGCGCGCCGGGTCCACCACGCGGCGCAGCGCTTCGCGCGCCGCGCGCTCGCACACCTCCCTCTGCTTGCGGTACCAGTGCGCCTCGATGCCGGAGGGGCGCAGCGAGGTGACGGTCTGGCCCTGCGGCGGAAGCCGGAGCTCGTCCGCGACGTCCGCGCGCGCGTTGCGCCACATGACGCGGCGCAACACGTCGAAGAGTGCCCTTTCGATCGAAGGCGCGTGTCCTTTTTCAAACGGCGCCTCGACGACGCGTCTGAACCAGTGGCGGTCGGTCAGCGGCGACGGCGCGCGCAGAAACGCAAACAAACCTTGCAAATCCTCGACGCCGCGCGAGACGGGCGTGCCGGTGACTGCCCACCTGTGCACGCCGGGCACGAGGCACGCCATGGCCGCCGCCGCCGCCGTGGACGATTCCACCTCCTGCGCCTCGTCAAGCACCACGCGCCACCACGTCAAGCGCGTCAGTGGCGTGGGGATGATCTCGTACTTCTTGCGGTGCCTGCTCGCGCGGCCGCCGGTCCCGCCGGGACCGTCCCCGTCCGACGCCGCCGCGTCCGGCGCGTGGTGCAGGTCGCCGCGAAGCGTCTCGTACGTCGTCAGCACGACGTCCGCGCGCGCCAGGTCGAGCGCGGAAACGGGCGCGGTTCGCGTATTCATAGCCCGCGTCTTGGCGTCCGGCCCGGACGCGCCGCGCGGCTGCCCCTCGTACGTTATGACATTCAGCGCGCCGGGCGCGGCGTGCCTTTTGAGCTCGGAGCGCCACTGCGCCAGGATGGCGGACGGGCACACCACCAGCGTGGCGCCGCACGGCCCCGACACGTGACACCCCGCGCGGCGCGCTACGCACCGCCCGCACGTGAACGGCGCGTCCTCGGCGCGTTCGCGAGCTAAGCGTGTCAGGCGCGTCGCGCGCTCCGCCGCGCGAAGCGCGTCTAAAAGCATAGAAGAAGTGGGAAGATGTACGCGTTCTTCTTCTTCTTCTTCTTTTTCGGCGCCGGCGTCCTCCTCTTCGTTCTTCGCGAGCGGATCGGGAGACGTCACGAGTCGTACCGCGGCTTCCCCCCGTTCCGCTTTCGCGAAATCCCCGCGCCGGGTCTCGTCGTCGGAAGGCGGCTCGGTGGTGTGAGCGGCCCTTTGGTTTTCGTGCGCCGCGCGCGCCTCAGCCTCCGCCGCCTCGGCGCGCGCCTCAGCCTCCGCCGCCTCGGCGACGCGCGCGGCGTGCTTCTTCTCGTCCGCCGCGGTGTACCCGACGCACCGCGCGTGCGACCACTCCAAACACGACTCGCAACACAACCAGAGTCCGTCGTAGTCGACGCCGTCCACGCCGCACGCGCACCCGACGATTTCGTGTGATTCGTCCAGGTCGGTTTTCTCGTTCGGTTTTCGTTCGGCGTCGGCGTCGTCACGCGGCCCCGGGCCCTCGTACCTGTGCGCCAGGACGCACATGAGCAGCTCCACGGTCTTGCCCAGCCCCATCTCGTCCGCCAGAATCCCGCCCTTGACGTCCGGCGGCGCGGGGAACGCGACCCGGGAGACCTGCCCGGTGTGCCAGTTCACGAAGCACGAAGCGCCGGCGGATCGTTCCTCCGCGAGTACTCGTGAGCTCCGAAGCGGCGACCACAGCGGGTGAAGCGACGCGTTTCGTTTCGTTTCCTCCGAAACGAAAGCCGAGGTCGCTCCGGGCGCCTTACTCGCCGCGTCCGCGCCCCCCTTCTCCCGGCGCACCATCCAGTGCACCGCCCTCCGCTGGTACGGCCGCGGATCCGGCAAAAGCCCCGGGAACGCGCCAGCGAACGCCGGCGCCTCCCGCGGCGGCTTCGCCGCCGCGTACGCCGCGCGCGCCGCCGCGTCGCGCGAAACAACCGCGGTTGCGATCGTCTCGCCGGCGCTCGTCGCGACGCCCGCGGCGAAGCGTTCGACCGCGTCCGTCGGAGGACACAGCCAGTGTGCCAGGACGCGTCGCAGTCGCGCGTGCTTCTTCTTGCGGCTCGCGTGTTCGGCGAACGCCGGCGCGTCCGCGAACGCGTCGGCGGTCAGGCAGACGCGCAGAAACGCGTTCTTTTCCGCGAGCCGCGAGGTGGCTGTTTTTTGTTTTTCCTCCAATTTTTCCTCCAAAAGATGCTCGTCTCCGAGTCCCGACGCCGCGCGCGTGAGTCCCAACGTGCCTTCTCGCAGCAACGCCAGGAAACACTCCAGGAGCGTCTCTCCGGTGGTGTCGGCGTGGCCGAGCGCGAGCGTCTCCGCCGGAAACGCGTAGCGTCGCCAGCCCGCCCGCGGCGGCGCTTCGACGCGAGGCGCGTCGTCGTCGTCGTCGTTCTTCTCGGCTCGCGTCTCGGTTGAGATGGTCGCTGGTCGACACATCCGCGCCCACTCGAACGACGCGTGGTCCCTCGAGGCGGGCCGCACGAGCGCACGCGCGCCCGCCGACCCGAGCGGAACGTCGTCCGTTTCTGGGGCACCGACGGCCACACCCTCGAGCGAGGCCACGACGACGTCCTCAGGTCGCCGTTCGCGGATGGCCACTTCCACGGGTTCGGCGAGCGGAGGGTGCCGAGTCCCCGAACGGCTTTTTTTACGCGCAGGGGGCGTCGATGCCGCCTCGACGCCGACGCCCTCGTTCCGACGCGGCGGGGCTTTCCGCCGAGGCATCGCGGACCTCTCGGACCTCCGTCCGGCGCGCCGAGCACTGACGCGCCGCGACAGCGTGGGGAAGCGAACAGGGCAACGACTGATGATGTGCGAGATCTGATGATTCACGAAAATGCGCCCCGTCGGAGCAGCGGACGTGACGATGTTTTCCTGTGGCCGACGTTTCGTGAAGCAGAGCGTGGGCACACCTGTTCTTTCAAACGCCTCGCCACTTCTCACCGCCCCGCACCTCGTCTTCACCGACCGAGGCGGGACAGCCGGGAAGACCACCTCTTCGACGGTGTTCGCGCCGGCTCGCGCGATCGCGTTCGCGCGTCTCGCCGGTCACGCGAGGCGTTTCCAGACGCGGTCGCGGTTCGCGCGGCGAACGACGATGGAAAACTTCTTCAAGAGGAAGGACCCGCCGAACGGCGCGAGCGGCATCTCCGCGAGCGCGAACAAGTCCGCGAAGACGTCTTCCGCCGCCGGGGGCTCCAAGCCCCCGTCCCCGAAATGGACCGCGATGCACGGCTCGTTCCTGGCACGCGTCGACCCCGCGTGCGCGCCCAACGCCAACGTCGCCGCGTTCGATCTGGACGACACGCTGCAGAAGACGCGTTCGGGTCGGCCGGGGTACGTGGTCTCCGAGCTGGACGATTTCGTCTTCTGGTCCGAGCGCGTGGCGGACGCGGTGCGCTCCGTCCACGCGCGCGGCCACGCCGTCGTCATCTTCAGCAACCAAGGCGGCGTCAAAGGCGCGCTGGACGGGAAGCGCGCCGACGTCGTTCGGCGCCGCGTGGACGCGCTGGCGCAGGACCTGGGCGTGCCCGCGCACTTTTTCTGCGGCACGCAGAAAGGCGACGAGAAGGACCCCTTCGGCTACCGCAAACCGCGAACCGGCGCGTGGCGACACTTCGAGACGAAGTGCAACGGCGGCGTCGCGATCGATCTGGAGACGTCGTACTACGTCGGGGACGCCGCGGGGCGGCCTGGGGACCACTCCGACAGCGACGCGGCGTTCGCGAGGAACGTCGGCGTGCGTTTCTTCACGCCCGAGGCGTTCTTCGCCGAGCGCGGGTTCGAAAACGTCCTCCTTGCGCGGAAGGCGCCGCCGAACGAGCCGGGCGCGCCTCGAAAAGAAGACGAAGCGGTCGACGAAGCGGTCGTCGCGCTCGACGAAACCGACGACGAATTCGACCGGGAAAACACGCCGTAGGAAGACGTAGTAAAGACGTCTCGTAGGAACACAAGAACGAATCATCAATCAATCGTGCGCTGTGTGTCGCGCTGTGTGTCTGTCTCGTCATCGCCGCGCGCGAGTCCCCCGGGGCTCGCGCTCCTCCTCCGCGCTACGCGTACGCGTACGTCACCCTAATCGGAAACACTGCACGCGCCCCACCAGCGAAGGCGCGGGGGGATCGTCTCCTCTCTCGCGCGTCTCCTCTCTCGCGTCTCCTCTCTCGCCGCCGCCTCCACTCGCGCCTCCACTCGCGCTCTCGACCGTGAGGCTCTCGAACACGAGCCGCTCGAACCCGGCGACGTCTTCGGAAAACTCGAACCGGAGCGGCGCGCCGCCGCGCGTGTGCGGGACGAGAAAATCGCCGACGCGAAACGCCGCCGCGTGTCGCGTCTTTGTTTTGTTTTCTCGCGATTTCGGAGTTGGAGATTTCCGCGAGGGCGCCGAGAGCTCCGAGAGCTCCGGATCGTCCGCGCCGCCGCCCACCGCGTCCATATGCTCGCGCGAAACCCCGGGGACGGCGAGAAAGTCCCGCGCCGCCTCGGGGACTGGTGGGCCGTCGCGCGTCGCGAGTGACACGCTCGGGTGACTCGGGTGACTCGGGTGACTCGGGTGACTCGGGTGACTGGCGCCTCCGTCGCCGCCGCGGTCGCGCAGGAACCCCAGGAACCCGGAGTGACGCGCGTCCGGTTCGCCGAGTCGGGGTGACTCGGCGGCGCCGGTACCGAGCCGGCGCCGCGGTGGTGTCAACGCCTCCGCCGATGACGTCGGCCCGTCGAGTTCCGCGAACGAAGCCGTGACCCGGATGATCCAGTCTCGCCGATCGATGCCGATGATCCAGTCATCGGGGGGGGTCACGCGGAACCCGGAGACGAACGGCGCGCCGGTCGCGCCGCCGACGCCTTCGTCGCGCGGCGGGCCGACGTGTACGACGGCGCCCCCGCGGTGCGCCGACTCGAACGCGCTTCGCGCGCGCGTAACCGCCGGCGCCGACGCCGCCGCCGCGTCCAGCGCGCGCGCCAGCTCCGGGCGCGCGCAAGCCGGGTCCAGCACGCTCGTGAGTGTCGGACCGAAGAACGACGCGAGAAGAACGTCGTCGCGCGGCGGTTCATCAGGATCTTGGATGGATCGCGTCGTTTCCTTCGTCGTCGTCGCGCCGAGCGGCGGGAACGACGGTTTCGCCGCCACCTTGGCGACGGAAAAGTCGAGGCCGAGCGTCTCCGCGTCCGTCCCGTCGGGCGCGGACGTCTCGAGCCGCGCGACGCGGCACGAAGCCGTCCGCGCGCCGCCGCAGTCCAGCACGAAAACCTCGCCGGCGGCGACGGGCGCGCCGGCGACGGTCCAGCGAACCGTCCCGAACGTTTTCGCGGACGACGCCGAAAATTCTCTCTCGTCGCCCGTCGCGTCGTCCTTTTTTTTCGCGTCGGTTTCATTCGAAAAGGCGGCGTCGTCCGCGACGCGCAGCGTGAACTGTGTTCCCACCGGGATCTCCGTGGCGGGGCCCGCCCTGAGCGCCAGCCGGCACGCGCGCGCGCGTGCCGGGAACGCGAACGTCGCCGCCGCGCCGGAGGCGCGCACCAAGCCGCCGCTCGCGTGGGCGGACCGCCGCGAAAACGAAAACACGGCTTCGTCCGCGTCGGCGAAGGACCTTCCAGACGAAAAAGAAAAGTCAGTAAAGTCAGTCTCGTCAACCGAGCGAGCGTCGATCGATCCGTCGCGTCGGATGCGTCGCGTTCTCGCCGAGAGTTTCTCGAGCGCGATAGGGTGCCGAATTCGAGGCGGTCGCGCGTCGGAAACGCGCGCGCCAGTGCTCGCGCGCGTGTTTTCTTTTCGCGCGCGCGCGAAACGCAAAAGCGCGAGGCGGTCGAGCTCGGCGAGCGCATCCTCGGACGCGTCGGGCGAAAGCTCCGTTCCCGCCGCGCGAGCCGCTGGGTCGCCAGGCGAGCCGGGCGCATCCGAGGGCGCGCCGGGTGTCCCCGGAGACTCGACCCGGTCCGAGGGTCCCGGGGAGCCCGACCCGGACCCGAGAAGCCCGGACCCGAAAGAAAGCGGCGGCGGCGCGATCGGGACGCCGGCGTCCGACGCCGCTTTCTCTTTTTTGAGACTAATCACGTCGAGCGTCTCGCGCCTCGCGTCGGCGCCGGCTCCTGAGCCGGACGTCGTCGCAGACGTCGCCTGCGGCCCCGTCGCCGAGACTCGGTCCACCATCGCCGTAAGCGAGCCCGCGGACGCGCCGGCGACCACCCCGCCGACGGCGCGCGCGACGGTCGCGCCCTGGCCCATGAGCTGCTCCCAGGGCGACAGCGACGCGATGGCGCTCAGCGCGCGGGGCGCGGGCGCCGCCGCCGCCGCCGCGCGCTCGGACGCGAGCGTCTCGGCCAGCGCGCGGACGCGCCGCGCGAGGAGCAGAGGCGTGGGGTCGGCGGCGTCGCGGGAGACGCCGAGTCTACGCAGCACATCATCGCGCGCGGACGCGCCGAGCCCGAGACGCAGGCGCGTCTGTTCCAGAGTGAGGCGCGCCACCAGGGACGGAGCGTTTTCGCCGGCCGTTTTCGATTCGCGGCCGTTTTCGTTTTCGAAAACGAAAACGCCGCGCGCCGCGGATTCGTACTCGGCGACGCGCGCGGCGCGCGTCT
>Ga0181600_10003552_pt1 | contig 11902 bp, 12 predicted proteins | sample 041ome_2_FD_132982 | JGI IMG/M metagenome (GOLD analysis project Ga0181600, IMG submission 132982) | Coastal salt marsh microbial communities from the Groves Creek Marsh, Skidaway Island, Georgia - 041406US metaG (megahit assembly) | ecosystem: Environmental > Aquatic > Marine > Intertidal zone... | reverse complement strand
TTTTGATTTGTACTGGTAGTATTATTTGTCATTCCTGGATTAATTGTATCACCCATGCTATTATTTGGGATATTAGGTAAATCATAATTTTCAAAACTATACCGAAGACCACTAGGTAATATACCACTTCCAGAACATTGTGGTTGTCCAAAATTACGACTATAATTAGAGAAATTTCCGTTGCGTAGAGTAGTATTATTTGTAGTTGGCGTATTGGTAGTTGGTGTAGTAGTATTTGGAAATTGAGTAGATGTACTAGTATTTCCTACGGATGCTGTTGTTGTATTATTAAATTGTTGGTGTGGTAGTGGTTGTGGTTGTGGTTGAGTAGTTCTAGGATTACTAAAAAAATTTCCACCAAGTCCAGGATCACGTACATATCTCATTCTACCTAATCTTCCACCTCTTCGCATTAAATTAGGGTCAGGAGTTGTATCAGGTGTTAATGTATGTAATGTATTAGGATGATACCATTCCTCATAAAGATGACGTGGAATATAATGTCTTTCAACAATGATAGTATCATTAGAACTTAACTCTTGGGGGGTGTTTCTTTGTGACATGTTACTTATTTTAGTTAATAAAGATTAGGTGAAATATGTTGTTAATTTCTATAATATAGAATGTAATAATATGTTTAAGTTATTTTTTAAAATAATACTAATAATACAAATAATAATAATACAAATACTAATAAATCTAATATCAATTACACTAATTAAAAGTAAATTAATAAGTTAATTAATTAGTAAAATAAAAAATGTTTTTTTGTTATTTTTTAACTTTAAATATATTTTAGACTTAATCTAATAATTAAGATGGATAACACATTGCCTCCAGGTATTCAAAATCCTAGCAATTTTTGCTATATTATTTCTACGATACAATGTTTAAAAAATCTTAGAAGTATTAAAAAATTTATTAATCAAAATACTAATTTTGATAAAATAATGACTGTTATCCTTAATGGTTATGGTTTCAAAGTTATGAATAAAGATAAATTTATTGAAAGTATTAATACTTTAAAAAATAAATTAGATACCAATGATGAAGAAGTAATTAATATTAAATCAAAAATTATGACTCAATTAGAAATTAATGAGCAACAATTTTCATGGTTTTTAAATAAAATTAGAGATAACAATAATAATATGTATATGTATTTTGCCTATCTTAATTTATTAAAACGCCTTCTTAGTCAAACAAATATAGTATTGGATATGCGAGAATTCATAACTATCTTTCGTATTGTTACTAGAGATAATGGAAATCAATATATTTCTATGGGTCAAAATGATGCTAGTGAATTCTTAACCTTTCTAATTGATTATTTTCACGAAAGTCATTCAGTTAGTGTAGGATTTAATAAAGAAGAACCTCAGGAAAAAATGCGGGATTTTGTTATTGAAAAAATGCCATTAGAACAACGTATTCGCATTGGTTTCTTGAAACATTTTAAGAATAGCGTTAAGAACTCTTTCACGACATTAATTCCTGATTTACATCATTATACTCTTAATATGATTAAGTGTAAAGAGTGTGGTTTTGCTAATTTAAGTTATGCTATGGAAAATATTCTATGCCTATCACTTTATCAAAAAGATAAAGGCGGTTCTACATTATCAATCTATGATACTCTAGATAAACATTTTAGTGATGAAATGTTAGAAGGGTATAGTTGCGATAAATGTAAAAATAAAGACGGTAACACTATTTCTAAAATGATTTTAACTAATCCAGATACTTTTATCATTTGTCTTAAAAGAACTGGTTATAATGTAGATACTAATTCTATGGAAAAAATAAATATTAAAGTAGAATACCCTCTATTCTTAAATCTAGATAAGTATTATCCAAGATATATGAATAGTGATACCAATGCTAATTATAAATTATCCGGTGTTGTTAATCAAGTAGGGGATAATAACTTTGGTCATTATTTCTCATTTGTATATGATGATAATTTAGAAAAGTGGTTACTTTGTAATGATGAAAGAGTTCAATTTATGGATGAACATAAAGTTATTAATAGTGATAACGCTTATTTACTATTTTATCAAAAGGTTTGATAAATAAGTTGAGATTTAGTGAATTTTTATTTTTAATTTTTTGTTATTAAAATAAAAGATAATACTAAATAAATTAAAATATAAGTAATTAATAAATTGTATTATTGTATAACAAATTTTAGTATTGTATTATATAAGAAAATCTTTAGAAATGTCAAATAATTTAACCAGTAATAAAAACACAACAGATTTTATTTTAATGGGTTTTGGAATATTATTTGTTTTATTATTCTTAGTCATTGTATATTATGGTCTTTTTGGAGTAAATGGAAAATCTAAAGTATCAAATGCTAAGAATAATGTAGTAAGCAAACCAAATGAAGTTCCACCACCCTCTAAAAATGAAGATGGTACTCCATCTGGATTTGAAAAAGTAAACGGTGCTGGACCTCAAGTATTCCATGTTAAGGATAATATCTTTACTTATGATGATGCTGAGGCAGTATGTAAAGCATATGGTGCTGATTTAGCAACATATCATCAATTAGTAGATGCTTTTAAAAAAGGTGCTAATTGGTGTAGTAAAGGTTGGGTTAAAGGACAAATGGCACTATTTCCCGTACAAGAAGAACACTGGAAAAAAGTTAGAGATAATGAAGATGAAAATGCTCGTTTAAGTTGTGGTCTTGAACCAGGTATTAATGGAGGATATCATCAAAATAAAAACCTTCAATTTGGTGTTAATTGTTTTGGTGATAAGAGGGGACCTGTAGGTGATGAAAGAATGAAACACGAATATATGACAGATAAAGAACGTGCTTTAAGACAAAAGATTGCTATGTTCCAAAAACAATTAGGAAACTTTAGATTAGTACCTTTCAATGAAGATAAATGGGGTTCTTGTCCAGGTAATTAATTCTAGGATTTTATTATTGTCTAAATATTAAATACTTATGAATTTTTAATACAGTAATAAAAAGATTTTTGCCTTTGTTTTTTAATAAATTGTATTATTTTTTTAACTTGTTCCCTATCTGGATAGAGTTTATTTAAACACATCTCTAAAAATTTAAAAGTTAGTGTATCGTAGGATGCCTCTTTTTTCATAAATACTTTATGACCTTGGTAGGTAATAGCGTGTTTTTGTAAGTTATTTTGTTGGATAAGATGGATTAAATTATTTTCTGTTTGTTTTTTCTGTTCTTTTAGTTGATTAATTTGTTGTTGTAGTATTTGGATTTGACTTTGGAGTTCTAGATATCTTTTAGTATTGAGTTTTAAATTATTGTTTAATGAAGACATATTAAAGTGGATTTGGTAAGTTCTACTTATGTTATAATTTTTATTACTTTAAATTAGTAATGCTTTTATTATTAATGCTTTACTATTAATTTATATTATATGATATTATTAATTATTAAAGTTTCCTATTTGGAATTAATTATTATTTTAAAATAGGTTAATAATAAGTTTATCTTAGTGATAAATAAATTTTATTATGACTTCTGATAAAGAAAGTACTAATCACAGTCATCATCAATTAAGAGTTTTGTCCAAATTTAGAAATAGATTAGAGAAAGAAAAATTCATTCATAATCAAGCAAGTAATTATTATATGAAAGGGAATAGATGGTTTGTTATTCCAGGTATTCTTATTACTGGAAGTAGTAGTGTTATTAGTTTTTTAGGAACTAGTGATATAATGGGTCCTGATACCAAAACAGCATTTAATATTACTGTCGGTGTTTTAACTGCCGGTGCTGCTATTTTACAATCAATATCATCTAGTTTTGGATTTGAAACTAGAACCGCTGCTTTCTCTAAGGCAGCAGATGACTATGATAATTTAATAACTAAGATAGAATTTGAATTATGTAGTCCTAATGAAGATTTTCAAGAATTTTGTAATAATTTAGAAACCGAAATATTGAAAATAAAGAATGATTGTAAATTCTTACCTCCATTATTTTGTCATCAACTATATGAAAAAGAAATGAAACGCCGCAAATCATTTAAAGAAGAACATATCGATAATAGTAGTTTAACATCTATCTTAATCCATACACCTAGTTCTTCCCCTACTGAAAATAATAATTTTAGGTTATCAGTCCCTAATATATCTACTACTAAAAGAAGTAATAAAGAAACTAGTAAAGGAAAAAGAGGTGGAAAATTATTAAAGAAATTAAGTCATTCTCAATTCCAATTTCAAGATGCTGAAGAACATATAGAAGAAGATACTAAAAATTTATTACCACTAGATAATAATATATTAGTAAAAAATGAGAATAAGTTAATAAATAATACTAAAATATTAAACGATAAAATTAAAAAGGATTTAATATAATTAACAGTATGTATTGTAAATAATTAAAAAGAATTTAATATAATTAACAGTATGTATTGTAAATAATTAAAAATAATTAAAAATAACTGTAAATAATTTTAATTAGCGTAGGCCAAACCACCCATACCACTCATAATTCTAAGTACATTATAATTTACCGCATAGATACGGCATTTAGCAGTAGTGCTACCTGGTGTAGTATTTTCATCTTGAACAGTTGCTTGGGTTAAGGTAAGTTCTAATGTAGCTTTATCAATACGTGAGAAATTACAGGTACCACTAGGTTGATGTTCTTCTGGTGATAAAGCAAATGAATAAACATTAATACCAACAGCCGGACCATTTGTATGATATTGGTAAGGTTGTAAGTGGTTAAAGTATCTACCGGTTCTTTCTACAAAACGTTCTTGACCATTAAGTAATAATCTTGCTGTTGCTACGGGATTATGACCACTATCAAAAACAGGAAGGTCAGCATTCCAACCAACGGCATTAGTAGTATTACCATTACCGAATAAATCTTTAAATGTTAAGTTATCTAAATCAATATCATTATTACTACCTGAGTTTTCTAAGGCAAAAGCAGCGTTTCTATTACTACCTGTTAAAGCACCTGTATTTGGTGTATATGTTCCATGACTATAAGGCATTGCTAATGAAGGATTAACACCAATATAAGCAGCACCACCTAAACCACCACCATAAGGATGAGCAGGTGTTCCAGTAAAACTAGTAGTATCAACTTTATCTGTATAGTTAAAGTATTGAGGACCACCAGAACTTTGCATTTGAGAGCGATTAACGTGATTATCTTTTTGGACTACCCAGACTAATTCTTTAACTGGGTGATTAAGGGAAAGATTAATTTTTTCACTAGTGGTAGTAATTGATTCATCACCACTAAATTGGAGTTGTTCAATAAGGTATTCATGACTTGCTTGAGCAAAACGACGACGTTCATCAGTATCTAAGAAAATGTAATCAACCCAGAGACTACTAGTAAAATCAGGAATAATATCATTATCTACCCCTTTTTCAGTCCAATAACATTCTTCTTTACTGCGGAATTCGATAGTAATTTTAACTTCATGATATTGAAGGGCAATTAGGGGAAGAGCAAGACCTGGATTACGACAGAAATAGAATTGAAGAGGTACATATATTTCTAATGATGGTTTACTTGAGGTGGAAGGTTGAACTAATTTAGGAACATTACCAACTAAATTAGCATAGTTGGATTGTTGTCCTGATTTTTGAGTAAGTTCATTCCAAATATGAAGCCAATCACCATATTGCTTATCAATTTCTTGACCACCAATTTCTAGTTTCATATTTTTAACTAAAACGTGTCCAATCCAATTTACCCATCTAAAATTCTTTTCACTAGTAGGTGTTACACCTGGTAAATTAATTCTAACAAAGGTTTGATACATTAAATCGCCATTTCTTGATATAGTACAAGTAGCGGTTTGACCAAATGATGTTGTTCCATTAAAGGTTTGTTCTATAGCTTCAATAGCAAAATTTGTGTGTCTGCGATAGACTACTTTAAAATATGTTATTTGTGGATTTCCTGTTAAATAAATATCTTGTGCCCCATAGGCAACTAATTGCATAAGTCCTCCTCCCATATTTTATTTTATAATATTATGTTATTTATTTTTTTTTAAAAATGAACTTATCCTTTATTTAAAAAAAGAGAAGATAATTCTTTTTAAATTAATACTTATTTAATTAAAAAAATATTAAGAAATTATTTAAAATTATTAATAGAAATATAAAACTTAAAAATTAAAGAAAATACTTATTTGTTTTTGAATTTATTTATAGATTATTTACATTTTTAATACTAATATTATTATCCTTTGCTAATTGATAAACTACTTCATCATTCTTGTAATCAGAGTAATAATAAATATTTTTAATACCACTTGCTACTAACACCTTAAAACAATTAATACACGGAAAGTGTGTAATATAAATATTGGCATCTTTAATACTAATACCTCTTTTAGCACAAAATGCTACCGCATTAGTTTCAGCATGAACAGTTGCTTGTTCGTGATTATCACGGACTATACTAGTATGAGGTGCTCCCGCAATAAATCCATTATAACCTGTGGAAAGAATAGTTTTATCTGGACTAACTATAACACATCCTACATTTAAACGATGACAACTAGACCTAGAGGAAGTAAGTATTGCTAAAGACATAAAATATTCATGCCAATTAGGTCTATTTGATAATTGGGTAATAGTAGATTGAATTCCTTTAAGTAATGACATTATTATTAATACATACTATTATGTAATTAATTTTATTTAAAGTTAATTTATTCCATTTACTTACTTTTTTAAATAGGTTTTAAGTTCATCTAATTTCATCTAGTTTAATAAATCTTTAAATACTACTGATAAAGTACAAGTATTAGTAATAGCATTAAAAACTGCCATACACCCAAATAATAATAATACTATTAAGGGATATTTAGAAGAACAATTATTCCATAATAATGTACTACACATAATAATAATACTTCCTAACATTAATTGTATTATTCGTGTTAAATTATAAAGATTAAAGGCAAAAGACCCATTAACAAAAACTGTCATTTTTTCACCATTACTTAATGTTATTGTATTCTCACCTTTGGCATTTAAATTTTTAAATTGGAGTGCTTTATCTACGATTACCTTATCATTATCTTTAAAGTATTTATCTTTAATAAATTGTGATCTAGCACCAGATTGACAAATGATGAATATTTTTTCTACATATTGAAGATGACTTTCTAATCCTTCTACATTAAATCTAATCATATTCATAGGAATATTATAGAAGTTAGTCATATTTTTACCATCAAAATGTTTACTAAACACTTCATCGCTTTTACGAATATCTACTAAAATATATTTACTATTCATAGTTTTAATTAATTATTAATACAACAATATTTAATTTATTATTTTTAAATTTATTTGTTTAAAAATTTATTTATTACTAGTTTATTTTTATATTTAAAGTTAATTTATTTTTTTAATTATAATTATTATCTTACCTTATCCAGATAGAAATTAATTTATAATTAAAGTTGATAATCTAAACGAAATAATTATTTTTCTAGTCTAAAATGCCAACTGCTAAAAGACAAAAACATTTAGATAGGCAAGCAAAGAAATTAGCAAATCAAAGAACCAGAGAAGAAAGAGAAAATGAAGTAAATAATACATTAAGGGAATTAAATAAAATAGGGTTTCCTGATAAAGAACCTAATATTGTCAAATTCAAGGAAATATTAACAGATTATGTAGAAACCGGTAATCACTATAAGGGCATATTACCCTTAGAAGGATATGGACGGGAAATTTGCTATTATTTAAGTAATAATAAAAATCAAAGTGTAGATGTAATGTTAAGGGCGAATAATGCCTTAAAATAATAAAATTATATAATGAAAAACTATGAAAATGATATTACAATAGAAATAATAAAAGGTATTAAAACTAATAAATTACCTTAAGAAATTACCTTAATAAATTGTATTAATAAATTACCTTAATATATTACCTTAAATAATTAGGATTAATATCATAGGTATTGTGAAAATTAGGTAGAGTGCTTCTTTTAGTAAAATTATTAAAGATACGTTGTGGTGGGAATTCTTGTTTAAATTTTTTATTATTTTCAGTCATATCACCATTAAATTTATAATATTTAGGCATATCACCAGTTTGTTTATGTTTGTATTTTAAGAGAGTTTTAGCACTATCTGGGAATGATGATATATTATTAACTTCTGTAAATGAACCAAAGGTGGAAAGGCAGGATTTAGGTTTTTCCATTACCATTTGACATTGTTTATCATATAATTCATTAGGATAATTAGGTCTAGTAGGACATCCGTGTTTAACTTCATTATCAGAAAATCTAGTTCTTGTTTCTTCATTTAATTGAAGATGACCTGGTTTAATTGCTGATTTATAATCTCCACGGTGTTGGCATTTAGGTTGTCCTACATGTGAGTAATTATTAACTAATGTTTCACGATGACAATAAAGACCATTGCCTTTGGGTGCTTCGTGAGGATGATATTTGTAGTTATCATAATAGCATTTATCAGTAAGATGGTTAATACGTTTTAATTCACTGTCTAAGTCAATATTTCTAGCATATCCTTCTTGAAGAAGACCGCTATCATTAAGATTACGGACATTAAATACTTCTTTACAACTAGGGTCATTGTTAATAGTTAAAACTTCATGGTCCATTATTTTTTGATGAATATCCGCATTTTGTTGTTTTAATTTATCACCAGAAACAATTAAGGGGGGGTAAGTGTAGATTGAAGCATTAGTGAAGGACCCATTTAAACTCATATCTGGAATATGTTGATTAACATTATGTAATAAATCAAAACCAGCACTTAATTTATTTGTCAATGGATGTTGTGAAGGGTGGTATCCAGGATGACTAATATGATTATTATCTCTAAATATAGTATCTCTATTTGTATCGTTGCATTCCATTTTTAATTATTGTTTTGATATATGAGTATTAATATAATACTTAATATAATTTATTGGTATTTTATTTTCTAATGTTATTATCTTTACTAGATAAAATAGATTTTAATTATCCAGTAAAAAATCTAATATTGCTAACAAATATTTTTCATCATTAATTTTATTATGGAAAATAGCACCATCTAAACACAATACATCTTTATTTTTCTTTTCTTTATCCATCCATTCATTAAGATATTTAAATAACTTAGATAATATTGATACTAATTCTTCTTTATTTTCTATATTAGTATAACATTTATTAGTAATGGGTTCTATTGTCAAATGGTTTGTATTTAATAGTGACATACTATCTAATTGTAAAATGCTTTCTTTAGTATTAAAGTCGTAAATATACTTATCTGGTTTAAAATATTGAATAACATAATCTAAATTATGACAAAATTTTGTTATTTGTGTATGTTTAGATATCCATTTATTACTTTGAATTACTTTACCAAAAACCTCTTTAAAACTAGATAAACAACATCCAGATAGAATATAGTATTTTTGTTTACTATAATCTTTTTGTTTATTATAATATTTTTGTTTTGAATTGGAATTATTAGAAATTAAGGTTTGGATTTGATAAAATATTTCTATATAATGATGTAATAAATACGAAAATTCCTCCATTAAATCTGAATTACTACTTTCTATAATATTAATTGGTTTTTGGTATGGGATAAAAAATAATTTAGTATTTTGATAAGGTTTGTTGTCTTTTAATTTTGACCAAATAGTTTCTATATTTTTTAAATAAGAAATAATACGTGTTGGATATACACTTTCAATAGATATAATGTGAATACTACTTCTTAAATTATTGGGAAAAACTAATTCCATTTTTTAGTTAGGTATTTAATTTAGATAATTATCATTTTTTAAAGTTGGAAAATGAAAATAATGAAAAATAATGAAGATTAATGAAAATTAATTATAAACCAAGATTAGTTAATAAACTTATCTTGTTTTAGCACCCCAAAATGGTTGTTTACCTTCAAAGTCTTTACCTTTACCCATAGGGTCAAAATCACTGTTTAAACCTGAATGACTTTCATCAGGGAAATCTGCAGGTCTGGAACCACCCTTTTGTTTTTTATCATTGCGTTTACTTTTAGATTTTTTATTTTTTTGGGATTTAGGTTTATTGGATGATTTAGATTTTTTAGAATTATTACGTTTTTGTGTTCTGCGTTTTTTGTTTTTACCACCACCGTAATACTTATCCAATTCCGCTTGGTTACGAGCTGCTTCTTCTTTTTCTTTTTTTTCTCGTTCTTCTTTGTTATATTTTCTAATAATTCTCATTTTTTTTTGTGGAGTATTAGCACTTTCAATTATTATTAAATTATTATTTTCTTTCTTTATTTCTTCTTCTAAATCTTTTATAGGTTTTAGTACCAGATTTTTATAATATTCACCATATGAACCAAATGTAAAACTATCATTCAAGTCTTGACGTGCTGCTTCTTTCAAGTCTTCAGTTCTATCTTTTTTTTCTTCTACTACTAATAAATTTTTAAGGTTTTTTATTTCTTCTTTTTTAGCATTCAAAATAAGATTATATTCTTTATTTATGCTATTTTCTTCTGCTTGTCTTTCTGCTTCTGCTTTTGCTTGTCTTTCTGCTTCTGCTTGTTTCTTACCCCTTCTACTAAAAATATTCCATCCCCCGCCCATTTGGTTGCCACAGATAGCACCTGCTTTACCACCTTCTACTAACTTATTTTTAACTAATGCTGGTTGGCAACAGTCATCGTATTTATCATAGACAGGCATACCGGCAATTTGTTGTTCTGGGTTAGTAGAATAACCAGCACCGGATTGAGCACCGGTAGGATGTCCATCGGCACCAGCCATTTGTTGTTCTAAATCTCCTTTACTAACACTATCTACATCACCACCTAATCTTCCAGCAACATCTTGTAAATAATTTTTGAAAGTCATTGGTTTAACATTGGGAGGACAAGCACCACCAGACATACCAGTATCAGTAATTAAGGAATAATCAACTTCAGGGTTGGTATTATGAAGGTTAGCTGTGTGACAACTATTATCAACATATCTAGAAACATCTGGTTTAACTAAGCAACTAGGAGATTTACCACCTTGTTGTTTTTTGTTTTTTTGTTGTTTGTATTTTGTTTGTTCTTGCTTCTTCACTTTACGTGTACGTTGGGTTCTTTTAATTTTTTTAAGTAAATTGTTTCTTCCTTTAGTAGGCATTTTTGAGTAATTGTGTAATTAATTGTGTAATTAATTAGTAATTGGTTAATGATTTATTTAAGTAATTATTAATTAATATAGATATTTAAAAAAATTAAAAATTAATTAGTTATTATTTTGAATTCTTCCATTTATTTCTTCTATCCCTAGTTTGTTTTTGCCTATATTGTTTTTCCATATTTGATGTTTTATTTTTTTTATTTTTTGAAATGGTTAATTGTTTATTTTTTTTAGTTTTCTTACCACCCCCCTTTGCTAGTCCAGATGATATTTTTTTAAGTGTGTTGTTGTTTCTTCTTTTAAATTTTGTCTTAGAACCCGTACCTTCTAAAGTGTATAATATTTTATATAACATTAATATGTGTTTTATCTTTTAATATTATTTTAATATTATTTTAATAGTATTCTAATAGTATTCTAATAGTATTTAATAATATTTTAATAGTATTTTAATAACTATTTATTACCTTACCTTTAATTATTATAACTATTTTATTTGAGATTAAGTAAATAAAAATAAGATAATTAAATAAAGAAACAACTAAGAACAACTAAGAAATATTTAAACACGTATTTCATATTTAGATAAAAATACTACTATTAAAACATTAGAATGTCATTAAAATTAGATAAAAATAAATGTCTTTTTAATAAGAAAAAAAAAATTCTTATTAAAGAGCTAACCTTAGATTTAAAACTTGGCTATTACGAATTTGAAAAAGAGAAACCTCAAAAAGTTAAATTTAGCCTTGAG
>Ga0181600_10003544_pt1 | contig 11912 bp, 9 predicted proteins | sample 041ome_2_FD_132982 | JGI IMG/M metagenome (GOLD analysis project Ga0181600, IMG submission 132982) | Coastal salt marsh microbial communities from the Groves Creek Marsh, Skidaway Island, Georgia - 041406US metaG (megahit assembly) | ecosystem: Environmental > Aquatic > Marine > Intertidal zone... | reverse complement strand
TTTTGAGCAGTTGCTCCAGAATCAAGATACGTAAGCTTTTTTGAATTTACTTCACGTGTAAAAATTGGAAAATCTTTTTTTATATTTTCAAATTCTTTCATAGATATGATTCGTATCCTTCTTTTTCTAGTTTATCAGATAATTCTTTACCACCTGTTTCTACAATTTTTCCATCTACAAAGACATGAACAAAGTCTGGTGTAATGTACTCAAGTAATCTTTGGTAGTGCGTTACTACTAGATAGCCTCTCTCAGGTGTTTTTAATTTACTAATACCTTCACCTACAATTCGTAAGCCATCAACATCTAGTCCTGAATCAGTTTCATCAAGGATTGCTAATTTAGGATTCAATACTGCAAGTTGTAGAATCTCGTTTCTTTTTCTTTCTCCACCAGAGAATCCCTCATTTAGATATCTGTCAACAAAATCAGGTGAAAGTCCAAGATCTTTCATTGCATCTGCAACTTTTAGTCTTAGTTCTAAAGTTGAATAGTCTGTATTTTCTATATTTGTTAAGGCAGTTTTCAACATATTGACGATGGTCACACCAGGAATTGATTCAGGATATTGAAATGCGAGAAACATTCCTTCTTTTGCTCTATTGTCTACAGGTTCTTCAGTGATATCTTTACCATTGAAGAAAATAGTTCCATCAGTAACTTCATAAACTGGGTTACCCATCAGTACATTAGATAATGTTGATTTTCCAGAACCATTTGGGCCCATTATTGCGTGGACCTCTCCTGGGTTAATTTCTAAATTGATTCCTTTTAAAATAGGAGTGTCTTCTACGTTTGCGTGTAAGTTTGTAATTTTTAACATAAATACCATGTTAATTATTTATAAAAACAAACAAGATTTCAATACGTAAAATAAAAAACAAAATTAGACTAGGAAAATGCAGTTTATACTTACAGACTTACAAAAAGAAATTAAAGAGAATGCTGAAAAACTTCTTTCAGAACAAATAGATTTACTTGAAACTATAAAAAAAGTTGATGATGATGTCAGAATTGATTCTGATCTTTGGAAATTAATTAATGAACAAGGGTGGCTTGCTTTAGATGTTCCCGAAGATGATGGCGGACTAGGATTTTCAACTGTGGAAGCATCTATACTTTCTGAAGTTTCAGGATATTATTTACCTATAATTCCACTTTTTAGTTCAGGTGTAGTGTTCAAACACTTACTCTTGAATTCAAATACAGATATAAAAAATAAGCTCCTTCCCGAGATAATATCTGGTGAAAAAATAGGTACCTTCGCTTTATATGAAAGTGATAAATACGAAATAGGAGATGACACCATTGAGAGTAACCTAGCTTCATCTGGTGATGGAATGCTTCTGAATGGTACCAAAAAATATGTTATGTTTGGAGATGTTTCAGACTACATTGCAGTTTTGACTAAATCGAATGATGGATTTAAATTTGTGCTCGTTGAAGCTAAGCAACAAGGTGTAGAAATAGTTCAAACTCCATCTCTTGATCAAAGCAGACCATTAGCCGAAGTCACCTTTACTGATGTAGTTATAGAACCAGAAAACATCATGATTGAGCTTGATCAGGAACTTTCAATATGGAATAAGGTACAAAATATATCAACAGCATTTTTAGCTATGGAACAGGTTGGTGGATCACAAGCCTGTCTAGAAATGTCAACGAGTTACGCTAAAGAAAGAATTCAATTTGGAAGACCTATTGGTTCTTTCCAAGCTATACAACATATATGCGCAAATATGTTGCTACAAATTGAAAGTGCAAAATCTCTCGCCTATAACGCTGTAAGGGTCGATATCGACGATCAAACAGAATTAGAAATGAGTGCGCTGCTTGCAAAATCCTATTGCTCTGAAGTTTACAATAAGGTTGCAGGTGACAACATCCAGGTACATGGCGGCATTGGTTTTACTTGGGAACATCCAGCACATCTTTACTTTAAAAAAGCTAAATCTGATTCTTTATTGTTTGGCTCATCAAAATCTGCAAGATCAAAAATTGCAGAATTAATTAATCTATAAATTGGCACGTTTAACTAGATTTGAAAATTATAGATTTCTAGGAAATCGCATGGATATGAAGATATATGATTGTGACAACGAAGATCAGTTTAAAGCTATTGAAACACTCCAGAGTGAAAAAGATTTAGTTATGACTAATAAGATACAAGCTTTTTCACCTGATTCACTTGAAGAAGGTATGAATAGGGGCTTCAAGCCTTTTTAGTTATTAAGAGTCCACTTACTGACACCATTTTGATTATTTTTCAGCACTTCTTTCTTAGACCTTAATAAATGAAGATGTGCAAGAGTTTCTTGAAAGGCAAGTCTTAGATTTAGCGAATCAAGATCTCTTGGGAATAACATATTTGTAATTTCCCAACCTGTTAAATTTTGAATTTTTAAAAAGCTTAAAATTCTTTCAGACCTTCTCTGATGATGAAGCTTCATTTGTTCAATCCTTTTGTAAGGATTTGAAATTATGTTCCCATGACCTGGGGCAATTAAGTCATGACTTATATTATTTACTTTATCTAAAGAATCTAAAAATTCTTTTAAAAGGTTACTGTTTTCATTTTGCACAGGTATGAAAGGTGTAATTCTTGGTAGGATGTGATCACCAGAGAATATAATTTTTGTTTCTTTATCAAATAGTGATATTTCGCTGTAGTCATGACCAGGTGTAAATATTACCTCTAAGCTTCTTTTTAATGATTTGATTTTGCCTTCTGAAAGTAGAATATCTGGTTTTTTAACCCTACCAGCATAAATAGGTGTATTTATTGAGTTCAAATCTTCTATAAACGACAGGGGGGCATACTCGCTTTCAGCCATTCTGATTAAGTCCTTAAACCTTATTGACCAATCGTTATACTCAGCGAGATAGTCAATGCTATTTTCGTATAAAGCAAAAGGAATATCAAATTCTCTTAGTTTCCCAGATAGTCCTATATGGTCGATATGCATATGCGTTCCAATAAGTAATTTGATATCCCCGAAAGTTATATTAAGTTCGCTTAAGTGCATTTCGAGTAATTTCAAATAATCAGAACCATCTACGCCACAGTCAATCATCACATATCCATCATCTTCTTCTAAGAGATAAACGTTTACATTACCAGGAGTACTCCAAGGGAGTTCGAGTGGTATATGGTATGCCCCATTGGGCAGCTGGAAACTATTCACACTAATTTGTTATCAACCAGACTCCAAAAGAGACAAGAATTAACAAGCCAGTTAACAAGGATGAGAGAATTAAAAATCTAGTCTGCATAGCTATATTTTATACAATTATTGAAGTATCTTGAGTTGGTAAATAGTTTCTTTTTTAGTAGATTTAATAGTGACAATAACTTTGACTACTTTTAAAGGAAACCCCTTTTTCAAGTACAGTTATTATCTCGATTGGATAGTAACCCTATCTAGAAAGAGGTAATTTGAAAAAATTAACCATTATTGGCGGTGGCCCAGCTGGATATGCAGCTGCGCTTTATGCAAACAACTTTGACCTCGAAGTAACAATCGTTGAGTCTGACGTTCTAGGTGGAACATGTTTAAACAGAGGCTGTATACCTGCAAAATACTGGCTGCATCTTGCTGAGTTAAATCATGAAATTAATAATGCCTCAGACTTTGGAATCCAAATTGAAAGTTCTGAAATGAATTGGAACAAGGCTGCCACCAAAAGACAAGATATAGTATCAAAGTTAGTTAGTGGCATTGGGATGTTGCTAAAAAGCAAGAAGGTTAATGTCGTCAATGGATGGGGTAAGATAAAAAATGAAAAATCAGTTTTAGTTAAAAAAGAAGATGGCACAGAAGAGTTAATTGATACGGATTACATATTATTAGCTACTGGTTCTAAGCCAAGAGAGTTACCAAGTTTAAAGTATGACAATAAGTTCATTATTAATTCAGATACGGCTCTTAACTGGGAAAAACCTCCTGCAAATGTGTGTGTGGTTGGTGCAGGTGCCATAGGTTGCGAATTCGCAAGTCTGCTTATCGACCTTGGGTCAACTGTTACCGTAGTAGAGCTTGAAAAAGAAATTCTCCCAGGTCTTGATAAAAGAACTTCTGGAGAATTAAGAAAACAGTTAACAAAACGAGGAGTAACCTTCAAAATGGGTACATCAATTGACTCAGTTAAAGGAAACGAAGTCAGCTTTTCTGACAGCGAAAAGGGTACTTTTGATACCGTTTTAGTTGCTATAGGTAGAAGTCCTTTAACTGAAAATATAGGATTAGAAGATGTAGCTATACCCACTACAAAAGGGTATATTGATGTCAATCTTGAAACGATGCAAGTCTCTGGTAAGGAAAATATTTTTGCAGCAGGGGATATCATTACTAACTCACCCCAGTTAGCACATGTAGCTTTTGCAGAGGCTATGTCAGCAGTAAGTTTTATTGCTACAGGAGTTCCAAGCCCTATTAATTATTCAGCAATTCCATACGTTGTCTATACAAACCCAGAACTAGCAGAAGTTGGATTGAACTCTGAAAAGGCAAAGCATATAGAGTTAGAAGTCGATCAAGCTCAACACAGTTTTGCCGGCATCGGTAGGGCTATGATACAGAATCAAAATCAAGGACTCGTAAAAGTTTATGCAGAAAAAGAAGGACCTATCGTTGGAGCAAGTATCTGTGGGCCAAGTGCAGGGGAAATGATTCACGAACTAATGTATATGGTTGGCTGGGAAGCCCTTCCTAAAGATGCTGCAGAATTTATACACGCACACCCAACACTAAGTGAAGCAGTTGGGGAATCATTATTATCATTAAACGGAAAGGGACTCCACTAATGGAAATTAAAAAAATAGAACGAACAGGACATGCTGCAAGTTTGTCTAAGGATGATTTATGGGATATTTATAAATCTATGAAAACTCAAAGAATTCTAGAAGACAGATTGTTGAAAATGTACAAAGGTGGACAGCTTTCCGGAGCAGTTTATCCAGGGATTGGCCAGGAAGCTTCTATGGCTGGGATAGCATCAGGTATGGAAGAGCAAGATGTATTTGGTGGAACACACAGAGATCTCGGTGTACAAATTAAAAGGGGAGTTACCCTCAAGGAAATTGCTTTGAACTTTTATGGAAAAAAAGATGGTCCATCAAAAGGTAGGGATGGCAATAGTCACTTTGGTGTAGTTGACAAAGGAACTTTAATGGTTGTTTCACCTTTACCTGATTCTGCTCCAGTTGCAGTAGGAGTTGCACTTACAGCTCAATTTGAAAAAAATAATGTTGTTGCTGTAGCAAACTGTGGAGAAGGAGCAACTGCAACAGGTACGTGGCACGAAAGCATTAACATGGCTGGTGTTCACAACCTGCCTATTATTTTTACAGTACAAAATAATCAGTTTGCCTACTCCTCTCCAAATGAAACTGAGTTTGGTACGCCAAATGTAGCTGATAGAGGACTTGGTTACGGAATAGAGTCAGTAATTATTGATGGAAATAATATATATGAAGTCATAAATACAATGCACAAGGCTCGAGAAAAAGCAAATTCCGGAAAAGGGCCTACATTAATAGAGCTTGTCACCTTTAGACATTATGGTCATGCTGGTCACGACCCAGCAGAATATGTAGGTGATGAAGTTCGAGAGTTTTGGATGGACAGAGACCCTATTGCTAGGTTTGAAGATTCTCTAACTAGAGAAAATCTATTTACTGAAAAAGATTTTACTTCACTAGCAGAAGAAATTGAGCTAGAAGTAAAAGAGACTTTGGAATGGGCTAAAAGTCAAGAAGATCCAAATCCTGAGGAAGAAATTTTAGATATATTTCAGACAAGACAAACTCCTGTGCCTAACAATGATGAATCCAATAAGAAAACTATGAATTTCATAGAAGCTATTACAAATGGGCTTGATGAAGCAATGGAAAATAACTCAGATGTATTCATGATGGGAGAAGATATTGGAGCATTTGAGGGTGCATTTAAAGCAACTAAAGGATTACATGAAAAATATGGTTCAAACAGAGTCCTAGATACACCAATTTCAGAAGGAGCTTTTATGGGAGCTGCCGTAGGCTCTGCTTTGTATGGAAAAGTTCCAATTGTTGAGTTGCAATTTTTTGATTTTGTTTATCCCGCTCTTGATCAGATAACTACAGAGGCTGCAAAATATTTCTGGAAAGCCGGAAAGCCTGTTCCAATGGTTGTTAGAGGACCAACTGGGGCTGGAACAAGATCTGGACCTTTCCATTCAATTAGTCCTGAATCTCTTTTAGCTCATCATCCAGGCATTAAAGTTGTTGCCCCTGCAAACCCTTATGATGCAAAGGGATTATTAATAGCTTCCATCAATGACCCAAATCCGGTAATGTTCCTAGAGCATAAAAAATTATATAGAAAACCAGATTTAAAAATGGAAGTACCTCTTGGTTTGTATGAAGTAGAAATTGGAAAAGCAAATATTGTGAAAGAAGGTACAGATGTTACCTTAGTTGCATGGTCTGGAATGGTTCCAACTGCTCTTGAAGCTGCGTCAACATTAAATGATGAGGGTATTTCTGTTGAAGTATTGGATCTAAGAAGTATTTTTCCAATAGATGAAGAAACCGTTCTGAAATCTGTAGAGAAAACTTCAAATTTGGTAATTCTTCAAGAAGACGTACCTTTCTCATCAATAGCATCTGAAATTTCTTCATTTGTTGCCGATAAAGGCTTTTGGACTTTAGACAACCCTATTGTTAAAGTAACTGCTCCAAATACACATATCCCGTTTGCACCAGTCTTAGAAGACAACTTTATTCCTAGTGCAGAAAATGTTGTAAAAGCTATTAAAGAATTACAATAGAAGTATGGGTGAAATTGTAAAAATGCCTCAACTAGGCGAGACAGTAACAGAGGGAACTATACTCAGGTGGCTTGTTTCAGTAGGAGATGAGGTAAAAGAAGATGATCCAATCCTAGAAATCTCAACTGACAAAGTAGACACTGAAGTGCCCTCACCCTTTTCAGGGAAAGTTACCGCCTTATTAGTTGATGAGGGAGAAACAGTCGAAGTTGGAGTTTCTCTCATGGAATTAGGCGGTGAAGCTAGTTCTGATACGAAAAAATCTGAACCTGTAGTGGAAGATAAAAGTGAACCACTTGTTGAACAAGTTGAAGAAATTAAAGCTGAACCCCATGTTGATAGGGATAAAAACCAGCAACTTTCACCAATAGTAAGGAAACTTGCAAAAGAAAACAATATTGACTTATCAGGGATTACAGGTACTGGTAAAAATAACCGTATTACTCGTAAGGATATTGAGATGCTAATTTCTTCTGATGGCATCACCAAGCCACAAGTACAAGAGGTGAAAAAAGAAAATTCTGTTAAAGTCAAACCTGTTGAGTCAAAAAAATCTACTGGAAATGAAATTCCAAGGTTAAGAAAAAGAATTGCAGAGAATATGATCCTTTCAAAACAAACTTCTGCACACGTAATGACCTCAGTAGAAGTGGACTTTGAAAATATTTCAACTTTAAGAAATAAAATAAAAGCAGATTTCAAGCAAAAAGAAGGTTTTTCACTTACCTTTCTTCCATTTATATCAGTTGCCACTATAAATGCCTTGAGGGAGTTTCCTGTTGTAAATAGCTCATTTGACTTAGCAAACAATGTCCATGAATTGCATGATTTCATCAATTTAGGTATTGCCGTTGATTTAAATAGAGAAGGATTACTTGTTGGAACAATAAAAGACTCAGATTCTTTTAATCTTCGTGGCCTTGCGAGAAAGATTACAGAAGTTTCATCGCAACTTAGAAATAAAGAATATGGTCTAGAAGATGTGACGGGTAGTACCTTCACCATTTCTAACAATGGATCATTTAATTCATTTATAACTTCGCCAATTATAAATCAACCAAATGTAGCAATATTATCAACTGAGTCAATAAAAAAGAAACCAGTAGTTATTGAATCTCCTGATGGTTCAGATTCTATTGCAATAAGGAATACTGGTGTATTAAGTCTTACTTGGGACCACAGAGTTTTTGATGGATCTACAGCACTTATGTTTTTAAATAGTATTAAAGATCAGCTAGAAAATCATATTTGGTCAGAGGATCTGAATTGAGACAGTTAAATATAAGATGGCTTGGAAGCCTTCCTTATTCGGAGGCTTTAGTACTACAAAGGGGTCTCAAAGAATCAGTTTCAAAAGAATATAACCCATATGATTACTTACTTCTTTTAGAGCACAATAACGTAATAACTATTGGAAGAACTGGTGATACAAATAACCTTCTTTTAGATCAAAATGAGTTAGAACAAAAGGGTATTGAGTTTTATGAAACAGACCGTGGTGGAGACGTAACATTCCATGGAAAAGGACAGTTAATTGGATATCCAATTATTAGATTAAATGATCCTAAAAAAGTGATTCCATTTGTGAGGAGCTTAGAGTCGACAATAATCGAGACATTAAAAAGCTTTGATATAGATGCTCATTCAAAAGAAGGTGATACAGGTGTTTGGACCTCTGAAGGTAAGATAGCTTCTATAGGTGTGAAAGTTAGTAAATGGACAACATATCATGGTTTTTCTTTAAATATTTTTGATAATTTAGATGGTTTTAAGTTAATTAATCCATGTGGCAACCAGGATGAAAAAATAGCTGCAGTTCATTCATTCAATAAAGAGGTTTCCTTTGATGATATAGTCCTAAAAATAAATGAAGTTTTTCCTTCAGTGTTTGGGTATCAAGATGTTGACATACAAATGTCACAATTCACACCGACTCAGTTGAAGAAACAAAAAAAACATGAAATAGATGAAATGGTTGATAAAGGTGTTTTTCAGAAAAATAAAAACATTATCCCTATAACTATCAAAGGCTTACTTCCAGATGAACCACAAAGACCTGAATGGATGAAAGTAAAAGCCAATCTAGGAAAAGATTATCGAGATTTAAAAAATTTAATATCTGAGAAAAAATTAAATACTGTTTGCGAAGAGGCCTCTTGCCCAAATATATACGAATGTTGGTCAATGGGGACAGCAACTTTTATGATAATGGGAGATACCTGTACAAGAGCTTGTGGCTTCTGTGATGTTAACACAGGAAAGCCATGTGATTTAGATGAACTTGAACCAATTCGTGTAGCTGAAAGTGTTCAGACGATGGGACTTACACATGCAGTTGTTACTTCAGTCAATAGAGACGACCTTCCAGATGGAGGATCTAATTTTTTTGCAGAAACAATTACACAGATTAAAAGAATTAATCCAGAAACCAGTGTTGAGGTTTTAATCCCTGACTTCAAAGGAGAAAAAGCTGCAATAGATAATATTATTGAGGCAAAGCCAGAAGTCTTAAATCATAATCTAGAGACCGTTCCAAGGCTTCAAAGAGAGATAAGAACAGCAGCCTCTTATGGCAGGTCACTCTCTCTGCTTCAATATGCAAAAGATTCTACATTTTTAGGGAAAACCAAAACAGGTTTAATTGTTGGCATGGGAGAAGAGTTTGATGAAGTCATAGCAGTTTTAGAAGATCTTTCACAAATTAATGTTGATATTGTAACTATTGGACAGTATCTAAGGCCAACTGCAAAACATAGACCAATTCATAGATATGTTGAAAAAGAAGAGTTTGACAAATTTAAATCTATTGGAGAATCTTTAGGAATCCCTCATATAGAATCAGGACCTCTAGTACGATCTTCATACCATGCAAAAGACTCCTTTGCCTCAGTGTAAGTAAGTCTATACTGTTATAAATGTTCAATAAAGTAACAAAATCTGTACGCATACTTTCTGCTGCCGGAGTAGAGGAGGCGAATTCTGGACACCCAGGTATGCCATTAGGCATGGCCGATGTAGGAACAGTCCTTTATAAAAAATTTTTAAAAGTCTCTAATGAAAATCCTTCTTGGATAAATAGAGATAGATTTATTCTTAGTCCAGGACACGGCTCGATGCTTTTATATTCTTTACTCCACCTAAACGGGTTTAATATATCTGCTGAAGATTTAAAAAAATTTCGTCAATATAAATCAAAAACTCCAGGACATCCTGAACTTGATTCATCTTTAGGCATAGACATGACAACAGGTCCTTTAGGTCAGGGGTTCTCTACTGGAGTTGGATTTGCAGTTGCAGAAAGATATCTTTCCAATCTCTTAGGCGAAGACATAATTAATCATTACACCTATGGAATAGTTTCCGACGGCGATCTAATGGAGGGTGTTTCATTTGAAGCAGCAGAACTTGCCGCAGTTTGGAAGTTAGGAAAGTTAATTTACATTTTTGATGACAACAATATTTCTATTGATGGCAGAGTTACAAACGTTTCATTAACTGATCAAAAGAAAAAATTTGAATCTATAGGATGGCATGTTCTTCAAATTGATGCACATGATGAAAATCAAATTTCTCAGGCATTGGTAGATGCAAAAAATGTTGTTAATCAACCATCGATAATAATGGCAAAATCAATAATTGGAAAATTTGCACCTAATAAACAAGATACAAGCGGAGTACACGGCTCTCCACTTGGTTCTGATGAGATGGAAGAATTTAAAAATAATATTGATTGGGCCGGCGATGTTTTTGATCACGATAAAGAAATTTATGATTACTTTGAAGAAAAAAGAAAAAAAGACAATAATACATTCTCAGAATGGACGAACACTTTTAATAAGAAGTATGAAATGGATAATGATTTTAAAAAAAATTGGGATTTATTAGTATCTAATGAAATAGGTATAGATTTAAAATCTGATAAAAAAGCTTTAGCAACTAGGATCGCTGGATCAAATGTATTAAAAAATATAGGTGAAGCAACCAACAGTATCATTGGTGGCTCAGCTGACCTCACTGCTTCAACTAAACAAATTGTTGGCGATAGTAAATTTTCAAACGACAATTATGGAGGTCGCAATTTAGAGTACGGTATTAGGGAACATGCAATGGGTGCTGTTGTAAATGGAATCACTCTACACAGTCATTTGGTTGGGTATGGCTCTACATTCTTAGTATTTTCTGATTACATGAGACCTAGCATAAGACTTGCTTCGTTGATGGAAACAGATTCTGTATTTATATTTACACATGACTCCATATATTTGGGGGAGGATGGGCCAACTCATCAGCCTATAGAGCATCTGATGGCCTTAAGATTAATACCAAATTTGGATGTAATTAGGCCATCTAACAGTGTAGAAGTTGAGTATGCATACAAATATGCATTTAGTAAATCTGGTAACCCAAAAGCCATAGTTCTTACTAGACAAAATCTTGAATTTTTAGATTTAGAAAATAAATATGAAGAGTTTGTAAAAGGAGCATATATAGCGTCTGACGGTTCTGAAATAACAATTTTTGCTTCTGGGTCAGAATTAGAGTTAGCGTTTTCAATTAAAGAATATCTTAAAGAAACTTCTGTCAGGATTGTTTCTACTCCTATATTAAATAAATTAGAAAATGTTCCTTCTAAGATGATTGATGAGCTTAAAGCGAGTAGCCTAAATTTTACCATTGAACTTGGCCGGTCTATTGGTTGGAAAAATTACTTAGGTTCTATAACAAAATCTTTCGCAATTGATGAATTTGGTATCTCAGCACCTATTAAAGATTTAAAAGAAGAATATAAATTTACAGCTAAGAATATAGGAGATGAAATCAAAAAGTATCTAGATTAGCAGCCTGTATATTTTTTCATTTCAGACTTAGTCCTTGCACCAGCAACACCATCAGGGATAAGACCCACTTTTCTTTGGAAAGCTTTGATTGCTTCTTTGGTATAAGAGCCCATCTCGCCATCTATAATTCCAGGATTGAAACCATTATTTGATAAGTAAGTCTGTATTCCTTCAACAGAATCAAGATTTGCTGAGCTATTGTCACGAGCAATGCAAGAATTCGTAGTACATCCTGTGTAACCCCTCATCGCTGCTTTAGTTTTA
>Ga0181600_10003528_pt1 | contig 11948 bp, 10 predicted proteins | sample 041ome_2_FD_132982 | JGI IMG/M metagenome (GOLD analysis project Ga0181600, IMG submission 132982) | Coastal salt marsh microbial communities from the Groves Creek Marsh, Skidaway Island, Georgia - 041406US metaG (megahit assembly) | ecosystem: Environmental > Aquatic > Marine > Intertidal zone... | reverse complement strand
CAAAACGACGTCGAGTGCCAATTGCTCCGGCGCCCCCGGGTAGGTGTGCCCCACCGGAATATACGCCGCCTCGCCGGGTCTCACGCTCAAACTGATACCTACCAACCGCGCCTCCAGCGGATTGAGCGAGGTGGTCTCGGTATCGATGGCCACCAAATCTGCCGCAACGCATTTAGCGACCCACGCGTGTAAATCCGACGCCTCAAAGACGGTGGTGTAGGCCACCGGGCCAGCAACCGCAGATACAACCGCTGGCTCGGCCACCGGGGCTGCGCCGCCGGGCGCACCGAACAAGTCACCCGATGTCGCTGCGCGCGCAGTCGCGGGTGCTGAACCCGCATGGGTCAGACTTTTAAAACCCATGCGCTCATAAAATGCCATCAACGTGGCCTCTTCAGAGCCGCTCTTGCGCAAGCCCTCCAAGCTGGGCCAGGTGCTCACGTCAGCGCTTAAATCACAGTCAGTGCGCATGGTCACCAGCGCACGCCCTGTGGGCAGCCAGTCCTTCGCGTCGCGCAAGTTTTGACCCGCTACCCCTTTGATGTCGTCAGCGTGCGCCAGTAAGTTATCTAAAGAGCCGTACTCAAGCAACCACTTCGCCGCCGTCTTAGGGCCCACCTTCGCCACCCCGGGAACGTTGTCCACGGTATCGCCGACCAAGGTCTGATAATCAATCATGCGATCGGGCGGCACACCAAACTCTGCGGTGACCCCGGCCACATCGCGGCGCTTGCCGTTCATGGTGTCAACGACCATGATTTGCGGGTCCACTAATTGGCTTAAGTCCTTGTCTCCGCTGGAAATAATGACCTTAAACCCCTGCTCTGCACCCCGTTTCGCTAGCGTGGCAATGACGTCATCTGCCTCGACGCCCGCAACCATGATCAGCGGCCACCCCAACAGTTTGACCACCTCGTGCACGGGTTCAATCTGCGCACGCAGGTCATCCGGCATGGGGGAGCGCTGTGCTTTGTATGCGGGGTACAAATCATCGCGAAAGGTCTTACCTGGCGCATCAAAGACGCACACCGCGTAGTCGCTGGCAACCTCGCGACCCAGCGACTGCATCATATTGACCATCCCGCGCACCGCGCCTGTTGGCGCACTTTGAGGGTCATTGCGGTCGACCCGCAAATCAGGCATGGCGTGAAATGCGCGGTACAGGTAACTGGAGCCGTCGACTAAGACCAGCGTTTTTTCGGAATTTGAAGTCGTCATAAACCACATTATGCGCAAGCCCTACAATGTCGCTTGGCCGATCAGCCGCTTTTTTCGCACTTTCGTAGCGACGTCCCAGCGGTACGCCTCACAGACACCACTCCAAACCATCCCGGACACCCTCTATTCGTTATGGCTGTTTACACCGAAGTTTCTGACGTTCAGGCGCAAGCGCTGGTCAACACGCTTGACCTAGGCACCCTCACCGCTTTGCAAGGGATTAGCGGCGGCATAGAAAACAGCAATTTTTTCATGACGACCGAGAAGGACGGTGTGGCCAGCACCCATGTGCTCACCCTGTTCGAGCGTTTGAGCCACGCACAACTCCCCTTTTACCTCGAACTTATGCGCCACTTGGCGGATAAAGGGGTCGCCGTACCGGCTCCAGTACCCAATGCCGAAGGGGCCATACTGCACACCGTTTGCGGCAAACCCGCTGCCGTTGTCAGCAAATTAGCGGGTAAAAGTCAGCTGGCACCCACCACGGTGCACTGCGCCGCTTTAGGCGAGACCTTGGCCAACATGCACCTCGCGGGACAAGACTACCCCAGCACGCAGCGCAACCTGCGCGGGCTGCCTTGGTGGAATGAGACGGTCCCCGCCATTACCCCCCACCTGTCAGATGCACAGCGGGCGCTGCTTGCCCAAGAGCTGGCCTTTCAAAACCACTGCCAAGCGGAGGCGCTTTACCAAGCCTTGCCCAGCGGCCCCGTGCACGCCGACCTGTTTCGTGACAATGCCATGTTTGAAGGTGAGACCTTGACAGGCATTTTTGATTTTTATTTTGCAGGTAACGACTCTCTTTTATTTGACCTGTGCGTGTGTCTAAACGACTGGTGCATTGATCTCGCAACTGGCGTGTGGGAAGATGGTCGCGTGCAAGCCTTGTTGCAGGCCTACCAAGCCGTTCGCCCCTTAACCGCTGCGGAGCGCCAGATGCTTAACCCCATGTTGCGCGCCGCTGCCTTGCGTTTCTGGATCTCGCGGTTATGGGATTTTTACCTGCCGCGCGAAGCCAGTATGCTGACCCCTCATGACCCCACACACTTTGAACGCATCCTCACCCAACGGAGTCAACACGCGCTGAGCTTATGAAACTAAATATAGTGACCCCAAAAACAGGCGCTGAATGGGTGCGCGGTGGCGTACGCACTTTTTTCAAGCAGCCCCTGGCTTTGGGCGGCCTGTTCTTTTTATTCATGGGCGTTATCTCCGTGATCACCATGGTGCCCATGGTCGGCGGCGCACTCGCGCTTGCGGCCTTACCCGCCGCCACACTGGGACTCATGCAGGCCTCTGCGATGGCCGCAGCAGGGACATTCCCCATGCCAAAGGTCTTGTTCACCGCCTTCATACATGGGGCAGCCAAGCGCCAAGCCATGTTGCACCTAGGCGCGCTGTACACCGTGGCCTTTCTATTGGTTGTCGGACTTACGGTGTTGATCGACGGCGGACAGTTTGCAAAGGTTTACCTGTTCGGCGAGCCCGTGACCATGGAAATGATTGAGTCCGATGGTTTTTATACCGCGATGTGGGTGGGTACGCTGATGTACATCCCTTTAGGCGCTATGTTCTGGCACGCCCCCGCCTTGGTTTTTTGGAACGACGTCTCACCCGCGAAAAGCCTGTTTTTCAGCATGGCGGCATGCTGGAAAAACAAGGGAGCCATGGTCGTCTACATGGGCTGCTGGTTTGTCCTGTTTGCGCTAGCGAGTCTGGTGATTGTCACCATCGCCTCGGCGCTCGCTGGCCCGCAGATGATCGGTGCCCTCGTCGCCCCACTGGGTATGGTGTTGGCCTCTATGTTTTTCGCTTCGATTTACGCCACCTACCGCGATAGCTTTGTCATCGAACACATCGTGGACACCACGGTATAAGCCCTCGCAACCAGCCCCAGCGGCGACCTATTCGACGACCGTGAGCTTGGCGACGCTAAGCGCCAGCCACTTGGTGCCATGCCGGGGGAAGTTCACTTGTGCCCGTGCATCGGCCCCCTGCCCCTCAATGGCAAGTACCTTGCCTTCACCAAATTTATTGTGAAAAACCGCCGTGCCCGCACGCAAGCCCGCCGCCGCATCACCGCGTGACGTCGGCTCGGGATCTTTCCCGCCAGAGGTGTCCCCGTGCCATGCAGGCGACCACGCGGGGGAAGCGACTTTGGCGTTTGACTGAAACCCGTTCCACCCCCCCTTGTGCGCGCCACCCGCTTGGTTATCAGAGAACTGTCCCCGCGGCGGCGACAGCCACTTGAGGGTTTCTTCAGGCAACTCATCAAAGAAACGGCTGCGAATGTTGTAGCGCGTTTGCCCATGCAACATGCGTGTTTGCGAGTGGGTCAGATACAGACGTTTGCGCGCGCGTGTGATGGCAACATACATCAGGCGACGCTCCTCCTCCAAGCCGTCAAAGTCGGCCAGCGCGCGCTCATTGGGGAACAACCCCTCTTCTAGTCCGGTAATGAAGACGACGTCAAATTCCAGCCCCTTGGAGGCGTGGACCGTCATGAGTTGCACCGCGTCTTGGCCAGTAGACGCTTGGTTGTCGCCAGCCTCCAACGCGGCGTGGGTTAGAAAAGCCGCTAAAGGGGACAGTACCTCGCCCGTCTCCGCATCGGGCGCGGGCACCCCAACCCCATCCACCCCACCTGGCCGCTCGGTTGCCAAGGCCTCAAAAGGCAGGCTGTCATCCCAATCGCCAGACGCGGCGTCTTGCTCTGAGTCCAAGTCATGGCCCTTGTATGTGGCATTGAGCCCCGCATTGAGGGCTTGCAACTCTGCGTTAACGCGCACATCGTCTTCAGGCAAGGCAACTGCGTCACGCCCGAAGCCCTCTTGGCTAACAAAGCTCTCCGCCGCATTCACCAATTCACCCAAGTTCTCTACCCGGTCTTGCCCCTCACGCTCGCTCTCGTAATGGGTCACGAGTGTCGAATAGTCCAACACCATTTCGATAATGTCGCGCAAATTTTTACCCACTGACTGCTCGCGCATGACGTCAATTTTTGCCACAAAGGCGCGCAAGTTCACCCCGGCCTTACCCGACACCGCATCCACAGCATCGGACAAGGCACAACGGTGACTGGCTGCGGCATCCTGCAACTGCTCCACACTACGTGCACCAATCCCACGCGGCGGGAAGTTGACGACGCGCAAAAAACTGGTGTCGTCGCGTGGGTTCTCTATGAGCCGCAAATACGCCAAGGCGTTCTTAATTTCTGCCCGCTCGAAGAATCGCAAGCCACCGTAGACGCGATAAGGAATGCTGTTGTTGAATAAGCCGGTTTCTATCACCCGGCTTTGCGCGTTGCTGTGATACAAGATGGCAATTTCCTGACGTGACATGCCCTCACGCACCAGTTGCTTGATCTCATCCATCAACCAGTCGGCCTCGGCGTAGTCAGAGGGCGCCTCCATGGCCCGCACCAATTCACCTGCACCGGCCTCGGTACGCAGATTTTTCCCCAGGCGGTGGCGGTTGTTGCTGATCAGGACGTTGGCCGTATCCAAAATATTGCTGCAACTGCGGTAGTTGTGCTCCAGCTTAATTTGGTGCTTTACGTCGAACTCGCGCACAAAATCCGCCATGTTGCCGACACGTGCGCCCCGAAATGCATAGATGCTTTGGTCGTCATCTCCGACCGCAAGCATGGCATTGTCACCGCCCGCCAAGAGCTTTAACCACTCGTATTGCAAGCGGTTGGTATCCTGAAACTCATCCACCAAGAGGTGCCGGAAACGCCGCTGATAGTGCTCCCTCACCATGGCGTTGTCACGCAACAGCTCGTAGCTTCTCAGAATCAGTTCCCCGAAATCCACGACGCCTTCTCGCTGACACTGCTCCTCGTAGAGTTGGTAGAGTTCAACTTTTTGGCGTGTATCCGAATCTCGCACCTCCACATCGCCAGGCCGCAGACCGTCCTCTTTTGCACCTGCAATGAACCACACCAGCTCTTTAGGGGGAAATCGCTCACTGTCAATTTTGTATTGCTTGCACAGCCGTTTTACCGCCGAGAGCTGGTCTTGCGTGTCCAAAATCTGAAAAGTCGACGGCAGACCCACCAACTGACAATGGGCACGCAGAAAGCGGTTGCACAACCCGTGAAACGTCCCTATCCACATCCCGCGTACGTTCACAGGCAACATGGCACTCAGGCGAGCCATCATCTCCTTGGCAGCCTTGTTGGTAAAGGTGACCGCAAGCACGCCGCCCGGGGTAATCTGTCCCGTCTGTAACAACCACGCAATACGGGTGGTTAAGACGCGGGTCTTGCCCGACCCCGCGCCCGCCAAGATGAGCGCATGCGCGCTCGGCAGGGTGACCGCTGCAGCCTGTTCCGGGTTGAGCGCCTCCAATAATGGAGAAGTCAAGGGGCCGGCAGGCGCGGCAGAATCGGCGGAGTCGTGGGAAAGAGACATACCCCCATTGTAGAAACCTCTGGCGAGAAAAATTGCGCCGCCTAAACCGTTTCAATGACATGAAAATTCGGTAAAATCAGTCACCGGGCCCAAGTTTTTTGGCGTCCGGTTTTTTTTGGCCGGATAACAAACCAAGTGCTCACGTGCTGCAGCGCGTCGCCTAACCGCGATGGAACTGCATCGCCGACTAATCTCTTTAGAAACTTGGGAACCGCCATGGAAATTTTTGATTACGACAACGTCTTGTTGCTCCCCCGTAAGTGCCGCGTCGAGAGCCGCTCTGAGTGTGATGCCGGCGTGCAACTGGGTAAGCACACCTTCAAAATTCCCGTCGTACCCGCCAATATGAAGACCGTCGTTGACGAGCGCATCTGTGAGTGGATGGGTAAAAACGGCTACTTCTACGTCATGCACCGCTTTGACCTCGATAACGTGGCTTTTGTGCGAAGCATGCACGATAAAGGCGTTTTCTCCTCTATCTCTTTGGGCGTTAAAGCCCCTGACTACGCGACCGTCGACCAGCTAAAGCGCGAGGGACTCACGCCTGACTACGTCACGATTGACATTGCGCACGGCCACGCTGACAGCGTTCAAAAAATGATTGGCTACCTCAAACAGCAGCTGCCAGACACCTTCGTGATTGCAGGCAACGTGGGAACACCCGAGGCCGTGATTGATCTAGAGAACTGGGGCGCCGATGCCACCAAGGTCGGCATTGGCCCCGGCAAGGTGTGCATCACCAAGCTCAAGACGGGCTTTGGCACGGGCGGCTGGCAGTTGTCTGCGCTCAAGTGGTGTGCCCGCGTTGCCACCAAGCCCATCATTGCCGATGGCGGAATTCGCGAGCATGGGGACGTCGCCAAGAGCATTCGCTTTGGCGCGTCTATGGTCATGATTGGCTCAATGCTCGCCGGTCACGAAGAGAGCCCCGGCGCCACCGTCGAGGTCGATGGCAAGTTATTTAAAGAGTACTACGGCTCGGCCAGCGACTTCAACAAAGGTGAGTACAAGCACGTAGAGGGCAAGCGCATTTTAGAGCCCGTCAAAGGGAAGCTCGCGGAAACCTTGATCGAAATGGAGCAAGATATTCAAAGCTCTATCTCCTACGCCGGCGGCACCAAGCTGCTGGACATTCGCCGCGTGAACTACGTGATCTTGGGTGGTGACAATGCGGGCGAGCATTTATTGATGTAACGCGGCTTCATTTCACCTTGGCGCTGACCTCACTCACCTCTTGTGCCGTCAGCCAGCGCCACTGGCCGGGCGCTAAGTCCGTCAGGGTCAAACGTCCGATTTGGCTGCGATGCAATGCCTCTACCCGGTTACTCACTGCTGCAATCATGCGCTTCACTTGGTGGTACTTGCCTTGCGTCAAGGTCAAACTCAATTGGTGGGTGTCTCGTTGTGTCGCCGTATATGCGGCGACCGGCTTGGGATCATCGTCTAGTACCACGCCATCGATGAGCTTGGCGATCTGAGCGGCGTCGATTGGGTGCTTGGTGGTGACCTCATACACCTTGGGCACGTGGTGCCGTGGCGACGTCATGCGGTGTATGAACTTACCGTCATCGGACAAAATCAAGAGCCCTGTCGTATCTTGGTCCAAACGCCCCACCGCCTGTACACCCGCGGCCGCGCCGCCGCCGCGCTGGCGCAAAGGGCTGGGCAACAACGTATAAATGCTGGGATAAAGGCTAGGCTTTTGAGAGCACTCGGTACCTGCGGGCTTGTGCAACATGAGGTAGGCCTGCGCGTGATACACCCACGGCTCGCCTTGCACCGTGATCTGCAAATCGGTGGTGTCCACCCAACCATCGGGGTCGGTCACCGGCGCGCCTTGATGCACCACCAGACCCTGCTGAATCAGCCCCAAGCAGACTCGACGCGTCCCAAAGCCCTGCGAGAAAAGAATATCTTGCCAACGTTTTTCAGTCATGTCCCTATTGTCGCTCGATAAATTTGGCGACCCCGGCTTCGACCGCAAACCAACGGCACAATAGAGGCTATGCTGAAACGCCTTTTACGCCGCTTACCCGCACGCGAAGACATACAAACCAACCGCTGGCTACGTTGGTTAGGGCCCGCGTTGGCGCACCCCCGCCTGTGGCATATGAGTCGTAAAGGGGTGGCTGCCGGATTGGCGCTGGGCTTGTTTTTTGGCTTATTGGTACCGATCGCCCAAATTCCATTGGCCGCGTCCGCTGCCGTCTTAATACGTGCCAACCTGCCTGTCGCAATTGGCAGCACCTTAGTCACCAACCCCGTGACCTTTGGGCCCGTCTATTACGGCGCTTACAAGTTGGGGTACTGGATGCTACACCGAGGTGAGCTGCCGGAGCAGGTCGCCGTCAGCCTAAGCCCCGGCACTCAAGATCCATCGCCAGACGATTTGATCGCCCAACGTATCAGCGCCCTCCACGCGCCAGCCGCCGAGGACACCGCGCATGACGGTATCGGTGGCTACTTGGCCTCTGTATGGACACGCATACAGTCTTTGGGCAAGCCCCTGATTTTAGGCCTAGGCGTGGTGGCAACCGCGACCGGACTGGCCGTGTACTTACTCACGACTTGGGTCTGGGCCGCCACCATCTGGATGAAGCGGCGCCGACGCACCTTGAACCGACGGCGCGCTTAACTTAAATGAGTGGGACGCCCGTCTTGCTCTGAATCAACTCGCGGCTCACGCCGTCCGCCAGCGCGACCAGTTTCAAACCGTCGGGTGTCACATCCATCACGCCAAGGTCGGTGATGATGCGGTCAACGACACCCACGCCCGTCAATGGCAGCGTACACGCGGGCAGAATTTTCAAGTCTTCGGTACCGTCTTTCTTACGTGCCACATGCTCCATCAAAATGATGACGCGCTTGACACCCGCCACCAAATCCATGGCGCCGCCCATGCCCTTGACCATCTTGCCAGGAATCATCCAGTTGGCTAAGTCACCGCTGGCACTGACCTGCATCGCGCCCAAAATACTTAGGTTTATCTTGCCGCCGCGAATCATGGCGAAGCTATCGTGACTACCAAAAATACTGGTACCGGGTATCGTCGTCACGGTTTGCTTACCGGCATTAATAAGGTCCGCATCGACCGCGTCTTCAGTTGGGATAGGGCCAATGCCGAGCATGCCGTTTTCTGACTGCAACCAGACCTCGATGTCGTCAGGTACATGATTCGCCACTAGCGTGGGAATGCCAATACCCAAGTTCACATAAAACCCATCTTCCAACTCAGCGGCTGCGCGGGCAGCCATTTGATCTTGTGTCCAACTCATATGATTTCTCCGAATGTTCTGACCCTTAGGCCTTTTCAGTAATCGTGCGGCGTTCGATACGCTTCTCGGGGCTTGCGTTCACCACAATTCGGTGGACGTAGATACCGGGTAGGTGCACCTCATCGGGCACCATGGCACCGACGTCAACCAGCTCCTCAACCTCGACCACACAAACGCGCCCAGCCATGGCTGCTGCCGGATTGAAGTTGCGTGCCGTCAAGCGGAACTGCAAGTTGCCAGAGCGGTCAGCGCGCCACGCTTTGACCAAGGCCACGTCAGGCACCAAGGCGCGCTCCATCACATAGGCCTCGCCGTCGAACTCACGAATTTCTTTTCCTTCCGCCACCATGGTGCCCACACCCGTTTTGGTGAAGAACGCAGGGATGCCTGCCCCACCCGCGCGCAACTTTTCGGCCAATGTACCTTGGGGTGTGAACTCAAGCTCGAGCTCACCCGCTAGATACTGGCGTTCAAACTCTTTGTTTTCGCCCACATAGCTAGAAATCATTTTTTTGATTTGGCGCGTCTCTAGCAACTTACCTAAGCCAAATCCGTCAACGCCAGCGTTGTTAGAAATAACAGACAGACCGGTGACACCGCTGTCGCGCAAGGCGTCGATGAGTGCCTCAGGGATACCGCACAAACCAAAACCACCAACGGCCAGGAGTTGGTTGTCGGCGACAACACCTTTTAGCGCCTCTACTGCGCTGGGAAATACCTTGTTCACACGCGAACTCCTTGAACGAAAGAGAAAAATACGACCCCATATTGTGAGGGGAAACGGTTCCTAGAATATTACCGCGTTACGACCTCGGGTTTGATGCAAGGTCTCACCTTCAGGCTATTGGTAAGGTACGAGACATCAGCAACCGCACCATGGCGGTTTCCCGCGCAAAACGCCTCGGATCTTTGGCATACTGTTTTAAAAACCTTAACCGCTGATATTGGAGCCTCCGTGTCTCAGACCACTGCCCGCTACCCCGTACCTGACCTGAATACCCTGCCCGAAGATCTGAAATCAAAAATTTTGGAAGTGCAAGAAAAGGCGGGGTTTATTCCCAACGTCTTCTTGGGGTTGGCGAGACGCCCCGCGGAGTGGCGCGCCTTCTTTGCGTACCACGATGCACTGATGCTCAAAGAAGGCGGCAACCTGAGTAAGGGGGACCGCGAGATGATCGTCACCACCACCAGCGCGGCGAATGCCTGTCTTTACTGTGTGGTTGCCCACGGTGCGATTTTGCGCATTTATGAAAAAAAACCCTTGGTTGCAGACCAAGTCGCGGTGAACTACCGCAAGGCCGACATCACGCCAAAACAAATGGCCATGCTCGACTTCGCAATGAAGGTCTGCAACGCCTCTCACACGGTGGAAGATGCCGACTTCGAAGCGCTGTACGCGCACGGCATGGATGACGAAGACGCTTGGGACATCACCTCGATCACCGCCTTTTTTGGGCTTTCCAACCGCATCGCCAGCGTGACGGGGATGATGCCCAACGACGAGTTTTACCTCATGGGCCGAGTGCCCAAACAAAAATCCAGTTAACAGCGGCGCATGCCCCAGATGGTTGCGCTCAGCTCACGATCGCGCGTAACCAATCTGGCAGCGCGGCAGATTTTTGCGCGGGGAAATCAATCCAAACGGTGGTCGCGCCGCCAGTGGAGTAAATCACGCCTGGCTCGTCAACCAACTCCAAGGTGCACCAGGTATCAAAACTGCTACGCCCCGCATCACTGACAAACAACTTACCCAGCACCTCGCTGGGGTAGGTCAGCTGCTTGTGAAAGCTGCAAAACGCATTCACGATCACAGGCCCCTCCCCGCTGGCATCAGGCGGGCAACCGATGCTCCGCATCCACTCAATACGCATGTGCTCCAGATAGCGGAAGTAAACCGTATTGTTTACATGCCCCATGGCATCCATATCACCCCAGCGAACGGGGAAACGCAGGTCAAACACCCACTTTTTTGTCTCAGGTAAATTCAATCGCATCTTTGATATTCCACATAAAAGACTGTTTTTATAGCGCTGGTCTCGCACTTGGGGGCCGCTGATGGGCCACAAACTATGCGACGCAACAAGCGCCTATAGGCGGTCTGCCCTCTCGGCATGGGCTCAGTCTATCGACGAAACCAATAGCGGCAGGTACGCAAGCGCGACATCGCGACGCGGCCTTCCGGCTTAGCGGCTCTTACGCCGACCCGAGGTTTATATCCCTGATTACGGACTAGGCCATCCCTTTCTTTGACAATCAATATTAAATACCATAATAGTACTATTTAATAAATAAATTACCATTTAAATAGCTATTTATAGTTATTCACAAAGGTATTATTCGAACGGAGCAGGTTCAATTTCACACACGTGCTGCCCGTGTGTATCGGCATACAAGCAAAACAAACATTTAGGAGACACCATATGAACAAAAGACACATCGGGGCCTTAGTCGCTCTCTGTCTGAGTAGCTTCTCGGCCAGTGCCCAGTCCATTGACGAAACAGTCAACAGCGTGTTCGCAAGCGCTACGGGCTGGTTCGTTAGCCTCATTTTCAGCCCCATCCCCGGCACTTCGTTTCCCTGGATTGTTGCTTGGCTGGTGATCGCGGCCTTTATTTTCACGATTTACTTTGGTTTCGTGCAGCTCCACGGCTTTAAGCACGCCACCCAATTGGTGCGCGGGCAATACTCCGACCCCAACGACGTTGGCGAGGTCAGCCACTTTCAGGCACTCGCCACCGCCTTATCCGGCACGGTAGGCTTGGGCAATATTGCTGGCGTTGCCGTTGCGCTGAGCATCGGTGGGCCTGGCGCCACATTCTGGATGGTCTTGGCCGGCCTGCTCGGGATGGCCACCAAATTTACGGAGTGCACGTTAGGCGTGAAATACCGAAACGAACACCCCGACGGCACCGTCTCTGGCGGCCCCATGTATTACATCTCCAAAGGGTTTGCTGAGCGTGGCATACCCGCCGGTAAGTTCATGGCGGTTCTGTTCTCTATCTTCTGCATTTTAGGTGCACTGGGTGGCGGCAACATGTT
>Ga0181600_10003520_pt1 | contig 11972 bp, 9 predicted proteins | sample 041ome_2_FD_132982 | JGI IMG/M metagenome (GOLD analysis project Ga0181600, IMG submission 132982) | Coastal salt marsh microbial communities from the Groves Creek Marsh, Skidaway Island, Georgia - 041406US metaG (megahit assembly) | ecosystem: Environmental > Aquatic > Marine > Intertidal zone... | reverse complement strand
GAGCCGAAACCCATTGGAACTTCGAAGCTATACCTCGTTGGGCGTGACTAGTACTAGCTGGGGAACCAGCCGGGAACCCCGCGTGTCGTATGGTTTTTGTTTTTCAAAAATTAAAGCGTTCGGAGTACGTGTACGACGTCGAATACGTCGAATACGAAGACGACGATGAATGGTCGATTGGAAATACTTGTCCAAATTTTTACAAGGTACACCGGTACCGGTACGATTCACGAAAAAGGTTGCCGGGATGGATGGTGCTGGTGCTCTTCCTGTCTCACCTCGTCGACTACGACGACTACATCATGTATTACAAGAAGAAGAAATGTCATTTAGTGTTAGTATTATGTTTCTGTCTCTACTGGTACTTGCTACCCCTACCACTGAATTTTCAACGCGTGGTGACCCTCGTAGTAGCCAAGATCGACGGCGAGCGCGCCCGTGCGCTCGTCATGGCTAAACACAACCTGCGTCGTCGTTACGTCACCACTGCCCTCACCAGATCGAATGATTCGTTTCGGCCTCGTCGAGGCGTAGCATACGAGCTCGCCGAGACCGTACACTGAAACCTCGGCAGCGAGCGTCGTCGTCGTGGAAAACTTGAGCACGCCGCCGCCGCCGTTATACATGCCACTCAAACCGATCGGGGCGAAATTGATGCCATCACCGCCGACGCGACGAATCTCCGCAATCGTAAAGATGTCCCACTCTTTGTGCGCCAACATGACGGAGACGCTCTCTTTAAGTCCCAAGATGCGAACGTCGCCTCGTCGGTGCGATCGAACGGCGTACGTCGACTCCGCGGCGTTGACGCCCTCGACGTCCCAGGGGCACACCTCCGCGGTGACTGGAGACACTTGCGTCGAGTGCGTCGCAAACTGATTTGTTGCCCGAGACCAAGACGCGCCCTGAATGTTGAATACGCCAACGACGGAGTTGACGACGTTTCTATTCCAAACCTTGAGTGCGGTGCGGCAATCGCGCGTGACATCCTTAAACAGGCAGTCACGCGTCGGACGGCCGTGGGACAAACAACGAAGAGTTCGTCCGGATGGGAACACGAGTTGACGCAAAATCTCAAAATCGTGCTTTCCCGGGTGGTCGCTCACGTACACTGGGCACCCGCCGATGGCGCGCGTCGCCGCATGTAACGCTCCGGCGACGTGTTGGCTCTGAAACATGTCCCAATCCGGTACGACGATTTCACCCAAAAAGATTGAGTTGTACACGACGTTGGCGATGTGCACAGTATGACTCGCCTCGTTCGCCGGGTAAAAGTCGTCGCTCGCGCGCGCCAGGGCGCTCGACTTGAAGTTGTAAATGTTCTCAGTCGAGTGGCACATACAATTGATGAGGCCGTTATCTGGAAAGTGCGCGCGCACAGACTCTTCGAGAGCGGCGTGCACGCGCCGCGCAAAGGCTGGTCCTCCGCCATTCTTGTATCCGAGTGCGCCGATCACCGCCTGGGCGTCAACCTTGACCCCGTCGACGTTCGACGCCGAGAGGTAGTCGTGCATGACGACGTAAAAGTGTGCGATTGTTTGCGGACTCGGAACGCCGACGCCGCCGACGGTGAGCGGATCCCATGCCTGTGACGGTTCCACCGTGAGCACGCCCGGGGTGTGACGTGGGAACTTCATCACCGCACCGTACTTGGCCACATTCTCTTCATCCGGGTGAATGCCACCCCAGTAACCGAGAAGGGCGTGCCAGCAGTAGACGTATTCGACGCCAAACTCCGTCTTGATTTTTCGCACCACCTTGGCCAAACCGTCCACGGACTCCGCCTCGGGAAGCAAGTCGAGCTGTGATTGTCGAGGACTGAGCGCGCCGAGTCGGTTGCGGAAAAACTTGGGCAACACGCGCTCGGAGAGCGACCTGGATAGGCCTCTTTTGTGCGCCACGTGCAACTTTTGAAACTTGTGATTCGCCTTGACTGCAAAGACGCGGTGGTTAAAGTGACTCATACTCGACACCACCACTTTTACGGTGTGGAAAAAGACATAATTCATCAACCACCTGAATATGTGCCAGGTTAAGGAACGGAACCTACTGGCGTGGAGCCTGTTCCAGTAGAACGACATGGCTATGGCTGCAAAGAAACCCGGCGGTGGTGACGCCGACGTTGTCGGCGGTGGTTTCACCACGGCGTTGGAATCCGGAATCGTGCTCTCCTTTGTGCTCACTTTTCTGTACGACTTATCCGGCAAAACGCTCTGCCAACCGTCATCAATGATGACGAACCTCGCCGGGGTTCCACCTTCTCTCAGTCGCTCCACCCCGTGCTCGATGCCATCCGGCGTCACGTCTGTGTAAAACGCGTCCCACGTGCACCACCCAAAGACGTCGCACACCTCTGGCTTGTGCTTATCCTCCACGAGATCAAACGTCCCAAGCACGTCCCGCATCTCCAACATTGCTCGATGAATCGCATCGTACGGCGCATCCGACACCGCCATGATCAACACGTCATCCACGTCGATGGCGCTTTCCTCGTTACAGTTGCTCTCCACCACGAGCGTCACCTCCCCCTTGGCGTTTCCTTCGAGCGTCGACCGAAATATAGACCCGCTCGTCGGAAGTAAACAAGCGTACCCCCGACCATCGGCGAGTTCCAACAGCACAAATTGCGTCTCCGCGGGTAAATCCTCACCACCGTGGCCCCACGTCGGTGTCATCCACCAGAGTTTACACCTCGCCGAAGCGGCCAACGCCGTCGCTCTCAACTCGGCGCACAACGACACGCAGTGTCGGCTCCTCGCCCGTTCCGCTCGCAAGTGAAACCGAACGCACCGCCCGTCATCTTCAGCGCCCGTCGTCGTCCCCGTCCCCGCCGTCCCCTTACCGTCTTCCGACTTGCGTCTCCCGCTCGGAGGCAAACCGTCTCTCGACGTCCTCCTCGTCGCCCCGCCGCTCCCCGGCGACGCCGACACCACCCGCTCCACCGGTCCACGCGCGACGACGATCGACGGTCCGAGTCCTCGCAACACGTCCCCGATTCCATCGTCCACCGTGATCGACGTCGTCGACTCGACGATCCGCATATCTGTCAGTCAGTCAGGTTGTTGATCCGTTCGATGTTCGATCGTCACACGTTTACACGTTCGAGACGAATCGTTTCGTTGCGTCCGCGACAAAGCGTCGTTGCGCCCGCGTCGTTTACCCGCCGATTCGTCCGTCCGTCCGTCCGTCCGTCCGTCCGTTCGCGCGGTGTTTCGTTTAAACGTGTCAATCACTGAAGATCCAAAGTCCACTTCACTCCACAAGCGACAGACTCTGAGACTAACTGTCATCCAGTCCATCGTTGATCGCCATCCGCCTGGCTGTCTGTCGATCGATCACGCAAGAGGACGGGACAGTTAGAAACGAAATCGGAAGCGATCCATCTTTGAGAAGGAGACGGACGAGGACGAGGACGATTGATTGATTGATTGATTGATTGATTGATTGATTGATTGGTTCTCGTGATTAAGAGAACGATGTCGTCAACCGACGCCAACGCAACGGTTGAAGCCATGGAACGCGCGTTACGGGAAAGAGAACGCACGGAGACGCGGGAAAAGGCGAAACTGGAAGAGACGTACGCGAAAATTGAAGAGACGGAGCGAGCGGTTCGGGACAAGGAGCGAGAGCTGCGGAACGCAAGGACAAAACAGAGACGCTTGTTGGAAGAGTTGGCGCGGGCGAAAGAAAACCTGGCGAGAGCGACAGCGGATAAAGACGCGTCGGTCGATGCGGAACGACGTTGGATGGCGATGATAACGGAGATATCAGAGATGGAACGAGAGACGCGGCAAAAGGCGTTGGAGGAGATGCGAGCGGAGATTGAGGATGAAGAGACGACGTTCGAACACGTTCGATTGTGCGCGGAATCTGACGAATTGACGGCGGAAATCGAACGATTGTCAGCGGGGTTTGAAAACGGGCCATGGACCGCGGCAGATCTCTCGGATGTACCGAATGAATTGATGCGAGTGGTTCGTGCGATCGTCGCGCGCGAGATGGGAGACGACGAGAGTGCCGATGCCTTCGCCGACGCCGACGATGCCCGTGGAGGTGCAAAGCGAGAATCTGCGAAATAAAATGAAGAATAGAATTAGAATGATTTGTTTACACCTTTCTACTTTACGTTGTTCATACAGAATACGGATACTTGTCAGTGAAAATGTACGGTTGAATCAATGGTGAAAGAAACCTTCCCTTTCGATGGAGCGACTATCTTGGATGTACAAGGTGGTGAATGAATGTCTCGCTTCAAGGGAAAGTTGGAACAAAATTGTGACCTAGAACGAACGTCTCGGTCTTCTCGTCTCGTCTCGTCTCGTCTCGGTCGGGTGGGTATGGTGGATGATGATGGTCTAGACTAAGTCTCTATTTTTTCGTCCATGCTCCGCGCAGATCCGTCGGATCCGTCAGAGCCATCAGACCTGTCATCCTTCTTCGCTGTGTCTCGTCGCGGCTGCCTGGACGGCTTGGCGTCGGCGCCACTGGCGTTGGTCGCGTTGTTTGCGTTTACAAAACCATTCATCCCGGGCATGGGTACGCTGTTTGGTGCGCTGCCCATGTATCCCATGGCAGAGGCTTGCATGATGGACACAAAGTACGCTTGCATCGCGTTGAACTGATCAGGAGTGAACGCCATCGGGTACGGCGGCGGCTGCGCCACGTCTGGCACGACGTGCTGACCCATATTGTTCACAAAGGCGGGAGGTCCGTTGCCTTGAACGACGTCGTTTATTTTACTATCCGTCGCGGGTGCGTTCGGGTGGTCGCTCTGAGCCATGCCCACGGGTCCTTGTCTCCACATGTTGGCCAGCATGCTTATGTAATTGACGAATTGCTGTGGGTTGCTCATCTGGGGCGGATTTTGTACGCCTGCCGCTGGATTTGCCATGCCAATGTACGGATTCATCATCTGTTGCATCGGAAACATTCGCGGGTTCGGTTGGTAGAGATTACCAGCTTGAGGAATACCGAAATATCCAGAGCGCATCTCTCTCTGCAAGTTTGCCTGCATGGCGTCGGAAGCGACAGATAGGACGGCGGCGACTGCCGCGGACGAAGCTGTATTCGTAACTTGTTCTGCATCCATCTTTTGCGCCGTCCCGGTGCTCTTCCCGGTGCCTCCCGAGCCCGTTCCGCCGGATCCCGTTCCGCCGGAACCACCACTCGGTTGCTGACTCGAACTCGCCTTTTTCGGGTACGGATGCGCCGGTTTCTTTTTCGGCCGAGCGGGAGGAATGTGAATGTCCAAATCCGGTACGTAGTGACCAGAGCCACCCTTGCTCCCAGACTCGGACGGTCGTTTCTCCTGCTCCTTTTGAAGCTTTGAAAAGAACTTTTGCGCGTGACTTCGTATCTGAACCGCCGTCTTTGTTCCGATGTGTTGTTCAATCTTTCTCCACGCTCGCCCGTAGAGCTTGAGCGCCTCTAAGAACTTCTTATGCTCTTCATCCGTCCAGCGCTCGCGCGTCTTCGTGATTGTGTACGGTTTCCTCACCTTAATCACCGGATCCGTCCCCGTCGTCGTCTGCGTCGTTCCCGACGGCGTCGTCTTATTCCCGCTCGGCGCCTTGGCGCCCGTTTTTCGCTGGCCCGAACCGTCCGAACCATCCGAACCGCCCGAACCACCGCTCGCATCCGACCCATCGCGGTGTCTAGACGTCGTCGCGTGTTCACGCTCGTCGTTCCGATCCCCCGTCGTCTTTGACCCGCTCATCGCGGGCGCGTTCTTTGCCATTCTACCTCCTCTTCACAACTCACTCTTCTCCCGTTCTCGAGGGGTGTGCTCGCGTCGCGCCGCCTCGTTCGCTTTTTCGCCCAATTTCACGAGAGAGATTCGCGACCGAAAACCGGGCGACACGCGACGCGACGAACCGAACCGAACCGCGAACCGGAAAAAGCAGATGTGATTGAATAATCACCGCGTCGTCCGTCCGTTCGCTCGCGTCGCCGTCGCTCGCGTCGTCGTCGCCGAACGAGAATCAAAGCCGCGCCGACCCTCGTCCGACGCGCGCGAGTGCGTCAAGAAAACGCGGATAACGCCGTGAAAGAGACGACGGGGTGTGTCTTTTTCCCTCACTTATGGGTTAAAAAGGCGCTTTTTACGACTTTTCCTGCTCGCACGCGTCGCCGCAAAAGAGATTTTTTGCGCGCAAAAGCGAACCCGCCCCGAAAAAAGGGTCCTGGTCCTTCGTCCTTCGTCCTTCGTCCTCGACGGAACGGATGCGACGAGACGCGACGAGACGCGACGACCCTACGAACGCGACGCCCGCGACACACGGTGACGCGCGCGACGAAGATGGGCGTATTTCTGTCCTTCTTTTCCCCCAGACCGCGCGCGGGCGGTTCTGCCTCGTCCGTCGACTTCGCGCGTCGACCACTCCCGCCCGTCGTCGACGCGAAAAGCGACGCGGCGCCGCTCGATTTTCGGTTCGCTTTTTGCGTCCCACAAAGGAGATTTTCCAAACCACTTTTACACGTCTGATCGGCTTTGGTGGATTACAATACATCGAACACACCGCCGATCTCGACGAATGCCCATCGAGATCTCGAGATCTTCGTCTCGAAGATTGTGTGACGGTGAGTAGATTTTTTTACAAACGCGCGCACGCTGGTCCTATTCGGGTTCGTTTTAAGCCTTCTTCGCGCGTAGTGAGTGAGTGGGTGGGTGGAGGAGTCTTCCCTCGGGGTGACGAATCGTCGGACATGTGGACTCACTGGACTGACCCTCTGACCCACCGCGAGACGCGAATTGAATTGATTTGATTGATTTGATTGACTGGCGCTTCACCGGATGTCGACGACGGTTTCGACGACGACGGCGGTTTCGGCGACGCCGGGGACGTGGACGTGTCTCGGTGCGACGTGGTCGACGACGGGGGTGGGTGAAGACGACGAAGGACGTTTGGGGTCGGAATCGACGAGCGGAGTCGTGAGTGCCGACGGGCGAAAAATCTTTGCGGCGGGTCCGGGGGAAATCGGACGGTTCGGCTCAGTCGTGGAGAACGGCGGTGATGGATCGTCAAACGGTGACAGAGCGAATCCCGTCGTGGGCGACGATGTGACGATGAAGATGCGGTCGGCGACGAGGCGGGTGTTGCGGGAATTCGGCGACGCGAACGGGGACGACGCGGGCTCGCGGTTGGACGCAACGTTGGATGAGCTCGTGGTGGCGCTGCGGGAGTGCTCGGAAAAGGCGGTCTTGCCGAGGAAATCGGACGCGGTGATACGGTCGCTCGAAGCGGCGGCGACTTGTGGGACGGCTTTTGAGAATGCGATGCGACGCGACGCGCCGAGGACGTTGGCGCGAGACGCGAGCGAGACGTTGGCCACGGCGACGAAGAACTCGGACGTCGCGCGGGCGTATTACGAAGCGATCGCGTGCGTGCACGGGACGAAGGACGCGCGTACACTCGAGGTGTTTCGCGCGTTGTCGAGCGTGCGCGTGTTCGACGGTGGGAGCAAACCCACGGCGTTGGCGGTGATGGACGTGTTCTCCGGTTTGTTTGCGGTGACGTCGGACGAACGCGTCGAGCGGGTCGTCTCGTGTCTCGAAGCGAGCGGCGCGCTTCGAAATTTTATTTCCCAGGGATTCGTGGCAATGGCGGCGAGTCATCAGGGCGACGGTGCCATCGACATCGCCGACGCCGCGGGGTCGTCCATCGACGGCGCGATGGCGAAGAGATTTTTCTCTTTTGTTCTCAACGCGCTTCGGTCCGATCGAAGAGGTTACGCCCGAGAGGCGTTCGCCGGTGTCGAAGACGCCGCGGTTCCGGTCGTTCAGCAGCTCTGTCTTGCCCGTGCGGCGTCCGATCCGGGGGCGTCCGAATTGTACCAAGAGATTAGCAAACGATTGTAGAAAATGGTGTTGTTGTTCTTGATGTTGATGACAAATTACAAGTAGTACGTGCCCGTGCTTCGCGCCGCGTTGCGTTAAACTTCGTTAAACTCATTCGGTGCGAGGGACACGTTGGTATCCCGGCCGAAAATAGCCAACGTCGCCTCGACCGATCCGTCGTCATTCTTCGTGACGATGCGTCCTTTAAAACCTTTAAATGGCCCAGTGTGCACCTCGACGCGACCGAGCCCGCCGGCGGTAGAGTCTTCGACGACGCGAGACGCGAGCGGTCGTAAATCATCGCCGTCGGCTTCGTCGTCGGCGGCGTCGCGCGCGATCTCTCTCGCTTCGGCGCGCGCCTTTTCAACTTCGATATCCTCGTCGCTCAGCACCCTCGGCAAACACTTGGCAATCATCTGCGGGATTTGATCATCCATAGTCAACGGTTGGTTGATTTGCTGGTACTTTTTCGCCCCGAATCGAGAGCTTCCGCCCGTGGCGAACCCACGCACTGTACGAAGCTCGTCGAACGCGTCCAGCAACATTTGTGTCAGCGTGCAACGCACCAACACGTACCCCGGTTGAAGCATTTCTGACATTTCCTCCTCGGTAACCATTTGACACAACTCTAAATCGCTCTTACCCTCTGCATCCGCTGCGCGGACGAAAAATCCATCACGAGGAACTCGAGGAACCCAGGCGACGATGTCCGCCTGCCCGCGCGTGAGCTTTGTTCCATTCAACTCGAGAATGGAATTCACTGCCCGATCCTCTCTCGACTCCGCCGTTTCAAGCATAAACCACCCGCTCGATGCCTCGACGGAGTCAGACATGAACCTCTGCACAACGAACTCGCGCTGAATCTCCGTCACGCCCGCGTCTTTCATCGCTGCGACTTCCCGCGTGGTGTCCGCGATGCTTCGAGCCGACGAAGAGGCGTCGTCCACACCGCCTGCCGCCGCCGTCTTGCCTCCACGTCTCGCGCGTCTCGCCGCCCGTCGAGACTCCATCGCCGCGCTCGCCTCTGCACTCACTCTAGCCGTTTCCTCGGCCTCTCTCGCGAACTCCTCCGCGGGTGATTGTCCCCGGTCTACCATGGCCCACGCGTCTCGCGCTCGTTGGACGAGCTCCGCCTTTTTCCCAGCCGTCGGCGCGCCGAGCGCCTTGAGCACATCCCTCAGTTCACTCGCCTTGAGCGTCGACGGGTCCGGTCGCGATGACGACAGTGAATCGGGCGCGCCCTCTTCACCCGCACGTCCGACGACATCGCGTCGGCTACGCGTCGGCGTTAACATCATCGTCCTCTTCTGTCGAACGGCGGCGGCTGGTCGTCCTCCTCTTTTTCCTCGAGACGCGCGCATCATCGCCGTCGCGCCCGCGACGACGGACGATCCCGACGACGATAACATGACGTTTCTTCCGTCTATTCCTCCGATTCGGTGTGCGTGCGCGTGCGTCGTCTTCGGCGACGACTTTTGACGTCTGAACCGTGCGGCTCAACCCTCAACCTTTCCACCCCCCCTTTTTGATCGATGATTTCACGCGAAGCGAGGTTTTCAACTTTCGATTCATGGTTTTCACGCGTGAAAACTACCGATAAGGATCGACGCATCGATCGAGTCATCACAGTTCGTTGCGCTTGCGAACGAGTCCGCGCATGTTCGGTAACGACGACGACGACGACGACGACGACGATAAGTACGCCAAGGCATCGCGGGTGGGCGGTCCGCGTCGAGCGTCAGTTGAAGGATTCACGTCGCCGCCGCCGTCGACGCAGAGACGAAGCAGACGACGACCGGAACGCGATGGTATCGAAGAAGATGATGATGATCTTTACGATGGAAACGCCGCGGCTCGACGCGCGAGCGTTTCAGCGCACGCGACGCCGACGTCGTACACCCGATCACGATTTAACGAAGGGTACAAAGAGGATGACGACGACGATCGCGTGCGAGGGGCGTTGGATCGATTGGCGTTTTCGAACGCGTTGAACCAAGTCACCGACGCGTTTGGCGCCGTGCTCGACGACGCCGCAGACGAGGCGACGCAGTACGCGAACAAGGCGTCCGAAGCCTTGACGAGGTTTCAAGCGTCGCAATACGCGTCGCAATACCTCCCGATTGAGAGCGCGGTGAGCATGCGGCCGACGTACGTCAAAGTTCCGGCGCAGACGGTGGAGCAATTGAAGTTTTGGGAATCAGACGACGTTCGCGCGATGAAGATGGAGCACTTGAGAGAGAAGCAAGTTATTTTGCAAGAAAACGCCGGCTTGCGGGCGATGGTGGGCGAGGACGCGGCGAGCGAGAGCGTGCAAGAAGTTCGGGAAACTGAGGATGGGGTGAATCGGGCGCTGTTGCTCGCGGCGGTGGAGGAGATTACCAATCTGAAGACGCGCGTCGCCGTGCTTGAAACCGAACGCGCGAAGGCGAGGGTGAGCTCGAGCGGGTTCGGGATCGGTGGGATGTTTGGCGGCGGTGAAGGTGCGAGCGGCGGCGGAGTGGATCAAGCGCAAATACAAAAGATGACGCGAGAAATGGCACGTTTAGAGGAGAATAACTCTCGAATGACGTGGATGTTGGGCGAAAAGGAAAAGCAAATCAAAGAGACGCGCGCCAAGTTTACCGAATCTGCGGCGTACGCGCTCGAGGAAAAACTTCAAGAGTGCATGGAAGCGCTCGAGGTGGCGTCGCATTTACAAGGTGAACAGTTGCAATATTTAGAAACGCACGCGTTGGCAAAGCTCGAAGCTTTGGATGACCGATTGGTGGACGTGCAAGTGTCGGCGGAGAGCAAGACAGAGCATCTCAAACAGTTGCGCACCATCATGGAACGCTTCTTCGTCGACGGGGATGAATCGTCAGTGAGCGTGTTGACGTCGCTCACCGGGTTCAAGCCGAACGAAGGCAAACGTTTGGTTGAGGCGCGGAACAGCCGAGGGATCACGGGAATGCTCAACTTTATCGGAAAGCGCCTGACGCCCGCGGTGAGCGCGGCGGGCTCGATGATTATCGCGTGCGCTCCCCCCGCGTCGAGTGTCCCGGGCGCCGCCGCGGCGCTCAAGACGCTCGGCGTCGAGCTGGACGATGACGATGCTCAAAGTGGCGATAAAGAAAAGGTGACGGACGATGCGAATGCAGAAGAACCGACGTCGTCGTCGTCGTCGACGACGACGACGACGACGACCGCGCCTGAAGAAACGAAGAGAGATGAGGAGGACGAAGAGCTGTCCAAGCCCACGATGAAGACTACGGCGGAGCAACCTTCCGCGGGGACGTCAAAGCCCGCACCGCCGAAACCAACGACGACGACAACGACGAGGTCGAAAACGTCATCCAAAGCGTTCGCCGGTTTCGAAGACCCGGCGCTCGAGGAGAAGAAAAAAGCCGAACGCGCCAAATCCCGACAACCGCTCCCGCAACCGAAACTCGTTGGTCGCGCGGCGGCGAGAGAGCGCGCGAAACGCGACGCAACGACGCGATCGAGTGACTCCCCAGCCGGATTTGCCGGGTTCGGCGACGACCCAGACGCGTCGTCGGACGACGACAACTGATCGCGAAAGACGCGCGCGTAAGTAGTAGAGAACCAACGTTCGCCATCGACTGTGTGCGTAGTTATTAAATAATGTAGACTTCACCGAGCAAACGCCATCACGCCTCCTCCTCCTTCTCACCATCGCCATCCTCCCCGCTTCCTTCGTTTTCACCCACCATCGGTCCGTAATACTCTGGATCCTTCAACATGCAATCCCTCAACGCCGACGTCGTCTCAAAGCACCGCTCGACGAAATCTTCCTCCTTTTCCTTTGCCTCATCCACGCACGCCTCCCACGCCACGAACGCGTCTTTACACGATCCCCCCTTCATGTATTTACAAAACCCACACTCCTCCTCCTCCTCGTCCTCCTTTTCCTCGTCACCACTCGTCGTCGTCGTCGTCGTCGTCGTCGTCGTCGTCGGTTCCTCAGTGGAGTCCTCTCTCTTCTGTTGCTCCTCTCGCGCGTCGACATCGTCGTCACCCTTTCCTTCCTCACCCGTCGTCGTCGTCGTCGTCGTCGTCGTCATCGCCGCCCCCATCGATCGTCCAACCCGTCGAACCCACGTCGTCGTCGGTCGCGAACTGGCGACGAAACCCGCGT
>Ga0181600_10003519_pt1 | contig 11976 bp, 2 predicted proteins | sample 041ome_2_FD_132982 | JGI IMG/M metagenome (GOLD analysis project Ga0181600, IMG submission 132982) | Coastal salt marsh microbial communities from the Groves Creek Marsh, Skidaway Island, Georgia - 041406US metaG (megahit assembly) | ecosystem: Environmental > Aquatic > Marine > Intertidal zone... | reverse complement strand
GACCGTGCGGTCATGCAGTGGCGCGTCGACGAAGACGCCGTCGAGCAGAAGGGCACCGCGAAGCGGCGGCCGGAGCCCCGTCCGTACGTCACGACGGAGCCGCAACCGAAAGTCACCGTGCCGCGAGGCGCGGGCGGCTTGACCGCCGCTGAGGCCGCCGCCCTGGCCGCCGAGCTAGACGACGACGGGTCGGGAACACGACCGGAGGAGAAGTGCGAGTACTTGGTGACCGTCGTGACCGGCGACGCGAAAGGCGCGAGCACGGACGCCACCGTGACGTTCAGCGCCGCCGGCGCGCGGACGGATGGCGCGACGGCGGTGATTCGCGAAATCGCACTGGACAACGCGCCGGACAACTTCGGCCGAGGATGCACGGACGTGTTCAAGATCACCGCCGCGGACATCGGCACGCTGACGCACGCCAGGATCGGTCAAAACAACGCCGGGGACTCCCCCGGGTGGTTGCTGCAGAGCGTTACGCTGGCCAACCTCACGAAGGGCTGGGAGAAGACTCTGTTCCCGCAGCACGTGTGGCTGGACAAGTCGCGCGGCGGCGAGACGCACGTCACGCTGCACGCGTCGCAGGCGGAGTCGGAGAAGGCGCAGGCTTCGCTGCTGGTGGACAAGAAGTACGTCGTGAGCGTCACCACCGCGGACTGCAAGGGCGCGGGCACGGACGCGAACGTTTGGATCGAGCTGGTGGGCGTCTCCGGGAAGAGCTCGGGCGCGCGCGCGCTGGACAACGCGATGAACAACTTCGAGCGCGGGAAAACAGACCGGTTCGAGCTCGACGTCTCCGGTTTGGGAGCGGGGATAGAGCGGGCGAGGATCGGGCACGACAACTCCGGGTTCGGCTCTTCTTGGTGCGTCGCGGAGGTGCACGTGCGCGTGGTGGAGACGGGCCGAGAGATCGCGTTCGACCTGCCGCACGCGGGCGTGTGGCTGGAAGACGGGTCACCGAACGGCACGGCGGCGGACCTTTTCCCGCTCGGGCCGGACGGAAAGCCCACGGTGCGGACCGTGACGTACAAGGTGGAGGTGCACACGGCGGACGTGAAGTACGCGGGCACGGACGCGAACGTGTTCGTGGAGCTGCTCGGCGCGAACGGGAACAGCGGCCGTCGGCCGCTGAGCACCAGCCGAGACAACTTCGAGCGCGGGAAGAAGGACGTCTTCTTCCTCGAGATGCCCGACCTCGGAGAGCTGAGCGCGATCAAGATTGGACACGACAACGCCGGTTTGGGGCCGGGGTGGTGTCTCGACCGCGTGATCGTCTCGGACGAGGACGCGCCCGGCGAGGCGACGGTGTTCGACGCGAGCGTCAAGGGTAAGCCCGGGGGCCGGTGGCTGGACAAGTCCGCGGACGGCGGCGCGACGCAGTGCACGCTCGCGCCGCTCGCCGCGAACGCCGGGGCGTACTACGGCGTCGAGACCATGACTTCGGACGTGATGTTCGCTGGCACGGACGCCAACGTGTCTTTGACTTTGATCGGTCTGAAGGACGGGAAGGAGACCCGGTCGAAGACGATGAAACTGGACAACTCCTCGAACAACTTCGAGCGCGGCGCGCTGGAGGAGTTCGAAGTGGGACCCATCCCCGACGTCGGCGAGCTCGTGGCGATCGAGATCGGCCACGACGGCTCGGGAATCGGCAGCGGGTGGCGGTGCGACCACGTCGCCGCGTGGGACCTGACCAAACCCGACGCGCGGTTCCACTTCCCGGTGGACGCGTGGTTCGATAAGAACGAGCCGCCGAACAAGACGACGCAGCTCATTTCGGTGGCGCAGCTCGACCCCGACGCCGAGTTCACGGCGTACCGCGTCGACGCGCACACCAGCGACGTGCAGGACGCGGGCACGAACGCCACCGTCTCGGTGACCATCTTCGGCGAGCGGGGCGACACCGGCGCGCTGACGCTGGACACGACGGCGGACAACTTCGTTCGCGCGTCGGAGGATTCCTTCACCGTGGCGAACGCGCGGAACGTCGGCGCCATCACGCACGTGGTGCTCGGCCACGACGAGTCCGCGCTGATGGGCGATCCGGCCTGGCACGTCGCCGAGCTCAAGATCCACAACCTGAAGACGGGCGAGGCTGTGACCTTCCCCGCGGGCTTCTGGATCGGCAAGGAGCGCGAGCCACACTTCGCCTCGCACGTCGCGCTGGCGCCCGCCGGAAAGGCGGTTGTGAAGATGTGCGCGTACCGAGTCGCCGTGCGCACGTCGGACGTGCGGTGGGCGGGAACTGACGCCAAGGTGAGCGTTCGCTTGATCGGCGCGGAGGGCAAGACGAGCGCGACGCGGGTGTTGGAGAACGACTCCAACAACTTCGAGCGCAACGCCGAGGACGTGTTCGTGGTGCGCGACGTCGACGTCGGCGTCGTCTCGAAAATCGAAATCGGACACGACGGCGCCGGCGTCGGGTCGGACTGGCACCTCGGGTCGGTGGAGGTTCTCAACTTGGACCCCGGCGACGGGAAGGACGCCGACGCGCGAAAGAAGAGCGTGTTCTTCTTCTGCGACGACTGGGTCAAGGAGAAGGCGCCGGTGACGCTGGAGGCGGAGACGGGCGGCGGCGGGCGCGCGAAATACAAAATCACCGTGCACACCTCGGACAAGAGGTGGGCGGGCACGGACGCCGCGGTGACGGCTCGGCTCTTCGGCGAAGCCGACGGCGTTGTCGCGGAGACGGCTTTCTTTAACCTGGAGAACTCCGCGAACAACTTCGAGCGCGGGCGCGTGGACGAGTTCCTGATCGACTCGAAGGACGTGGGCGTGGTGCAGGGCATCGAGATCAAGATGGACAACTCCGGTCTGGGCGCGGCGTGGCACCTGCGCGCGGTTTCCGTCGCCAAGGCGTCGGCGCCGGACGACGCGGCGCACTTCGACCACGACGAATGGCTGGACGGCAAGACGCCGAGCGTAGTGCTGCGCGTGTCCGACCCGGCGAAGACCGCGACGTGTCGGTACGTGATCGAGACGCTCACCTCGGACCTGCGCGGCGCCGGGACGGACGCGGGCGTCTCCATCGCGCTCTTCGGCGAGAAGGGCGAGACGGGCGCGTTGCCTCTGGAGAACTCGGCGGATAACTTCCGGCGCGGGAAAAAAGATGTCTTCCACGTCGACGCGCCGGACGTCGGCGCCGTCGTGCGCGCGCGCCTGGGGCACGACAACAAGGGTTCGTTCTTCGGGGACGACGCGTCGTGGCACTGCGCGTCGCTGGAGATCACCAACACCGCCACCAACGAAAAGTGCGCGTTCGCCGTGAACCGGTGGTTCGCGGAGAACAAGCCCCCGAACCTCACGTCGCAGGTGCTGATTCCGGGCGACGCGGAGGCTGAAAACTCCGCTTTGTGCGGGTACGTCATCGCCGTGCGCACCTCGGACGCGCGCGGCGCCGGCACCGACGCCAACGTCACGCTGACGCTGGTCGGCGAGGACGAGGGCGGGAACCGCGTCGCGATGGGGCCGTTCCCGCTCGAGACCTCCGCGGACGACTTCAAGCGAGGCGCGACGGACACGTTCCGCGCGGAGGGACCGTTCATGGCGAAGATCGTCTCCGCCACGGTGGCGCACGACGGCGCCGGGTTCTTCGGCGGCTCGGACTGGCGCCTCGAGTCGCTCGAGGTGACGAAGCGAGCGAGCAACCCCGGTGGCGCGGCGCCCAAAACCACGTTCTGGTGCGACGCGGTCATAAAGAAGGACGTGCCCGTGACCTTGTCCGCGAGCGTCGACGGCGCGCCGCCGCGTCCCGCGAACGACCGCAGGCGGTACAAGGTGACGACGCGCACCTCGGCGAACCGGGGAGCCGGCACGGACGCCAACGTCTTCGTCGAGGTGTTCGGCGAGCGCGGCACGACGGGGCGCCGTCCGCTGGACACCTCCGCGGACAACTTCGCGCGCGGCGCGACGGACGTGTTCGTGTTCGAGTCCCCTTTCCTGGGCGAGATCCAGTCCGTGAAGATCGGGCACGACAACTCCGGGTTCGGGCCCGCGTGGCGGCTGGACGAAGTGCTGGTGGAGGACGCCACCGCGGAAGCGGACGCGCCGGAGTGGCACAGATCGCGCGTCTTCCGCGCCGACGCGTGGCTGGACGCGGCCAAGGCGCCGTTCGCCACCGAGCTCGAGCTCGCGCCCTCGGACGGCGCCTTCTCGCAGCGCGCGAGGGTGGAGATGGCGGAGTACACCGTGACGGTTCGAACCTCCGACCTCCCGGACGCGGGGACGGACGCGAGCGTGTCCGTCGAGCTCGTCGGCTCGGAGGGCGCCACCGGCTGGACCGAGCTCGGGCCCTCCGGGCGGGCGTTCGGGAGGGGCGCCGCCGAGGCGATCCAGATCGCCGGCGCAGACGTCGGCGTCGTCGAGCGGGTCAGCTTGAAGCACGACGGCACCGGGCGCAGGGGCAAGTGGCACCTGGCGTCCCTGGACGTGCGCCACGACGGCACGGGCGCGGTGGCGAAGTTCGCGTGCGACGCGTGGCTGGCGAACGAAAACGGCGTCGTCGCCGAGACGACGCTGACGGCGGCGGCGGGATCGGCGACGTCGGCGACGACGTTCAACTACCGCGTGGACGTGACTACCGGGTCGCGGATGGGCGCGGGCACGGACTCGAAGGTGACGATCGGCATCCACTGCGAGGGCATGGAGGAGGCCTGGACCCCCGCGCTCGAGCAGCGCGACGAGCACTTCACTTCCGGCGCCACGGACACGTTCGTGTTCTCGCGCCGAGACGAGCTCCCGGGGAACATCACGGCGGTGACGCTGACGTGCGCGGACGCCGGCGTCTTCGGCGACTCCTGGTTCTGCGAAAAGGCGGTGGTGTCTTCGCTGGCCAAGGGCACGGAGTGGGTCTTCCACTGCGGCGACTGGGTCGGCAAGCAGGGCACGCGGCTCGAGCAGGGCATCCTCGCGTCCGTCTCCGTCGAGGACGAGGCGAAGGCTGCCGAGGCGGCGGCGAAGGCGGCGGGCGACGCGGGCGCAGGCGCCGACGCCGCCGCCGCCGCCGGCGCCGCCGCCGTCGACGCGCCCACCGAGTACCGCGTGACGTTCTGGACCGGTGGCGAGTTCGGCGCGGGCACGGACGCGACCGTTTCCGCGGAGCTCTTCGGCGCGCGCGGCTCGTCCGGCGCGCTGACGATGGACCGCGACGCGTCCATGTTCGACGCGAAGTGCGTGGACGCGTTCACGCGCGTCTCGCCGACGCACCTGGGCGAGCTCGCTGAGGCGCTGGTGTGGATCGAGAGCGCGAGCTCGTCCGGGTTCATGTCCATGGTGTCCGGCGACGGCTGGAACCTCGACAAGATCGAGGTGGAGCACGTCGCCACGGAACGGTCCTGGGAGGCTGCCGTGGACGAGTGGATCTACCCCGGGAAAAGCAAGGCGCTCAGGGCGAAGCTCGTCGTCAAGAAACAAGGGCTCGGGTTCGCGCAGCTGGCCGAGAAGGCGGAGGACGCCGCCGGCGACGCCGCGCGACTCGACGCGCTTCGGGCGGGCGAGGAAGGGCGAGGAAGCGACACGACAACCGAGGCGCGGGAGGATGACGCGAAAGCGCCGTCCCCGCGGAAGGATCCCGCGCCCGTACCGGCACCGGCGCCGGCACCGGCGCCGGCGCCGGCGCCGGCGACGCCCACTTCTCTCCCGCCCATCGAGGCCCCGAACGCCGCGGAGACCCCCGAGGAGCGCGAGACCCGCGAGTTCGCCGAGCTCGAGGCGCGGGCGCAGGCGGAAGCCGAGGCGGAGGCGCGCCTCAAGGCGGAAGCCGAAAGCGCGGAGGCGCCGATCGAAGCGGCCGAGCCGATCGAAGCGGATGATCTCGCGGAGGAACCCGAGGCGTCGAAACCGTCGAAACCAACGCTCAAGACGCCCGAGACGTCGTCCCTGAGCCTGGCGGGCGGCGCTTCGGGGTCTCTCGCGGGGCTCTCCAAAGCCGCCTCGACGTCTTCGTCGACGGCGCACGAGTTCGAGCTGAGCATCTCGCGCGACCCGGTTTCCGAGCCTCTGCGCGTGCGCGTGCTCGGCAAAGGAGGCGAGGGCATCGCGCTCGTCCCGCCGAACGTCGCGTTCGCGTCCTTCACGTTCCCGGCGCCGCTCGACTTCGTGACCAAGGTGTATGTCTCCTACGACGACGAGGACGAGGAGGCGGAGGCGGCGCGGCGAGACAAAAACAAAACACCCGTTTCGCTCGAACGCGTGTCTCTGTCCGATCCCAGCCGGGGAGACGCGTGCGCGTTCCAGCTGCACGGGTGCGTCCTGGACAAAACGCACGGGGAAGCGCGCGCGAGGAAGGAGGCTTTGCCGGGCACGGCGTGCGAGGAGTGGGAAGAGGCGGTCGCGCGCAAGGACGGGCGCGAGAAGAAGTACTGGTTCTCGCAGTCGCGGAACGAGTCCGTGTGGAAGGAGCCGCACAAGTATTACCCGGTGCGCTTTGCGCAACCGGAGTGAACGCGAAAGGCGACCGAGGCGACCTTCACGCGAATCGTCGACGTGAGGTTCGCGGAAGATGGTAGACCACACGTACACACTCACGTAGGAGTGATATGTGAAACACAGATACGATATTCTATTCTACGCCGTTTGCTTTCTCTTCCTCGGCGGCGACGGCGGGCTCGGCCCGGTCGCGGTCGATTTTCGCGGACGCGCGGATCGAGTCGACGAAAACGACCCCGCTTCTTCGAGATCCAGGAGGCGAAAGGTTCGCTCGTCCCCTCGGCCCGCAGACCCTCGATGCGCGGTGCGTCGTGGACGTGTCCAGTCGCGCGAACCGCCGCGCAGTGCTCCACTTCCACGCGGCGCTCGCGGGACGCGGCTCGGTTCGGGAGAAGCGCGCGTGCATCCCCCCGACCCATCGAGCGGGGTCCCGGCCGGATCGGTTTCCGCGCGGCGGGGATGGCGGCGACATCGGCCGAGGCCGCGGCGAGGGAGACCTCGAGCGAACCCGCGAGGGTCGTGCGCGTGTGGACGAAAGCAGATACCGACGGCAGACTACTCGACGGCCGTGCGCCGTGGGAAGCGTCGCTCGCGGCGACCCCGGAGATACGGCTGGTGTCCGGCGAACTCGCGACGCGCGCCTCCGACGACGATCCCGACGCGAGCGCTTTCGACCACGTCGCGTTTTTCGACGCCGTGCGCACGGCGCGCGCGGGACGCGTGCTGTACACCGCTTCGACGCTCGCCTCGACGCAGAGCATGCTCCAGGAGAACCTGGGATCGAGGAACGCGGATTCGAGCGCGGATTCGGTCGCCACGCCCCTTCGCGGTTCGCGTTTCCCGGCTGGAACGGTGGTGGTGGCGGACCGACAAGTCTCCGGCCGCGGGCGCGGCGGGAACGCGTGGACGTCCCCGCCCGGGTGCTTGATGTTTTCTTTCCTCGCAACGCACGCGGACGGCCGCACGCTCCCGTTCCTGCAGTACGTCGCGACGATGGCTGCCGTGGACGCCATCCAGGAATGCGCGGACGAGGCGCTCGCGGAGGCGGCGGCGGCGCACAACGAACGTGTGAAAGCCGAAGCCGCGACGGATGAAACCAAAACCGCGAAACCGGCGCGCGGCGTTACATTCCGACGCGGTTCCGGTCGATCGGTGGATGTGCGCGTGAAGTGGCCGAACGACCTGTACAGCGGGGGCGTGAAGATCGGGGGCGTGCTGTGCACGTCCACGTACGCGGAGGGCGCCTTCGACGTCGTCGTCGGCGTCGGTATCAACCTGGACAACGACGCGCCGACCACGTGCGTGAACGCCGTCGTCGCCGCCGCGTGGGACGCGCTCCTAAACCAGACCCAGGCTCTCGGCGGAGATACAAACGACGACGAGAGAGTAAAAGTGTCTCCGCGACGCGCGACGCGCGAGCGATTGACGGCGATTTTCATGAACCGCTTCGAGGCGCTTTGCGGCCTTTTGAACGCGTCGGGGGGTTTCGATTTACTGGAGGCGGCGTACCTCAGGCAGTGGCTGCACACGGACCAGAAGGTCGTGCTGGAGGAGGGCGAGATAAAGACGGAGGTGACCGTGAGGGGGTTGACCAAAAGCGGGTACTTGCTCGCGGACGACGCGTCGGGCGCGAGGTTCGAGCTGCACCCCGACGGGAACAGTTTCGATTTCTTCCAAGGGCTCGTCAGGAAGAAGCTCTCGTAAATAACGTATGATTTATAACACACCGTGTTTTTACGGTTCAGTCCACGTCCGCGCATTCGTCCGAAACCGCTTCTCTTCCAGCCTCGGCGACGCATCGCGCGCACGCGCACTTGAAGCCGTACGACGCGAGGGCGTTTTCGCGTTGGGCGATGGTTTGAGTCTCGTCGATGTACGACACGGAGAGCTCTTCGCCTTTTTCCACGTCCCGAAGCGCCTCGACCCTCACCATGGTCCGCCCTTTCCAGGAGCTGTACCTCGTCGTCGCGTTTGGCGTACACGAGTGGTTCACCAGGCACAGCAGCGGGAACAGCCCAGTTCCGGCGAACATCGGGAACAGACGACGCGAGACGTCGTACAGATCCTCGGCGTCGCTCGTCTCGTCGACGCGAATCTCCTCCGCGAATGACGAAGTTTCATCCGCGTCTTCCGAGACGTCATCTTCGTCCCCGCCCCACCTCGGTCTCCCCGCGGCGAGGTCTTCCTCGTCCCTGCGCTCCTGCGCCTCAAGCGCGAGAGGCAAAAGCGCGTCCAGCGTCGCGCGCGTCGCCTCCGCCCCGTCGTTCTCGTCGACCCTCAACAACTCGCGCGTCACGTTTCGCATCGGGCCGTCCACGCGCAGGCTCCACTGGTTCAGGTCGCAGATCCCGAGCACGTGGCCGAACCCGTCATTCCCGAGTCGCTCGAGCACCTCGGGAACGAACGCGAGCGTCCCTGAGGAGGCCCGCGCGGCGGCGAGGTGGCATGAAGAGTCAGAGAAAGAGGAGCAGGGGGAAGAGTCATCGAAGGCGTTCGTGTGAGATGGAATCGACCCGTCCGAAACTTCGAGGTCGGCGCGCGCCGCCTCGCACGCGGCGCGCGCCGACGCCGCGAGAAGCGCCGCGCTTCGCGCCGCGACGCGGCGAAGTTTCGTTTGCGTTTCGGGGTCGTCTTCCCCGGAAACGTCCCACCAAGGTCCCCCGACGAGTCCACGGCACGCCTTCGTGGCCTCGAGCCAGTCGTCCCCTTGTTTAAGCCGCTCGGCGATCGAGCCCACCAGCTCAGCCACGAGCGCGAGGTTATCGTGGTGGCCGCAGTCGCGGCGAAACGCGCCCGCGGCTTTGACGGCGACCCGGCGGGCGGACGTCGAGGCGGACGTCGAGGCGGACGTCGAGGCGGCCGTCTCGTCTCCTTCCTCCGCGTCCGGCGCGTCCGGCGCGGTCGCCGTGGCGCCCGCATCGCCGCAGCACACCACGTCGTGCCCTCGCGCGGCGTGGCGGACGAGGCACTCCGGCGAGCAGTACACCGCCGGACACCCGGAGGCGTCTCGGTTGCGGCACGGTTTGACTCGCGGAATGCCCCGCGCGGCTTCGAATCCGGGGAGCGAGGAGAAGGGACACGACGCGTCTTCGTCCTCGTTTGTTTCTTCGCGCTCGTTTGTTTCGCGAAAGGCGGAGGTTTCTTTTATCTTTGTGCCGCTCAGGCTCAGCGCCGCAGCCTCGATCTGGTCGATTCGGCCGGCCGCCAGTCGCAGCTGCGCGTCGATCGTGCCGACCGAGCGGTGGCACGACGCGCACGCCAGCACGGCGCGCGCGTTTTCCGCCGTCTGCGTCGACGCCAGAGGCGACTCCGCCCACAGCGTCTCGCCCGCGCGGAGCTCTCTCGTGGCGCTGAGCCCGTTCCCGAGACCCAAACGAGACGCAGACACGGTCACGGGGGCGTTTCGTTCGGAAACGATTGTTTCGAAGTACGTCTCGAGTCCTTCGGCTGAGTTAAGGTCGTGCGGCTTTTCGGCTTTCGTTCGCGTCTGTTTTCGGTCAGCCTCGATCGCCGCGCGATCCGCCTCGGACACTTTTTTCGCGTCCACCGCGTCTCGGAACTGACGCATGGCCACGCCGTACGCCGCGTTCTCCCGGGGCGCGTTGACGAGCCAGGGCGCGTCCGGCTCGAGCTCGTTCGCGGAAAAGCTGACGTTCGTGGTCCGAGGCTGGACGCTCACCGCGCCCACGAACGCGTCGCCGTGGAAGTCCCCGTCCACCTCCAGCCCGCAGCGTCTCGCGAGCTCGGTCGCTCGCGCGTTCGGCGGTGCGTTTTTCAGCTTGCCCACCTCGTCCACGTACAAGTAGACGCCCCGCGAGCCGTTCGTGGAGGACGGATGGACCAGCGCGAAGGTCTCGGACCGACCCTCGGACGCCGCAGCCAGCACGCGCGCGGTCTGAGCCGCCTGCGGGCCCGAGGAGGCCGACGCGGCGGGAGCGCCGGAAGACGCGAAACGAGTCCTCGCGAGGTAATCCGGGAGCGCGTCGCCGGCGTACCCCAACGCCTCGCCATCGAGCTCCTCGACGTCCGCCGTGCCATCCGCGGGGATGCGCACGTACGTGAACGGGAGGCCACCGCCTGATGCCGAGGAGCTCATGGTACGCTCCGAAGTCCCGGGAGTGAGCCTGCTCAGCGTCCGAGGGTGTGCCAGCGGCGTCACTCATCACCGCGCACCGCCGCCCGAAACCCCTGTTGTGTATTGGCACTGTCAGCTCGCGCGCGATTGAACGCCAGACGCGCGCGGATGCGCGAACCTGCAGAAATACTGGCCGCTGGGCGGATCTGGCAAAAAGCCGTTTGCGCGCGAGCTGCGTCACGCGCGCAGGCGTGATGTCCGGCATGCTCGGCAAAGTCGCTAGGGTACGCGCGCGGGACCCCACCGCTCGAGCCGCGCACACCTCCCGCCCGCGGACGCCCCCCCGCGCGGGCGTCGCCCGCCCCCCCGACTCGAGCGCTCGGTTCGTTTTTCCTCCCCGGGGTGCCCATCCAGTGACGCGCGTCGGACGCGCGGACGCCTCGACCGCTCGTCCCGCTGACCTCGGACCCCTCCCTCCCCGTTCCGTTCTCACCCCCGCGACGACAGGGCGTCGGCGGCGCCGTGGGCGGCATGGCCCGCTCGGTGGTGTTCGGCGACGGCGAGCGCGACGGCGAGCTGGACGACGGAGGCGCGGAGGTTCTTCTGGAGCGCATCGCCGACGGCGTGCTCGCAGCCGACCGCCGCGCGGCGGCCATTGAGCTCCGCGACCTCGTGCAGACCTCCCCGCAGGCGCAGTTCGCGGTCGGCGCGATCGGTCTGCCGACGCTGGTCGGCTCGCTGCGAGACGAACGCGAGGACCCAGAGCTCATGCACGGCGTCCTGGAGGCGCTGGTCGCGGCGATCGCCGCCGGATCGTCCGACGGCGACGGTGACGCGTCGCGACTCGGCGCTTCCGTCGCCGAGGCGTTCGCCCGGGGGCAGGGTCATCTCGAGCTCGTCTTGTCTCTGCTGGACGACGAGGACTTCTACGTGCGGTACCACGCCGTGCAGCTGCTGGCGGCGCTGGCTTCGCCTTGCGCGCACTTCCTGCGCGGCGCCGTGATGTCCAGCCCCACCGGGGTGGCCCGTCTGATGGACATGATGACGGAGCGCGAAGTGATCCGCAACGAGACTCTGTTACTGCTCGTCTGCCTCACCCGGCAGAGCGAGGACCTGCGCAAGCTCGTGGCGTTCGAAGGCGCGTTCGAGCGGTGTTTCAACATCGTGCGCGAAGAGGGCGCGGCGGACGGCGGCGTCATCGTGCAGGATTGCCTCGAGCTGTGCAACAACCTGCTCCGCGGGTCGCCTTCGAACCAGACGTTTTTCCGCGAGAGCTCGTTCCTTTCGAAAATCCCCGACCTCATCGACGGCAAATCGCCGGCCGTGCCCGCGGGCGTGGCGCCCCCGCCGTTGTCGGCGCAGAAAGCCGCGAACCTGCTCTGCGCGCTGGAGCTCGTCACGCTGCTCGCGTCGGACGGCGACGCGCGCGAGATCAAATCGCGAGAAAAGCCGGACGAGTCCGTCGCCGCCGAGCT
>Ga0181600_10003516_pt1 | contig 11981 bp, 9 predicted proteins | sample 041ome_2_FD_132982 | JGI IMG/M metagenome (GOLD analysis project Ga0181600, IMG submission 132982) | Coastal salt marsh microbial communities from the Groves Creek Marsh, Skidaway Island, Georgia - 041406US metaG (megahit assembly) | ecosystem: Environmental > Aquatic > Marine > Intertidal zone... | reverse complement strand
GGCTTTCTTTTGATTCCAATCTTTTTGCTCTCCTAATTTCTCAAACAGCAATTCACCCAAAGATTGCTCAAACCAGTATTCACTTTGCTTTATACGATTCAATCTAAATCGCCCTTTTAGATTTGAATGTCGGTAGTATTTGTCTAGCTCTTCCTCAACCAAATTCATTCCCTTTCTTTCTAAAGAACTAATCTGAATTACTGGAGCTTGCCAATCGTCATTAACTCTTGAAACTAGCTGAAGTGCACTTTTCAACTCTAGGGCGTTTTGATTGGCAGCTACTTCTCGACCAGAATCGCATTTATTAAGCGCAATAATATCTGCCATTTCCATGATGCCTTTCTTAATTCCTTGAAGTTCATCCCCAGTACCGGGCATAGCTAGAAATAAGAAAGAATCCACGAGTTTACTCACTACCGTTTCACTTTGGCCTACGCCAACGGTTTCTATGAACACATAATTATAACCTGCGGCTTCGCACAAGGCTACAGCCTCATACGTACTCTTAGCTACACCGCCTAAATGACCGTTTGACGCTGTTGGACGTATAAAAACACGAGGGTCTTTTCCTATAGACTCCATCCGCGTTTTGTCCCCAAGAATGCTTCCTTTGGTCAATTCACTAGAAGGATCTACAGCTAAAATTGCAATTTTAATATCTACTTTTTCTGCCAACAAATGAGAACAATACGATTCTAAAAAAGTACTCTTGCCTACTCCAGGGACACCGCTTATTCCAATCCTATGGGCACCTCCGGACTTGGGCAGAATCATGGACATCAATTTCCTTGCATGAACCTTGTCTTTTGGTGCCAAACTTTCTATTAGCGTAATGGCCTTGGAAAGTCCAGTGGATTCGCCCTTAATAACCAAATTGCAGAGAGATTCAACATCAAATTCAGAACGCGTACTACCCTTCCATTTTGGATTGATGTAGGGTGCGTCAGAAGTACCCTTGTTAATATGTAAAGCGCTCTTTTTTGACATTTATGCCTGATCAATATAGTCTTGAAGATAGGAAAAGTCTGCTGTCAATGAACCACCAGAGCACTCCGTTGCCCCTTTAAGCACACCTTCTTCATCTCCATTAAAAAGTGCGGGAATGACATGTTTGAGCATATCCTTTCCAAAACTTTCAGAAGCATCTCTAGGTAATTCACAGGGTAAATTATCAACCGCCATAACACCTATAGAGGACGCATCTTCGTGCACTACTTCTTTTTCTTCCTCAGCCAAATAGCCGTAAAATGGATGTTCAATGGTGGAAGATCTTAAGGTTGAAGCTACAGGTCCATCAATGTCACAACTTATATCTGCGACATATTTAATTGCGAATTCTTTTTGCTTTGCGTCCTCTCTGGTAAATATGAAAGGTGCTCTACTATCATAATAATGTCCTGCAATGTATAAATGAGCATGTTTTGCGTAAGCCATGAAATTAGATTCAAAATTGGTTGGGTCTTGAAACAATTCCGAACGATCTACCTGTCCGCCGCCAATTGGCCTATAATATTCTTCCACGTCCAGCTGTGCCCAAAATGGGCCAACCGCAGTTGCCACTTTATCTGCAGCAACTTTAGGTATACCTGATGCAACCAGTGTTTCTACCGCACCTTGGGCAACCCGACCGGATCCTGTTAAAATGATACGTAACTCTTTTGACCAACTTTTATTGTTCAATTGTGAGAACATTTCAGCAAGATCAAAACACTCATGTGCCGGCTTCAAGGTATACTCTCCTGTCTTCTCCCCCCAACCTCTTAGCGCATTGTATGCACCAACCAATCCGGCAAAACGACCAAAGGCAACCACACGGCTACCGCTTCTCTTAAGTAATTCGTAATCAATCAAACGGATTCCCTTCTGAACACAAGCCTTTAAAAGCTTGGCATTATATGGTTGCTGTTTAAACGTATGAGAAAAAAAGAAATATGTTTTTTGCGGGATGAGATCATGTATTGGAACTTCTTTTACACCAAGCAATACGTCACAATCTTCTAAATTCTCTTGCAATTTTATATTGCACTCTTCATATTCTCTATCTGAATAAGCCCGAATATCACTGGGCTGAACCACAACCTCAATGTTGTACAAATTGGATAATTGACTCGCTTGTGATGGAGTAAGCGGAACTCTTCTGTCAATGGGGATTTTTCCCTCTCTTACTAGGCCGATTTTCATACCCCCAAGTTACTTAAGTATGCTAAAAAATCGCACAGAATTCACGTATCTTTGCCCTCTTCAACGGGGTCGACTGGTTTTGACAGCAGGCCGAAGGTTGATGTAAGCATGTCGAGCGCTGAAGGGGCAGCTCGTTAATACACCGCTTCACTTTTTATAACTGGCGAAGATTCTTACGCTTTGGCCGCTTAATCTGACAGGATGTCGATTATGCTAATCCTACACCAGGTGTAGGAGCTGAACATCTCGCAAGAGCCCCTGTCCTGAGGCGCTTGATCACGAGGTGTGGAAAATTCAGGAATGCAATTGGTCTTTGCCTTGCGGACTAATTCAAGTTAAAAGGCTAAGCCATGATTGGGGTGCTTGTGCTCAGAGATTGGTCTAAAATATAATCACAAGCTAAACATGTAGAAAGCCTCAGGCTTCCTTGTTTGGACGCGGGTTCGATTCCCGCCGACTCCACTTGGTGAACTAAGAAAAAGCCGACCCAACTAAGGGTTGGCTTTTTTTAGAGAAAAAGCCACCGCTACGAATGCGGTACAATTGAAGGTTCTTTGATTATCTTGAACTGGCAAAATCGCCGACACACATGAAAAAACTTTGGAATTGGTCACTGACGGTGGCTTTGGCTGGATTTCTATTTGGCTTTGATACAGTGGTTATCTCTGGTGCCAACGCACCAATTAAGGAACTTTGGGAAACCTCAGCCTGGTTTCATGGCGTTTTCATAATGTCCATGGCTCTTTGGGGTACGGTTTTAGGCTCGCTCGCCGGTGGAATTCCTACAAAACACTTTGGAAGAAAAAACACACTTATTTGGGTTGGTATACTCTACCTAGTCAGCGCTCTTGGGTCCGGATTGGCAACTGACCCTTACATGTTCTCTTTTTTCCGATTTCTCGGCGGTGTTGGTGTTGGTGCATCCACAGTTGCCGCACCAACCTATATTAGTGAAATAAGCACAGCTAAATCGCGTGGTCGTTTAGTTGCTTTGTACCAGTTCAATATAGTCTTTGGGATATTAGTGGCCTTCATATCTAACTACCTGCTAAGCGGAATAGGTGGCGCCAATGATTGGCGGTGGATGCTTGGTGTTGAAGCGTTACCGGCTGCACTCTATTGCCTTCTTATTCTTGGAGTACCTAAATCTCCTCGTTGGCTATTGGTTCAAAAAGAAGATGAACTCAATGCTTTAAAAACGTTGAAACTTTTACATGACAACGACAGCGCTGCATTGGCTGAATTGGAAATGATTAAAACACATAGAGAACAGACTACAAGAGGTATTAATGTGTTTAGTGGGAAGTATAATAGAAGTTTGACGTTAGCTTTCCTTCTGGCATTTTTTAATCAATTAAGTGGAATCAATTTTATTCTTTATTACGCTCCCGTCATATTAGAAAATGCAGGATTTGCATCTTCAGACTCACTATTATCCTCTATTTCCATTGGTGGCACGAACCTACTTTTCACCTTTGTTGGCCTTTACCTCATAGATAGAATGGGGCGCAAATCACTCATGTACATAGGCTCCGTGGGCTACATTATCTCCTTAGCGATGGTTGCATATGGGTTCAAAACTGAGGCTAACGCATCATTTAATTTATTTTTTATTCTCTCCTTCATTGCATCCCACGCCGTTGGACAGGGTGCCGTGATTTGGGTATTTATTTCAGAGATTTTTCCAAATTCTGTACGCGCGGCCGGTCAAGCTTGGGGCACAGGAACCCATTGGGTGTTTGCTGCTTTGATCACCATGTTAGGGGAAGTAGTCATTGAAAGCTTCCCGGGTTGGATAATTTTTGCTGTTTTTGCTGCCTTCATGGTGCTCCAATTGCTCTTTACGCACTTTATGATGCCTGAAACTAAGGGGATTTCCTTGGAAGAATTACAAGATGAATTACAGTCGAATTGAGCAAGATACTTCGTCATAGGAATTAGGCGCTACTGTCCGCCATGGAAAGTCATTGTGACCTAAACCAGTTATAGGCTCTAATGCTATGAATGGAGCGCCTTGAGGTCGAAAAACCTGAGTGATTTCCGAGCAGGAGGTCACATTGACCTGGTAATTCTCATTTTCAATGCAAATATCCCGCATATAAAAGGCTCCATCTACCTCATCATTCCAATCAAATCCAAGGAATGGAACTTTATTTCTTGGTAAAGAATGCTCATCCTTTGCAAGCCTAAATTTTGGAGACGGAGTCAGAGCAAAGGAAGAGTCTAGATTAAAATAGGGATGCCACCCTATATGATAAGGCATATTCTCAGCACCCATATTTTCAATCCGGGCCTTGAGTAAAAATCTTTTTGATTCAAGTGTATATGTAATCGTTAAACGATTCGGGAATGGATAATATTCAAGCGTGCCGTCATATTCATACTCACATGATATACCATTATCATGTAGAGTGAGTTTAAAATCAATCCACGGCGTCAAACCGTGTAACGCAGCCTTATGGTTGTCATCATTGATGGGCCACTTAAAGTTGTTATCACCAAATTGCATGACCGTTCCCGTTGACATTCGCACTGGAAAAGGAAACATCACAGCTCCAGAAGCCCAATTGTATTTCTCAATTCCAAAATCATGAATCAAATGCTGTTTGCCTAAGCGCAGCATCACCAAAGAAGCACCTCTTTTATCAATTGTAAAAGCGCCATATTCATTTTCAAATGTCATTTACATCTAAATTGAATGCGTAAAGCTAAGTAAAGTGATTCATTCGTTAGGATATACGAACGGACTCATAGAAGCTTTGAACTCTTCTGCGGAACAACCTCCACCTAACTTCCGTTTTCGGCGTTTTTATGCCGTTGACAATCATTATTGCCGCTAAATTCATCAAGCAGACACTAATAAGTACAGGAAGGCTGTCTGTTAGAATCATAATACGGTAGGAAATAACATATATCAATATGCCTATCGCTAGTTTCCAAACCCTGACCTTGGTTGTAAAATTAAAAACAGTCGTAACCTCAGGGGTTTGAAACTCCGGCCCTTTAAACAACAGCGCAAAACCTTTTTGCCATCCGAAAGCTCTAAAGTTGTTTAATAGTTTCTTGAAAAAGAACAGTTGAAGATTAATGAAGTCTTTGTGAGGCAACGGCGTTGTCAAACCATATTTGGGATGAGCCACCAATGGCGCAAAGGTTCCAAAAATTTTATCCCAAATAATAAAGACACCCCCGTAATTTTTGTCCAAGTATTCCTCATTAGAAGCATGATGAACCTTATGGTGAGCCGGCATAACCATAAACTTATCTAGCAATGGAATGGTGTTTAAGAATTCTGTATGCAAATAATACTGATAGAAGGCGTTTAGGTAACTACTCATCACCACGTATTCTAGCGGAAATCCAATGACCACTAAAAACGAATACATGAAACTACGGATCATAAAACCCAATGGACTCAGAGCGAAATTCACGCTCAAATTGTATTCGTCACTTTGATGGTGAACTAAATGAATTCCCCACATAAGACTTACGCGATGGCCTAAAACGTGAAATACATACCAAATTAAGTCTACCGCTAAGAAAGTAATCACAAACGTGAGTGCGTTTAGCGGCATTTCCGGAAGAACAGCGTAATTCAAGGCTTCATGAACCAAAACCAATGAACGTTCAGTAAGATACAGACCAATAAAGCGATCAAAAAAGCCAAGGGAAATATTGAGTGCTGTTTGGTCTAAGGTAACCTTGTATCCGCGCTTTTGAAGGAAGTATAATTCTAAAGCAAACAATCCTAATCCAATAGGAACTATTACGAACATAAAACCAAAACTCATGGGCAATATTTTAGGTAAATCGGTTCCTTTAATTTACCAAAATCTATGCCAATACAAACTAATTTTTCAGAGAAATCTGACTGTTTATTTACTCCTTAAATGGAGCCCTGAGTATATATTCTTTGGGCTTGTAACGCCATTGAACTGCACTAAGAACAAATTTCATTATTGGATTCCTGGTATAAAAGGAGAAATAATTATCCCGAGGAACTGCACCATATGTACTTTTAATTTCAGTAGCCGTTCTGCCCAAGTTAATTTCAAGTACTTCTAGCTGTATTCCTCTTTCGATTACCTCAAACATTAAAGCACTATATAATCCATCCGGTGCATGGCTCGTTGCTCCGTAATGCATTGCCTGTAAAGCAGTAGGTGTCTTGATATAACCTATGAAACCTATTACCTCTCCTTGTGAAAAAGCACCAACAACCAGATAATCATTACCAAACCATTCTTTAAATCCTTCAATTAAAGAGGACATATCTTTTGGTAGCGCAACTACTTTTGATTCTAGGGTCTGAGCAAGCAATTCGCTGCATTTTATCAAACCTTCCTTGCTTTCTATTTCCACAAAATCAAACTGATTTTTGAGAGCTAAAGCCTTTTTATAGCGTGCCCGATATTTTTTCTTCAAACTCGCGGCGTACTGATCAACCGTTTTCCATCTATTTTCAACAATCATGAATGGATCTCCTTTCAGACTGAACCAGTTCTGTAGTTCTATTTTCTCACTGGTAGTAGCAACAAGTATTTTTCTAGGGTGAATTCCATTAATTGAAACCAGTGATTTTAATGAATGAGCAGTATAGATATGAAGACCAGGCAACCAGAAACTACCTAGAACCTGAACTTTCATTTTAGCCAAAGCATTTATAAAACCCAATCCCCTTCTTTTTAGAGCACTAGCATTTCCCTTCCGAAATGTTGGTGATGTCAAAAGAAGCGCCTCATTCGTTTGTGGATGCCTTAAAATTTTACCGAATTTTAATGAAATTGGGTAAGTTTCTAGGTGTGATGCTCTCATTGGGAACAAAATTAAATACTTTTATTACTCCAAGCTAATAGCTCATGTTCCAACCCAACGCTTTTCAAAAACAATTGTTTGAGCAAATCTTTAGCTCTACCAAAGGAAAATCAAAAATTACAGCGGACCTCATGGCTGTTTTAGGTTGTTCTCGTGCTTCGTTATATAGAAAAAGAACGGGGAACACACCACTAACGGCCGATGAAATGATAAAATTGGCAAATCACTTTTCCATAAGTATAGATGCATTAAGATCACAACCGGAAGAGAATAGTCAAGTGGTGGTTTGTACAACGCTTCCACCTATTAAAGACTACAGTGATATTGATTATTACTTGGACAATACGAGCAAAAATTTGGATCTCGCGCTGCAACAACCTGGAGCACAATTATATTTTACTGCAAAGGAGGTACCACTCTACCGGTATATGGATCAACCAGGTTTAAGCGCCTTCCGGTATTACCTGTGGATTATGGAAAACATGCGCAGGCATGAACGCTTTGATCCTTTGGCAATTCCCCAAGCCCTCATTGAAAAGGGGCAAAAACTCACTCTCATGAGTGAAGCTATAAAGTGCACCGAATTCTGGGTATCAGGTGCTTTTGATAATCTTATTGGACAGATAAAGTTCATCAGTGAAGCTTCCCGAATGTCTACAAGGGTAAAAATGCAACTAAAGGAAGAATTGCACGCCGTATTGGATAAATTGTTCCAAAACATCATAACTGAACAAACAAAGGAAGGCAAACCGTATCAAATGGTATTGTGTAATTACCTTACACTGAGTGATGGAGCACTCATAGAAATAGGCCCTAACCATAGTGAAGTATTGTTTAGCTACGGATCAATCAATTACATGAAAAGCTCCAACCCTTCCATAGTGGACGCCTTTAGAAGAGGGTTACGATACCATAAACTAGAAGGTCATACGCTAGGACCATTGGAAAGAAAATCTGCTGAGGCATTCATAGAGGCTATCCGGGAAAAAGTTAATGCACTTTAATCACATTAGCTATTTTGGCTGCTCTATCCCGCAATTCTTCTAAACTCTCTGTATTGGTTCTATCGTAAGCTAAGGCTACAGCCATCCTGCGATAAGGTCTTGTGGTTGGCTTTCCAAAAATCTTAATATCAGACTGAGTAAATTCAGCAGCTTCTTTCAAACCACTATACTTTGGGACGCCTTCTTTTTCTGCTAACACTACAGCACTAACACCGGGATATCTGAATTCTATTTCCGGAATCTTCAAACCTAATAATGCTCGCGCGTGCAATTCAAATTCATTAAAATTTTGGGTGCCCGCCAAAGTAACCATGCCCGTATCATGTGGACGAGGACTAAGCTCAGAAAAGTAAACACCTTCGGAAGTCAAGAAAAATTCAATTCCCCAAATTCCTGAACCACCGAGAGCAGCGGTCACTTTACGAGACATTTCTTCTGCTTCTTTCAGCTGCTCTGGATTCATTGGGCAAGGTTGCCAACTTTCTTGATAATCACCCCGTTCTTGACGATGACCAATTGGTGCACAAAACAAAGTTTCGCCAATATCTTGAGTAACAGTTAATAAAGTTATTTCGGTATGAAAATCTATAAATCCTTCAATAATTATTTCCTTAAGATCACCTCTACTTCCTTCCATGGCATAAGAAAAAGCTGCTTTTAATTCGGAAACCTCCTTTACAACACTTTGCCCTTTGCCAGAACTAGACATTAATGGTTTTACAACACAAGGAAGACCTATAGTTTCTACCGCTTTTTCGAACTCTTCCAAATTCGAAGCATACGCATAAGGTGCTGTTCTAAGACCCAGTTCTTTTGCTGCCAAATCACGAATGAGCTTTCGATTCATTGTATAATTTGCAGCCTTAGCCGAAGGAGTGATTTGTATTCCCTGACTTTCGAATTCGTAGAGTTTATCGGTTCGAATACTTTCTACCTCAGGCACAATAATATCCGGCTTGTGCTTTACGACTGCTTCTTCCAATGCTTTTGCATCAAGCATTGAAAAGACCTCAAAAAAATCCGCTACTTGCATAGCCGGTGCCCCTTCGTATGAATCGCACGCAATCACTGTGCAACCCAAGCGTTGTAGTGCAATTACGACCTCCTTTCCTAGTTCACCAGAACCCAACATCATCACTTTCTTCATACGCAGAATATTGTTTTTCAAAGGTATTGGTTAATTTTGTCTCATGCGCCGCACAATCGTATTCATATTTGCTGTTCTCTATTCCTTGATTAGTTCTGGGGCACCTGCACTATTGCACTATTGCGGCCATAAAAAAAATGTACATCTCAGTGTTTCTCACAACAACCTTCCAGAGAATTCGGACTGTTGCCATGCTGCATCTTTGAGTTGTGGAATAGACGTTAATGCTGCTCCCGAATTGGACGATCAGGATTGTTGTGTGCTCTCAGAAGTAGATTTAGATAGTAGTTTTTTTAATCCACTCAAATATTATTTACTATCAACCGGTTGTTCGTTCTACAATACGAATATGTGTTTTTTGGCTAGAGCCAAAGAATCGAACACAACCAATGGTCCTGTTCATAATAATGGTCCACCCTTATATCTCGAATTTCACCAAATCATTGTATACGATTAAACGTTTAATCGCCTCAGCGTTTAAATTCTAATCAAAAAAATAAATACAATGAATAAAAATATTTCTGCTTTACTCCTGTTTTTAGCTTTCACTTTAAGCAGCCATGGACAATCTAAATTAACTACAGCCTTTATTGAGGTTGACGGTCTCTGCGGGATGTGCAAGAAACGCATTGAAAATGCAGCTTACCTCCCAGGTGTTAAAAAAGTCAATTGGGATAAAGAAACACATCAATTGGAATTGGTTTTCTTGAACAAAAAAGTAAGTCAAGAAGAAATCATCGCCTCTATTAATGAAATTGGCCACGATGTTAAAGGTTCACTGGCTTCAGAAGAGCAATATGCAAAAATTCATGGATGTTGCAAATATCGGGATCCGGCACAACGAGCCAATCATGGACTTGGTGAAGCACTCTGCACAAAGAAAGGAGAGGACTAGGATGAAATCTTTCATCGCCGCAGTATTCGTGCTTGGTTTGTTTTCGCAAACCTTACATGGTCAGTCTGATACAACAAATATTCAGCTTTTTGAAACGTTAAATGAAGTTGATGTTAAGACGGACCCAGGGATAAGTCTTTCCAAAAAATCTGTACTGGACAAGCAGCTGATTTCAGAAGTTGAACTTAGAAAAGCGGCTTGCTGCGATCTGAGTGAAAGCTTTGAAACCAATGCTTCCATTTCTGCATCATTTACTGATGCCGTAACTGGGACAAGACAAATTAAACTTCTAGGGTTGGAGGGACCATATGCCTTATACACTAGGGGCAACCTTCAAACTATGGGAGGCTTATCCAGTGTTTTGGGGTTATCCTTGATCCCAGGCGCCTGGATACAAAGCATACAGCTATCCAAGGGGCCCGGGAGTGTAGTCAATGGCGCAGGAGCCATGAGCGGCCAGATCAATTATCAATTACGTCCGAGTTTCACCGAAAATAAATCGCACTTCAATTTATTTGCTGGACCGGGAAGATTTGAGCAAAATGCCGTTCATACCTGGCACCAAGGCCAAACGTGGTCGTCAAATTTGATGGTGCACGGGCGGCAGCAGTTATTCCGTTGGGACGGCAATGAAGACGGATATTTAGACGCTCCCCTTTCCAATCACTTCTTTATTCAAAACGCTTGGAAACAAATTGGGAAAAAGAGTGAAGCTCAATATGGGGTCAAGGCAAGTTGGATAAGAAACATTGGCGGGAGCAGTTTATATGGGTATGAAACTTTGGTTCCAATCTGGACGCATGAACTTGCAACCAATAGATATGAATTGTGGGCTAAAAGAGGTTACTTTTTAGATAAGGGCATTAATAGAAGTATTGGAACCCAATTATCAGCCAATTATCAAACTTTAGATAGTTATTTTGGCAATAGGATATTCAACGCGCAAGAGCAAAATGTGTATGGCAATCTAATTGTTCAAGACAATATCTATGATACTAGACACACACTTAAAGCAGGAATAGATGCGAATTGGCGCAATCTTAGCCAAGATATTTGGGGATTAGATGGTGATTACAACATACTTACTACCGGTGCTTACGCCGAATACAGTTTTGTTTCTTCTCCTGATGGTCAAGGATTAAGTGCAATTTTTGGTCAACGTATAGATTACCTCCAAGATTTTGAGAGCGGGGAAAATGGATTTTATCCAGTTCCAAGAGTACACATCAAATACGCTAAAGGCCCATGGTCATTTAGATCACAATTGAGCTACTCCTACCGCGTTGCCACCGTAGGGGCAGAGTATATGGGCTATATGGCCAATAATCGGGACTTTAATTTTATTGGTTCAACTGAAAATCGAATTCCATTACCCATTGAAGATGCCATTACAATTGGACAAAGCGTAGTGTTTACTAAAGATGTGTTTTACAAGGAGCTTCAATTGTATTTTGATGCTTATCAAACTCAATTTTGGAATAAAGTAGTCTTTGATTTTGACGAACAGACGGATTTGGCCACATACTATTATGGATATGCAAACGGAGCTTCCCCTGAATCTACTAGTTTGCAGTTTGGTGGTCAGTATGAATTAATCCATAGAACCTTATTCAAAATAGCCTACCGCTTCCAAAATGTGCAGCAGGTTGATGTGTCAACCATAAATGATTATTCGCCTAATCTCGAGGAAGCCATACTTTTTGTCCCCCACCTCATCTATTTGGGAACAAGCTATTCTAGCCGTAAAGGCATTGGTTTTGAATTAAATGGAACTTATAATAGTTCGCAAAGATTACCTTCCATTGGCTATGAAAAACGCAGTCCAGCATTTACCATGTTAAACCTTCAGATTAGTAAAGAAAGCAGGAAAAATAGCCAGTTTTATATAGGCATTCAAAACCTATTAAATGTGAGGCAATTAAATCCAATTGTTGGAGGC
>Ga0181600_10003514_pt1 | contig 11983 bp, 10 predicted proteins | sample 041ome_2_FD_132982 | JGI IMG/M metagenome (GOLD analysis project Ga0181600, IMG submission 132982) | Coastal salt marsh microbial communities from the Groves Creek Marsh, Skidaway Island, Georgia - 041406US metaG (megahit assembly) | ecosystem: Environmental > Aquatic > Marine > Intertidal zone... | reverse complement strand
CGCTGCGCCGTCGCGTTCGACAAAGTCAATCGAAGCCGTCGACGAAGACGACGACGGACACGTCGCCTCACTCGCGTCGACGCGCGTCGCACCGAACGCTACGACGCAGACGAACACTAAGACGAACACCGAAACGAAAAGACGCCCGCCGGCAAGGCAGCGTACACGACGTCCAGCAACGTCTCGTTCATTCATCTGTACGCACCGCATCTGCTGCGCTCGCACTCGTCCGGCGCGCTGACTGGCGGTGGTGAGCACCGAACGAAGGAACGAGGGAACGAGGGAACGACACGACGCTCGGTCGATCGGTCGGTCGTCTCCCCGCGTCGACGCCTGAGGCGAGCTCTCGTTCGTCCTTCAAAAGTGAGCGGGTCGCGGTCGTGTCGGTTGTGAAAACAACCAAAATTACAAATTTCAACAACACAATCGATTTCCATCCATCCGTGCGGGAAGTCTGGTCTGGTCTGGACGTAACACCCAGCCGGCAGTCGAGAGCGCGCGCGGGCGTGTCATCGCTCGCGTGTCGAATCGTTCGTTCGCTCGTCGACTCACACGGAAGGGTGACCAGGGCGGAGTCGACGCCGCGCCGCGTCGATTGGGAACTCCCGGCCGACCCGAACGATGCCGTCGACGTCGCCGAGAGAAAAGGATGAATTGCTCGTGATGCACGAGGGAGGAGGAAGCCACGGGGCGTTTGAGACCGATGAGGAGCGCTCGACCGGGACTACGACGTCGTTGAGGGCGTCGTCGTCGTCGTCATTTACAAATCGCGCGCGAACCGTGCTCGGACTCGCGCTCGCCGGCGTCGCGGCGTTGGCTTTGTCGCGGCCCGAAGTTTTGAGCCGTCTCGGATGGGCGTCCGGGCGAAACGCGGCGGGTTCGACGCCGGAGCCGAGTTTGGATAATTTAGGCGTTAGTGGTGCACTGCGCTCGTTCGCAGCTTTAGGCGCTGGACGAGACGAGTGTCCAGAGGCGTATATCGCTCCTCCAGCGGAGAATCAAGCCGCCGAGGCGAGCTTGGGCGCGGCTCCAGGGGAAGAGTTGCTTCCAGGTTTTCTCAAGTTTTCGTACCACGCAAGAAGGATCGCGCAACTGGCGGACCATATTTACATCATTTGCCAACACTGTCGGCTGAATATCCCGCCGAGCTGGCGTGGTAAGACGACGTTCGTGCACGGCAAGACGCTCGACAAGTGCATCGACGTGTCATACAAGGACCACTGGCACAGGGCGTCTTACACGCACGCGCACGCGCTCGTGGACGCCCTGAATAGCTACCATGACACCGTCGCCATCATCGAAGAAGACATCCACACCAGAGACGTCTCAAACGGCCGCGCCGGGCTCAACGTGCTTTATAACCACATGAACAATTTGAAGGAGACGATGGAGAAGCACCCAGATTGGAACATCTTGCGCGTCGGTTATCGACCGTACATGTTTGAAGGCAAACCCGACTGCTACTCGAAAATTACGCAACAGGGTGTCTGCCCCGACGTGTGTCGGTGCGAGCGCGTGAATGCTTTTACGTGCATCATGAACCACGCAGGCTGCGACGTTCGGAGCAGCGATTTTTACCTCATTCGCAAGCCGGCGATGCACAAGCTTATCGAAGGCATCCAAAAGGACATGACGGTAGATTGCCAAGCCATGAGTGCGATTGACAAGCAAATATTTGTCATTCCCCAGCTGAGTTTTCAAAGGAATCTGGATATTAACATTAGAAAGCAACTGGATCACGCCGAGCAGTTTAGCGCGATGTGCGCCGGCGGCGTCCCGACGCTGGGCGATCCGTTCAACAAACAAGCCTTTGCCGCGGCGGCGGCGAGAGGGGAGACGATCCACGACGACGACGATGTGAACAACAGTCACCTTCGACAAAACTAACGTTTTTATAGCGTGTGTGTAACATGGTAATCATCTTTCTGACAAAAGTGTAGGGGTTCGTTGTTTCTTCCCTTTTATCATAAAAGCTCTCAAAGCGACGCGTTTTTCATCTTCAACTCGTTCGGTCCTCACAGCGAGCTGGGCACCGGGGCTACTTTCGCACCCGCAGACTGTGCGTTCCGTCGTCGGGAGCGTCTGCGAACGCTCGAAACCGTCCCATCTTTGCTCGTCGTCGTCAAAGCAAATCCCAAAGAAGACTCGCGCGAACGAGAGAGCGAACGACACGCCCACGGTGTGCGAGAGAAGACGCGGCGAGAGTTGAGGAGAAACAGTCATCAATCTTTTCTAGTCTGTCGGTCGTCGCGACTCCCCACGCCATACGGACGCGCACTAGGAGTCCTAGGAACGAACGATGGCGGGACCGGCGCTCTTGGTGAAACTGTGGGTGGCGAAGAAGCTCGCGGTGCTTCTCGCGGTTCGAGCGTTCGGAGTGAAGAGGCTGTATAGGCGGGGGCTCAAGCTGACCGAGTACGCCTACGGTTCGTCGTACGCCGCGAGCCGCACGACGCCCGGGGCGATAGGAACAGAGGCAGCGCCACCATCTAGACGTAGAATCGAGAGCGTGATGCGGCACACGTGTCATGCGGCGATGATTACAGAGCTGTGGTTTGTGAGACGAGCGACGACGTTTACCGAACGCGCTTTCGAGAGCGCCGGTTTTAGCAAGCGAGGCATGCCGGGCGTGGGCTTGCCTGGATCGCAGACCGGTCGACCACCGACGTCGACGCAACCATCCGGGTCTTCAGCGATGGAATCATCGACAAAGACGGCGAAGCGGGAGTAGCCCGCGACCAGGCTAGGAAAACTAGGACAACGACGCGAGAGAGAGACGTCGCATCACTTCTTCAAGTGAGTCTCGTCTCCTCTTACACAGCTAGCACAGCAATATTCTTTCTAATTCTACAGCGACATCTCTAGAAACATCTCTAGGATCGACCGCGTCGTTGACGCTCTTCGTACACTTTTCGCTCTCTCTCTGCTCCTCCAACGACGCGAGACAAGTCAAACACGTCCGTCGATTTCAATGTTCGCGCGGCATCCAGACGCAGAGCTTCGCCTCTAATCTCCGCCCCCGTTCGAGGATGTTTCGCTCTCATTTTCGCGACGACGTCATCATTCGATTCGTACACTGGCGGCGGGCGACCTTCGAAATAAATTTTGGTTTCTCCCTCTTCTTCGACGACGGAGCGCGACGCCGCTCGCTCAGTCTCTGTGCCTTCCTCTTGGTCAGCGTGCTTGTCGTCCAACGCGAATATTCGCACGGGTCGCTCGTCCAAGGATCGTATCACGGCGTCTTCCACGGCTCTCGTTCGCGGCGTCGTTCGCGGTGCCATGGCGCTGGTTGTCTGGGTCGCTCGAAAAGCGAGCAACGAACCCACTCCATCGTCTTCGTCTTCGTCTTCGTCATCCTCGCCGAGAGGATCAACGTGCGTCCTCTTCGGCATTATCAAAGCGTACGCGATTACCGTCCACTTCCGGGACGCGCGATGAACTATGAAGCGTCGCGAGATGGCGCAAATCTTCGAGGTACTCAGCGTTCGCGCTGATAAATTCTACAAGCGTCAAATTCTACCTACAAGAAACGCGTTCACGCTCTCTCCGCCGCCTCGACGCACGTATTGAGCGTCTCGTAAAAGTAATCGGCTCTATCCAGAAAGACGCAGCTACCGGCACCGTCCACTTCGTCGTAGGCACAAAACGGCGCGCCCGTGGACGACTCGGCGTTGATGGCATCCACGAGCCGCCGCGCCGCTGCGGAGGACACGGCGTCGCGGGATCCGCGGACGATACGCACGGCAGAGACGCCGTTACGCCCGAGGGCTGAGCCGAGACCGTCGAGAAAGATGCTATCTTTGGCGAGCGAACCATCGGCGATAAAGTAGCGCCCTCCTGTGAGCGCTCGACGCTGTGTGTCCGTCTGTCTTCCCAAAGCCAGCGTTGTCTCAAAGCACGAGCTCGATCGTCGCGCCACGAACGCGTCGGCAAACTCGTGCATAGCGCTATCATACGCATCTCGCAGAGACGGGTCCAGGTCGCGCTCGTAGTCGAGAATAGCCTTTCGAGTGTCGGACGACACCACGGCACCGTCGTTTAATGCTCGTCGCCAATCGTCCACTTCCTCGGCTCTAGAAGCCGTCGGCGACACGAGTGTTAGCGTCTTCACCGCGCCGGGCGTCGTCCTCGCGAGCGTAGTCGCCAACTTTGCGCCCCAATACCCGTGCGCAACCACGTGTGCGCCACCTTCGGGCACGAGTCGGAGCTCGTCGACGAGCCGGTTGAGCTCGTCGGCGTATCGATTCAACGCTTCAAAGCCTCCATCAGCGAGCCAATCTTCATCCACTGATGCGCTCCTGCCGCACCCGCGCTGATCGTATAAAAACACCTCCCGCGCACCGTCTGCTTCGCCGCTCAACGTCTCTAGGGCGCTAAAGTAATCGTGCGGAATCCCCGGACCGTTGCACACAGCGAGCACCGGCGCCTTTTTAGCCTTTTTGGCCTTTTTGTAATCACCCACACCGCGAACGAACGTCTTATCGCCCACGACGCCCTCATTCCACGGCGTCGTGTACGCGTATCTCGGCGCTAATCCGTTCGCGTACTCGTCAAAGTACCCACACATGGGCCCGCCGTCCGCTCGCGCCGAAGCCGAAGCGGACGCCGAAGCCAACGCGACGAAGGCTCCCATCGCCCCGCGTCTGCTCATCGCGCGCGTCGCGTCCTCGGTGACGACAGGAAACGAAACCGATTCCATCGCTCCATCTCTATCCGTCGCCTGCGTTCGAATCGACCTCGGCATCGGCGTCGTGACCGTCAACTCGGCCAGCATCTTGTTCTCTCTGCCCTTGTTCAAGTGTATCACTCGTCTGTTCGTCGTCGTCGACACCCTCGTCGCGAGAGATGGAACCCTCTTCGACGTCGGCGTCAGCGTCGGCGTCGTGGACGCCATCAGCTTCGTCGCAGTCGTCCGTTCCGCACGCTCACCACTCTTCGTCGCCTGAAAGTGACGTCTGTCTGCAGGTGAATGGAAAACACACGAAGTCACGAAGTGGTGAGTCTGTCCGTAGCCTTCGTTACTCTTCCGCGCGTTCACCACCGAGTCCGACACGATGGTGACGATGATGACGACGACGATGACGACAACGACTCGACCATCTGCGGCCGCGTCCACTCGATGCACGCGCTACGGACGCAACAAACGATCTGTGTCTGCAACCGACAAGATGGATAAGACGTTGTTGATGAACGCGAATCGACGCGTATCAACCGTCTTACGACGAAGCGCGACGGTCGACTCGGCGTCTTTGGAGTCCACGTCGTCATCCAAAAGCGATAGCGATGACTTTGATTGGTTTTCCGCCTGGTATCCGATGCGTCCGGTGTCCTTCCTCGACCCGACCGAGCCAAACGAACTCAAGCTTTTAGGACGCAAGCTCGTGGCGTTTGTTGACCCAACCTGCAATGAATGGCGAGTGCTGGAAGACAGTTGTCCGCACAGACGCGCGCCTCTGAGCTTGGGTTACGTCCAACAAGACGGTTCGTTGGCGTGTCGATACCACGGATGGGCGTTCGACGGCAAGGATGGAAAGTGCACGGCGATACCGATGAGCGTCGACGCGCAAGCCGAAGCGACGGCGTGCGCTTCTCCTCGATCCTGCGCCAAGAGTTATCCGTGTCGAGTGGAGGACGGCGTACTGTGGGTGTGGCCCACGTCCGGGGCGGACGCGATGCTCAAGAGCGCGGGTGAGCCGTGCGCGACGTCGCTCGCCGAGGAAGGAACGCTGCCGGGCGAGTGGGGAATGGTGGAACTACCGGTTGGCTACGCCCCGGCGTTGGAGAACCAGTTCGACCCGTCTCACGCCGAGTGGCTGCACGCCAGGTACGACGCCGCCACGGGCGAGCTCTCGGAAAAGGATAACGCCGGGTTTGTCGCCATGACCAAATTCGCCGTGCGAGAAGGTACGATGAAGAGGGACGGTTTCGTCGTCGAACACGGCGGCTACAACAAATCAAACGCCGACGTCACGGCGTCTCGCGTCTTCACCGCACCGTGCTCTAGCCGAAGCGAGTACCTCGACGCCAAGGGAAGAAAGTATCTGAGCGCCGCCATTCTCTACTCGCCGACTGAACCAGGAAGAACGCTCATGTTTACCAAGTTTCAGGCGCACCAGGCGGGCGCCGTCCAAGGCGCCGGCGCGAGAAAGGTGTCTCCGCTCGATCGTCTCAACTCGCTCGTCACCGCCCCGGCCACGTCTCTGTTTGACTTTTACATTGACAACTTTACGAGCGATCCCAAGCTCGTGCGCGTCGGGCTCTCCCACGGCACGCCTCCCGGGTCGTCGGCGTACAGCTTGGGCGACCAGGACATTTTGGCGATGCACGGCGTCGAAGTGGAGATGGAACAGCTGGATAAGCCATGGAAGCAATCGTACTACTTGCCCACCCCTGCGGATGCGGGGGTGAGCGCTTTTAGAAACTGGATGGACAAACACGCGGGAGGCAAAGTCGCTTGGGCTCCGGGTGTGGTCGACGACGCGTCCAAGGTGAAATCAGAGGCGGAACAGTTGGACAGATACCACCGACACACCAAGCACTGCGTCGCGTGCAAGACCGCCTTGAAAGAGCTTGGCGTCTTGGAGGAAAGATGCGTGTCGGCGAGCAAGTACCTCTTGGCTAGCGCCATCTTTTTAGCCGTCACGGGTGCCGCCTTTGACCAAGAGGCGCCCGCAGTGGTGCTCGCCTGCGTCGCCGGCGCCAGTCTCGTCGGCGCCGAACAAGTGCGCGACATGCAACACGAATTCTTAACGTCGGTGCCAAGAAGAGGGGTGCCAAAGCCAAAGCTCTGGTGAGCGCGACGAACGGAGAAGACTTGAATACTTTAATCGCGCGTCTGTTGAAATTCAATGCAAATCTACCTACTCCTTCGTTACTCCGGCGCCCGTGTCTACGCCCTCGGTCCGTCCTCGTCGACGGGGTCGCCTCCTACGGCGTCCTCGTCACCCTCCGCGGCGTCGTCTCCGGCGAACGGGGTCGGCGTCACTTTTCTCGCCCGCAGTTCCACATCCCTGGCGTGTATCACGTCTCGGTCGGCGTGCCACGCAAAGGCGCGTAAATCCCTCGCCAACTCGGTCGCGAACGCCATCGTGAGCTCACCCAACGCCCGACTCGCCCGCGGGGTTAATTGCATTCCGCGCGCTCTCGCGTAACCCTCCGCCGCGCGCGTCGTCGTCGCCGCGACGTGTTCCCGCAGGATCGACGACGACGACGACGACGTCCGAGCCGCCCCGGCGTCTTCACTCAGAGCACCCACGGCAGTCGCGTTCGCCCCTTCGTCATCCATCGCGTCGTCTCTCAACGCGGACCAAGCCGGCGCGGCGCCACGCGTCGTCGTCGTCGTCGTCGTCGTCGTCATCTATTCTACCCGTCGTCCGCGCGCGCGTATCCCGCGCTCGATCGAACGCGAACACGCGAACACGCACAATCAATTCAATTCAATGCATCAACAGACGCGTTTGAAAACACCACACCGATCGATCCGCCGAGGAGGATGTCCGAATGTCCGAATGTCCGAATGTCCGAATGTCCGAATGTCCGAATGTCCGAGGAGGATGTCCGAGGAGGATGTACCGCGGCGTCGCCCTCACTCGGCGCGCGACGCGACGGGACGCGACTCCGCGGAGATGATTGAACAGCTGAGACGCGTGGCGGAGGCGCACCCAGAGCTCGAACCGTTTCTGAGCGGAACGACGGCGACGTCGGCGTCGGCGTCGTCAACGTTAGATTTGCAGCACGGAAGAGGAAGAGACGATGCGGACGGATCGACGACGACGACGACGACGCTGAGCGCGAGGGATACGTTTAAGCAGTTGTTTCTCGGATCGGGGGCGCAAACGTCGTCGTCGACGACGACGAGGACGAACGCCGGGGCGAACGCGGTTTCTGGGAGCTTTGACGCGGTTGAGTACGCGCGAGCGGCGTTTAGTAGATCGAGAGCGAATGCGTCCAACGCGGCGGCGTCTTCGTCGTCTTCAACGGCAGCGCTGACGACGGTGACGACGACGACGACGACGACGGGGTCGACGTTGGATGACGTCGCGCGATTGGCTGAGGGTGCGAGGACGCTGGAGAATTCAATCCGAGAAGAAGTCATCGCGAAGAGAGGCGTTCTCGAGCGAACGCTCGGAGGCGTAAAGGAGGCTGAAGAGACCATGCGTACGGTGCGCGCCGGAGCGGACGCGCTGGCGGACGCGATGCGTCGAGTGGCGCGAGAGCTGAGCGAACCGCACGCGGCGGTGGAAGAGACGACGCGAACGCTCGAACGCGTCATGTCCACGGCGGATACCATTCGTCGCGTCGTCAAAATTTTGAAATTGACGAGCAAACTACGAGAGACTTGGGGCGGAGAAGACGCCAACAACGAGCCGAGACGGCGCGATTCGAGCGAGCTGAGCAAGGCAGCAAAGCTCTTGGGAGAGATTAAGCTGGCGATGAGCGGTGATCACGCGGACGAGCTTCGTCGCGTGGACGTCGTCGCGGAACAGCTTCCCTTCATCGACGCGTGCTCCAAAAAGGTTTCGAAAGAGGCGACGGCGTCGCTCGATCGGGCGGTGGACATTTTATCCCAGGCAGAACTCGGGGCGGCACTTCAGGTGCACTATAACCTGAACGAGTTGTCCGCCGTCGTCGACCAACGCGTGTCTTTCCACGCGGCGAGCGCCGTGGACGCCGTCAAGGATGCGATGGATCCGCACGCCGTCGGAGAGGGCGTCGCGTCGATTTCTGGAGACCCGCAGCAGGGCGCTGGTATGCGTCGCGGTCGTCAGCTCGTCGCTCCACCGCAAGGAGCTGAGCGTGAATGGATGCACGAGCTCTGGCGGCGCGTCGACGCCGCCATGGATGGCGTGCATCGACATGCCATGTCCGTCTGGCATTTGCAGCGCGTCCTCGCCAAGAAGAGAGATCCTCTCACGCAGACGTTGTTTTTAGACGTCGTCGTCGGCAAGGCGGCGTCGACGCAAGCTTTGTGTGACAAGTTTTGGGCATATTTTGCCAAGGGCATGAGCGAACACTTGGCTCGAGCGCACGCAGCGGCAGGTTTCGTCTCTGGCGCGTTGGTGAAGGATTTCCCTAGGCTCATCGGCGCTTTGGAGGGCGCGGTGTCTCGATGCGGCAGAGACGCCGACGCAGCCAAGGGCGCGCCCGGATGCATTCGACGGGATGGTTCGACCCGTTCTCAGGTGTTGAGAGCCGTTGAGCCGATTGCTTCTGCTTTCTTTGCGCGCTCGTTGACGCGTCTGACGGATTCCGCGAGCGCATGTTTTTCAGGCGGTCGAGTCATCGACGCCGCTTTGGCGGATAAGTTTTTGTCTCGCGTGCGCGGTGAAGTGGATGCCGTGGCGGAGTACGACAACTTGCTCTCCAACGCGTGTGGAAACGTCAGCTCGGCGCTCAAGACGCTCGCTGAACGCGCAAAGCGCGCCATCGGTAGATCTGTCGACGCGGCGAACCTCACGGAGGACCCGACGCCGACGCAGATTGCCAACGCGCAAATAGCCGAACAACTGTCGCGCGCGCACGCCTTGCTGAGTAAAGTGCTTCCGTCATTCGCGCCCGCACCGAGGCGAGCGCTTGAAGTCGGCCTCGAGCACGTCGCATCGGCGATTCAGGAATCGACAAGGCCGCTCTTCGACGCCGTCGGCGATTGGTGCGATGCGCGCTTCGCGCAAATGCACGCAAGCGCCGGGGAAAAGAGCGCCTACGTCATGGCGGTGACGTCGACCCTTGCACACGTCGCCGATGTCCAACCGGGTTTGTTCCGCGCCGCTGCTGGAAACGGCGCGCTTCAGACGGCGCGTCTGCGTCTCGCCGAACGAGTGATGCGCTCTTTCGTCGATCACGCCTCGCTCGCGCGCGACGTCGATCAAGGCTTCAAGATGCGAATCGTCAAGGAGTGCGGAGAGATTGAAACGGCGCTCTCCGCTTCGTTTTCCCTCTTGGGTGCGGAACAAGAATCCCCGGCGTTCAAGTGCGCCAGAGCCTTCAAATCTTTAATCTTGTTGCCGACAGAGAGCATCGATGGATCTCCTCTGGTGCGTGACGTCGCGCCGCGCGTCCTCTTGCATCATCTCTATTCGAGAGCGAGCGCAGATTTGCACACGCCGGCGAAACGCGCATCGCTTAGCGTGACGCAGTACGCGTCTTGGGTCAACAAAAAGGCGACGGATGCAGAAATTTGGCGAGGAATCAAAGGGACGCTCGACGTGTACGCCGAAGCGCACGCGCGACAAGCTGAAAACGACGTCGTCGTCGTCTCTCTGATGCGCAAGATTGGCGAGGAACGCATGGCGGCTTAGGACAAACTCAAAGGAAGGCAAGCAAAACATTTGTAATACTTTAGCAATTCAAAACTTTAAGCGCGCTGTGAGGACGTTGAGAAGACGTCGGTCCTAGACTGTCGCGCCACGTCACTGACAGTAGTCAAAACAGTCTCTTCGGCGACGAACACGCACGCGCCTGAATCACACTTGCTCGCCTTGCACCTCACGCTCGGCGCGCTCTCGCGCGCGCCTGATTTTTTTACTAATTTTTTCATTCTTTCGCCGCGCTTTTTCGATTTCGCGCGCGAACCCACGCGCCGTCGTGGGCGTTCCCGGAAGTCGCTGCGGAGCGCCCGCGTTTTCCGCCATGACTCTTCGAATGCGGTTCAAGCGCTTGGCGTAGTTTCGATGTGCGCAAACGGTGATGCCGACTCCAGCGAGGGTGGAGCCGATGACGATCCCGACGATGGCGCCCGTCGAAAGCCCAGACGAGCCATCGGATTCCACCATCGTTTCAGAAAGGAGCGGGATGCAGTTTGTTTTGCACTTCCAATCGGACGCGTCGTACGAAATCACAGGCGGCGTAAGGGCATACTTTGCGATGGCGGGAACCTCCGTGATTGTCCCATAGTTGAGCCCGTTCGCATCAAAGCACGGACAATCTTTCATGTAAGTGTGCGTTTCCCCGCCCCAAGTCTCCGTCGCCACCGTTCCAGAGCACTCGGGGTAGAGCGCTCGGCAGTCCGACACACTCACGAGCCCGTTTGAACTGGACGGCCCGTAGCACCCAATCGTGAACGGCGGGTCGCGTTGAATGTGGTAGTGGTACACCGCGGTTGACGGCGATTCCGGCGTTAATCCAAAGTGTCCGCCACACGCGTCTAAATACGGATACTTGTTCGCCGTGTAGTCTTCCCATCGGCCGTACACGTTTGCGTTGCCCGCGACGCCAACTTTTTTCGAGTGCGTCCCCGAGTTCGTCTCGAAACACTCGAACCCGCCGTGAAAGTGATAATCACCCGTGTGTCCACCGCACGCGCCGACGATGCCGTAGTACTCGTTCGTGGACGATTCGATTCGCGGAAAGCTAATCCCGCACACCGACGCCACCTTGTTCGTTTCGTACGCCAAGTCGTAACCGCCGTTTCCGTGCGCAACCGACGGGTCGCTGCACCCCCACGCGGTGATGATGTCGTTCTGAGGCTCCATAAACCCCGCGTCGAAGGGGCCGTAAATGTGCGAATTGCTCGCGATCGTCCCTCCCACCGTCTCGCTTCGTTCGTGATTGTACGACAACTGCTCGCTCACCACCGTCGTGCATCCGACGTCGTTTCGCAACGCCGCCGCTTGCGGATTGCTCGTTTGCGTCGGGTTAGAACACGCCTGCTGCCCCGGTTGCGCGAGCGCCGGGTGCGCCATCGCGGCGCCCCCGACGACGACGACGACGGCGACGACGACGACGGTGACGAAGCGGTCGCGCGTCGGCATCGTCCGTCCAACGAACGATTCGGTTGAGATTTCTTTAAAAAGATGACTAACAACCGTCACGGACCGACGCGTCGGATTTTGACGATCCACGGGACGGTAATCACGAGTGGGTCACCGCGAGACGCGTCCACAGAGTGCGTCGGACGGGGACTCAAAGAGTCCCTCCCTCTGTCTCTGTCTCTGTCTCTGTGTGTGTGTTTTTGGTCTTGCTGTGCGTTTTCAAAGAATGGTTG
>Ga0181600_10003508_pt1 | contig 11990 bp, 27 predicted proteins | sample 041ome_2_FD_132982 | JGI IMG/M metagenome (GOLD analysis project Ga0181600, IMG submission 132982) | Coastal salt marsh microbial communities from the Groves Creek Marsh, Skidaway Island, Georgia - 041406US metaG (megahit assembly) | ecosystem: Environmental > Aquatic > Marine > Intertidal zone... | reverse complement strand
GATAGCCGCATACAGGCAACCGGCCGGAAGAATTAGTCAACCGGTCCGGAAAATTGGAGGATGTTTCAGCCTATCCTAGCCACATGGACAGAACACCCATAGGCTAAAGTATAGCATATAGAATAGTCCGGCCACAAATAAGAAGCCGCCTATGGCATCTAACTCTGTACTGTACTTGCTGATTAATCTTTTAATATGTCTCATAACCTTTATCTTTATATCTAAATATACGAACTATAATTCAATTAGGCAACTAATTAACCAACAAACTCTAGCTCGTTAACCTTCTCTTTGAATGGTACATCCACTATAGTCATCTCATATAGAGGGAAGTTGTAGCTGGTACGTTGGGACATCATATCGTAAGTATAAGCCTTAGCCTGAGTATTAGTCAAAGAGTCTATATTCATACCATCTATACCCCAGACATCATTCTTATATATACTATATGAAGGACCAAATCTCTCTGATATAGAACATCTAATACGATACTCCTTAGGCTGGCCGTTATAGTCCGTACCATAAGATACTACAATATACTCGTCATTGCCTAATGCCTCTATGGCATCCAATACTACTTTACTTGCTTTTACCTTGTCTGAATATGTCATAACCTTTAACCTTTATACCTAAATATACGAAATATTCTGGTAGGATCCAACTGTTTAGGGGGTTATTTTTGTCTATATAAGAAAAAAAAGAAGAGGGGGAGAGGGAGGACTGATGTCTCTTTCTTAGATTCCACACATTACCTACGGTTATCTCTACACATTATATATGTTTATATACCTATATCAATATATGAATATATACACTCGCTATTATTAATAGAGGTTAAGATAATACATAACCATTTACCCGTTACTACACGTATTCTCTCTATCTCTCCTATAGGATCTATGGGTTAATATATCGAGTATGCACCATAGTCTACTACTACCTCAGAGACAAGCTCTGCTTGTTACTACTTATTGGCCTATATTGCAGAAGACGTTTAAGGAAGGATGGCCTTTTGGTAGTATTCGCGCGTGACCCCTTCGGGGGCGAGAGAGAAAGCGCCCCCTCATCCATCCAATCCCACTCTCTTCCGCTATTGATAATATTCATATGCCTTATTGTTCTTTATCTTCCATTGCATATAATCCTCTTCATTGACCATATAACCCCAATGCAATAGGCTTTGTTGTACTCTCTTACCTATTGTCCAATCACCCGACTCATGTATCTTCTTATATATGTTATGTCTCCATCTACCATTTACTCCACAAAAGTCTTGCCATCTTCTAATCTGCCTATCGTCGTCTGGATGCCTTCTACCCATACTGTACTTACAATACCACTCTAGCCAACCATATGGGTCATCTTCGTGCATCCAATTCATATCTCTCCAATACTCATATGGCATACCGCTCCTTATCTTAAACTTATTCATACGAGGCTTATATGTCTCTCCTAAGTATAAGCTTGTGTCTAAGCCATCGAAATGATAGTTGAATAGTTCGGTATACTCATAGTTGGTATACTCTTCTATTGGAAGACCAAAGTAACAACCACCAAAGGCTCCTTGTTCGATTATCTCTCTTGGAGATAACATTGGATAGAAATCATATTTACTCATAACCTTTTTTAAATTCGCGCGTGGCGACTTCGTCGGTTAGAACCAACCCCGCCCTGCTTTTTCCATTGCCTTGATACGCTGCTCTTCTAACCAGCCAAGGTACTTCCATAAAGCTTTAAACTTCTTAATCATTTATACCTTTCTTAATTACTGTAATAAAGTCTAATACGTCTTGATAATCGTCCCAGTTTATAGACTGGTCTTCGAATATCTCTACGTGCCAATGTCCTTGTTCTTCTGCTTGTTGATTATCACAGCTAATAAGACTGATACCTCTACTAAGGCCAAAGTCTAAACAGAAATAATAGAAAGGTTTATCTCCACTCTCTTCTGCTGTTACATCTGTTCTTTCGAACCCTAAACTAACTAAATCTCCTTCTTTCATAATACCTCTAAATCTAAATTATTATCTATAAGTAACTCATTTAACTTATCTCTACATTGCTCAAATGCATCATAAGCCTCTTGTGTCATTTCATCCGGAGCATATTTAACCTGCCCTCTTAACCATTGTTTCATCTCCCATAATGTGTGAAACATTTTAGAAGCATCATTAACCATTTGATAGTCAGTTCGATCCTCTGGAAGATTAAATTCTAATATTGCTTTCATTCTACAACAATTTCATATCCGTCTTCATTAGAGATAAACTCTACAACAGTCTTATCACTCCACTCTTTATTAAGTATCCCTAAGTCCATACCTTCAGATATATAAGGTCCTCCTGAAGGGTCAACCATATTAATAATATCTGTCTTAGAAGTAATCAATGGGAGAAGATCTTTAAAGACATACTCTTCTTTAACTTCATCATATGCATGTACATTCTTCTTAAAATCCTCATATGACATCCCACCATAATCCTCTTGGAATACCTCCCAAGCTAAACTATAATCATTAGGCATACCAAAGCGAGAATACTCGAAGTCTCCACTCCATTGTATATTACCATTATTAAGTTCTTTGAATTCGAACTCATCACCGTACCTGTTTGTATACTTAACTATTTCGCTAACCATTGTTTTAATATATTAATTACAATAAAAATATTACATATAACTGCCTGAAGAACTATAAAGGTTCTAATCCAAGCTACCTTATCTGCTTCGTTCTTTTCTCCAATCTTCTCTCCTAAAGCTCTAGCCCAAGTGCGCCACATATAGTTGTAATTATAAGAGTTAATAGTAAACCAGTTATGGCTATCATCATAATTTTATAGTTACTTTCCATTTGTTCCGGTCTTCGTCCTTGATTAGACCGATACTGTCTATGCTTTTTCATTTCCTTTTCTTAAAATTAAATGCTTTTTGATGTAATAATTCTTCTGTAAGCTTTCGTAAAGCTGCTTAACTGTAGTATCAATATAATATACGTTGCGTTTCTTTTCGGAGTGCATTTTAAACCAGAGGTTCATATAATTTCTTGCACCCTTGAGGTGTTGAGAGTTATCACAGCTCTCAATCACACTCTTGGTTTTTCTATAACTTGAAAATAAATCCATATTAAAATAAGCTTAGTTGTGTTACTTGAGGCTTAGCTTCTACTTGGTAAGCACTCATTACTTTTCTAGTAGGTTCGAATTTGTTATTCTCCCAATCTAGTAACTCACCATCTTTAACTGTAAGAGCGTGTTTAGCAACCATTACAATATAAGTCCCTTTAGGATGAGATTGAATAAAGCTCTTAAGAGTTTTCTTTCTCCAAACTACCTCTCCTTTAAGCTTATACTTATTTTTAACTTCTTTAGTACTAAGACTTCTGAGAGTAAACTCTTTATTATCTAATTTAAGACCTTCGTCTTCAGCTTTAAGAAATCTAGTAGAAAGGAATAAATTATTAACTCCCTTTTTATCTTCTCTACCCATTTCATCTTTACAAAATTTATGAGCAGTTCTGTAACTAACACCAGTAGCTGATGCTATAGATCTAACAACACAGTCGTTCTTTTCTGCTTTAGCAAGTGAACAATCTGTTTTTGAATAATTTGAATTAACTGATAAATACATAACCTTGATTTTTTAATTATACTTAAATATAAGAACTTTCCGGCAGACTTCCAACTGTTTCACTGACTTTTTTTATATGCTTACATTTACGATGAGCAATATACCCCCAACAGTCACAACTCAGCTTACCTTGTTTATTAAGTTTAACTGTATACTTTTTATCTGATGAACTACTCTCAAAGGTCCAGGTTTCAGGTTCTACAAATAGTTCTTCAAATGGTTTCTTATCTATTAATAGATCATCATGAGTAGTCTGTGGATGTACCTCGATCCAAGAAGGAGTATGAACCTTCTTTCCATCTTTCATTATAAATCCACCTTTGCTTACATTTGTATAAGGTATCTTGTAGTAGAACCTTCTAGCAAATATACTACCGGAGGGGTTAGGGATGGATAAAGCTCCATCCGCATAAACCAACTCTCCATTTACTTCCCATAACGCCATATTATTCTTCTATGTAAGTACCTAACCAACCAACTCGATTAGGAGTACTAAGGTTAAACATTCTCTTAGAAGCATCTCCACCTCTACGATTCTTACTGAAGAAGAATAAACGATCTCCTTCTTTAGTAAACTTCATATGAAACATACCAGTCATCATATGCTTAAATCTATTACTACCAGCAAACTCTCCTTGCTTAGTTACTTGTTGGATTACTAAGAATGCAGTATTGATCTTAGCTTCATTCTCACCCATATTATGCTGTTCGAATAAATTAAGAATCTCACTCTCAGCACGTTTAGAAGACATATAAGCTTTTGAAGTATCTACAACTCCGGTAACAACTTCAGCCATAGAGTCAATTAATACTGTATCCCAACCTTCAGCTAAAATACTCTTCATTATTTCTAAAGTATTGTCTTCACAGTAGTCACCCATAAACAAAATAGGAAGTTCTCCAAACTTAGGAAAACGTTTTACGTATCCGTACATATCGATCTGATTCATCTCACCAGAGATAAATAAAACCTTTTGACCCTTAGCTTGTAAGTCAGCAAGCATATCAAGCATTACTGTAGTTTTACCAATACCTGGGTCACCTACGATAGCGTAATTAGTACCTTTCATTAAACCTCCTTCAGAAGAGAAGTGAGAATCGATAACACGTCCAGATTTCATTGGACGGAATAATTGCTTGTCGAAAGTCAATTCCGACATTTTAACTGTTTGTAATTTCATAACCTTTGACATAATATATAACCTTTAACCTTTATACCTAAATATATGAATAATTAAGTTCCTAGGCAACTATTTCCATAGTTATTTTCCAGAAAGTTACTATCTAAAACGGTAACGTATCATCCTCTCCTTTAGGAGAAGGTTTACTGTGGTTATCTAGTTTTCTATAACTCATAGAAGCAAACGGTTGCTCACCAATCTCAGTAACATCAGCATCAATCTTATCAGCCAACTTATGAGCTCTAGTACGAGCCATATAATCATTAGGAGCGTAAACGTACACATCCATAGTAACAACATATCTAGTGTCCTTAGCCATTGAAATTGTAATTTAGAAAGTTAAACTTAAACTCTTGTCTCAAATACTCTAACAGCATTTTGCTAAAATCAGCTTCGTAGTCGCCGATCTCATTCCATTCAAATAGAAATCTATCAGCAATATCTTCTATCTGAGGAGTTTCAAGAATAGGAATATTCTCTTTATTCAATTGCATTAGAGATACAGTATCTAATATCTCTTGCGTTACATAATCTTTATTTAATCTCATAACCTTTATTTATTTAAACTTTTAATATTATAATCTATACCTTTTTCTGTTAATTACAGCCTTCATTAAAGCACCATAACCATCACTTGACATTCTTGAATGAACTGGGTTGGTTAGTTCAATATTCTTTAAAACCACTTTAAGTAGTGTGCTATTTTTCATAACCTTTATTATTTAATACTTAAATATACGAAAAATATTGCAGAAAAACAACTAGTTACTAAGTTATTTTGGTTTACCCATCATAACTTTTCTATGCTTTTGACCTCCAATAACTCTATCGTATGAGCCATCTCCATGCCAGACAATCTCTTTACCTTTAAGAGCTTTTCTAACTGTCTCTTCATCATCAACAATTGCTACTCCTTTGGCTTTTAAAATATCTAATATCTTTCCGGAAACTTCTATGTAGTGTCCTGATCTCTTTAAACTAGAAGCTGTATGATTTACTGCTGCTGATTTAGCTTTTCTTCCTCCATCATGTCCCATTGCAACATGTTTTGTTCCTCCAGCTCTTCTTTTTGTTACTGTAACAGCATCTGCAGAAGGATCAGTATCCACATCAATAACAGCAAACATATCTCCAACTTCAGGACCAATGTCCTCTGGGGATTTCACATTTGGGTGTCCTCCTATCGGAGCATATGCATTAGAGATAAGATCATAAAGCAGTTGCTTTGCTTTTACCAATTCGTCTGGAGTTAGAGGTCTCCATACGTTTTTCTTGAATGGAGTTTCAATATCTCTTTCAGCTAAAATCTTAAGTAGTTTCATTGAGAATGACTTTCTTATAAATATCTTTGAAAACTTTTAAACTAGTTCTATGTCCCATACCTTCTATCTCAGTCCAGGTCTTAGCAAGATCTTTAAACACTCTAGTAGCTTTAGGATCAATAACATCATCTTCAGTTCCTACAACAAAGTTTCTTTCCCAATTACTTTCTCCATAGGTAACTCCTTCCGGTTCAATACTTCTACTATGCAAAGCAGGATTAAAGAGGAGTACCTCTATATCAAGATGACTACCTATAGCATCAGCAAAGTAACCTCCCATAGAAGACCCTATAATCAAATCTGGTTTATCTATTCTAGCAGCTTCTAATAAAGTCTTAAACATATTAGGGTTACTATAGACCATCTTCGGAGCGAAGACTCTATCGGCAACACTATTTAAGAAATCTACCTTCGGACCTCCGACATCAGACTCTAAACCATGTAAATACCAAACGTTCATAACGTAACCTTTTATACCTAAATATATGAAAAATATTGCAGACTACCAACTAAATTAAGTTGTTTTTTAAGTGCTGGAAAAGGTAATTGGCCCATTGTTTATGAGCATCTGGTCCTGGGTGACCACAATTGGTTTTAATCATCTTATCTGTATATTCTTCCATAGAGGTCCTAATAAAATTATAATAATGTTTATCGACTCTATGATGATGAGAGCTAAATTGAATAAACTTAATATTGTTACTGAAAAGCCAAGAAGTAAGAAGCTCCTTCAAAACGTTATTATTAAAAAAGCTTATAGCATCTGGGTTTATCATAGAAGTGTACTCTTTAAGAAAGTTTATTTTATCTTTACCTAAGCTCCATGTATAAGCATCTACAAATGGATAATGAAATAAATTCTGTAATTCATTATTTTCATAGTTACCATCTGGGAATATAGTAGGAGGTTTATCACCAATAGGAATAGAATGTCTAGCGGATTGAGTCCACTGAAAAACTACTAGATCCTCAGAGGTAATTAGTCCTTTAGCTTTAACTCTAAGTAATTGAGTTAATGATAAAAAATCACTCCCAGCATGAGAAGCAAAGTTGCGGTGCTGAGCAGAACATAGTTTTGAAAGATGATAAGAATATCTCTCTTTATATGAATCTGCCAGCCCTGCTCCTTTGGTGTATGAACACCCGAAAAAGTATATTCGTCTATACATTGTGAACCAGATAGGATTCGAACCTATGACCGTTAGCTTAGAAGGCTAATGCTCTATCCAGCTGAGCTACTGGTCCGTGTTTTAGAAGTTCTCAGCCAAGATTTTATTTACATCTTCTCTTGACTGCCATCCTCTTACATCATCTTCTCCTTCAACAAGGACCTCAAAGCTAGAAGCATCTTCTACTCTTTGACATTCAGCTCTATTACCAGCTCTTGATGAACTGTATAAGCCTTGACCACATACTATAGATATAGTTTTACCACCTTTACTTTTTAATCCTCTAATTTGAGTCATAATAGCTCCTTTAATATGAGGGTGGTCTATAAACATTAAGTTGTCAAATGTTATCATCTTTTTTAATTTTATTTTCATAGGTTAGGATCAGGGGACATAACGTCCCCCTCTCCAGGTTATGAATCATTATGCTTTTATAACGTAATCTTTGTACTGGTGAAGAAGACTGTCTACGTTTGAAGTTCTTACTTTCTCGTATACTTTAGCTTCTTCTCCATATTGGCTGATCTCAATATCAACTGACTTCCCAGAAGCAGTTTTAGAAATAATCTTAGCTCCAGTAACACCTCTCAAAGTCCAATCCCATCTAAGGTCAATACTACCTTTCTTTTCTTTATCGAACACTAATCCTTCTCCATTCAAAAGGTCAGAAGCAATATCTAAATAACTCTGCTCTTTTTCTTCTATCAATTTACTCACTTGAGATTCACACATCCATTTAGCTTTTTGGGCTTCTGAGTATTCATCTTTAAACGATTCTTTGATAAAATTAAACTTAGCAATAATATCGTCTTTATGATCAAGTAATACTTTAGCTACCTCTCCAGCAGTATATATTCTTTCTAGTTCCCATTGAGAGTTATCATTAGTAGAATACATACTAGTTTCGATATTAAGAAATTCTCCACTTGACCAATCATCTTTAATTCTAATAGTGATCATGTCTTTGTCATAGCTGTAGTCTTTATGAGGACGTTTAACTACGAAAGAAGTATCGTAATCGTGATGAAAATATACATCATCTAAAGTAAACTCTCCTCCGAAATATTCCTGAATAATCTCGAAGTACTTAGAGGCTCTTTCTTTTTCGATACTTGAATAAGAAGTAGTGAGTTCTGTTAACTCTTCTTGCTTTTTAGCAATAATCTGATCTAAAATCTGTGCTTTTGTCATAACCTTTATTATATCTTTTTAACTATACCTTAATATACGAAGAATAACGCAGGGAGGCAACTAAATCAATGTATTTTTTTCGATTAAATTACCTTTTTTTGTCCAAACAACTAAACAATTTCTATACCCTTCTTCAAGTAGAGTCAACTCATGAGGAACATTAGAACCAAATATTACAGTTGTACCAACTTCTTTACCTATTACTTTATCTCTAACGATTAAATCACCTCCTTTATAAGCTTCTTTAGGAGTTAATTGAATAATACAAGTCTTATGCCTTTCAGGACCATCTATGTGTTTAGTAAAAAAGCCTCCTTTGAAGTACCTTACGTAGTTTAAGAATGCTCCATCTAAATTTATAAATCCTAGAGGTTTTAACTTCTCTAAAAGAAATTCTGCTAATGGACCTTCTGGTTGCCCTAGTTCACATTGCTCTGATATTCTGTCTTTATCGCTCTTTACTCTAGTCAGTTCAGGTGTTCTCTCCCAATCGTATGAAATGGTACTTTCGTGATAATCTGTAGCATGATCTAATAACCAGTTACATTCCTCTTCTGTAAATAATACTAGTTCTTCCATTATCCAAATATTTCTACTCTTATGTCTTCCATCATTTTAAATCCTCTATCTGCTAAATGTTTTCTTCCTTCTGAAATCATTATATCCCATCCGCAGAAATAAACTAGAGGTTTAGTCTCCATTTCATCTATTAATTTTAGGTAATGTTCGTGAACATAACCATGAGCAAAACCTGGTTTATTTTCTCTAGACAAAGAAGGAATGTATTCAAAATTTGGTAACATTTCCTGAATATGTTCTAGCTCTTCTCTATATACTAAATCTTTCTCAGTTCTAGTTCCAAAGAATAACTTCATACTTTTAAATGGTACTTTGTTTAGAAAGGTATAATTCACCATAGATCTAAATGGGCTTATTCCTGAACCTGTAGATATAAAAAATATATCTCTATCTTCTAAATTATCAGGAAGAGTAAACACTCCCATAGGTCCTCTATAAACTATTTCATCTCCTACTCTAGCATCATTAAATAAGTAATCACACATCTTACCTCCTATTAGGTTAGTAACGATTAACTCAAATTTATTAGTACCATTAGGCCAAGATGCTACTGAATAGTTTCTAGTAAGCCAAGGACCACCAGAGCCCCATTTGTCGTTCCAAGGTATACCTATTTGAACTAATTGACCTGGGATAAAATCTATCTTATCGTAAAGAGGATCTTCAAATATAAATCTCCAGTTTTTTTCTGTTTCTTTTATTATTTCTGTTATAACTGCTACGTTCATAGTTTTTTAAATATATCGTCTAAAAAGTTAAAAACAAAGATCCCGACAAATACAGGCCAAAGTATCGTTTGAAAGAACTTTTCTTTATTAGAAAAAGGATTAGCTAACTTTCCATCTAAGTTTCTCATACAGAAATATTCTAACCATTCTGTCCACATAATACCAATAAGAAAGTATATTAAAGCTTGAAAAATCATAATAGTTTAATTTTTTTAGTTAACCATCTGCCAAACAACTCTGAGCCTTTCCAGCTCCAATGTTCATCCCTTATCTTACCGTTAGTAGCCTGCAAAATAGTTTGATACCTACCTGCTTCTGTAGGGACACTCCAAAGGAAAGTACTAACTCCTAGACTTTGTATATGGTCTAAAAGTAATTCATAGTTAAGTGTATAATAACTCTCATAGTAACTCAAGAGAGGTACTTTCGTATTACCAATATGACTCATTAAACTGGTAAACACATCGTGAGGTGCTCTTGGTATGATTTCCTTTCTAAGATCTTCAGAGTCGGCAATTTCTTCAATCAAAGTATCATTAGTAGATCCTACTGGTTGGACCTTATTACACCACCATATATAATGATGATCATTATCAATATCCTCTTTGTATATGTTATTAGCCCAAAATTCTTCTCTTTCTCCGTAAGTCTGACCTACTATTACTAAATCTCCTTTTTTAAAATATTTTAAATCATTAAGTAGTCTTAAGAAGATTAGATTGTTGCTTAGCCCTCCTATACCCCTGTTGATTGTCTCCTCAACCTTATAGAACTCAGAAATATAATCTAACCAAAACTTTTTCTTGCCTGGGTTTGGACATACCCACTTGTGGTTTCTTAGTTTTGTTCCATCTCCAGCTGTAAAGCTGTCTCCATATGCCCAAATTTTCATATTATTTTACTTTCCAAAAAATCTGTATTGATATTAAAATTAAACACAGACCTAAACTAACCCATGTCTTAGTATTTATTCCTTCGCTAAAATGGTAATTCACCATTATTGCATATAAGAACATCCCGATACTAAATCCTATAAACCGAGCAGGCCATAGTAGTCCATCCATACCCTGTACAGTATACTTAGTTCCATAAATATAGAAGTAAGAAAGCAGAATTCCTGCAGCAGCTACTATAAACTCATTTTTTCTAAACCAGTCTGTACTCTTTAGAAACTGTCCGTTTAGTTGGTAGAATGTAAGTAGGTGAGCAAAGAAAAAAGCTACTATGCCGAGTAATAAGTCTGGTAATTTAAGCATAGATAATAAATCTTTCTTTAGTAGATTCGTTTAAAAGTTTTTTAAGAATAGATCTTCCTTTTGGTTTTCTACTAAGTTGTTCGTATTTGTAATTTTCGATGGTAATGTGGTTACCGGGGATTACTAACTCAGATGTTTTTGAGTTAATTTTTAATGCGGATAAGTAATAAGTTTCTATCATATAACATTTATTTAATTATAAATATACGAATTTTTATTCAGATTTCAAACTGTTTGCAATCATTTGTTTAAACTTTGTTGTTGACCATCCATGATCTCTATTTAGATAATGAATCGGAATTTTTAAATTATCTCCAGTAAATGGTTTACCTTTATAATCATCTCCTAAGAACCTTTTATCAAATTCTCCTACTTTCAATAAATCATACAGCTGCTCTTCGTAGGTGTACCTAATAACATCATCAACATACTTAAGAGAGAGTAACATCTCTTTTCTTTCATCTACTGATAATATAGGTTTTAGCTTATGTGGTCTTTCAATAGAAGGATCTGTATGAAGAAGTACTACAAGCACAGTACAGTTTGCTTTCATTTCCTTAAACATCTCTATATATCCAGGGTGTAGTACGTCAAAATTACCGGCTATTACTCCTTTTATCATAATCTTCTATATAAAAATCCATCTACTAACTCCCATTTTAGATTAGTATAGTCTGTATTAGAATATAAATCTAATTCACCGTCATTATCTAAATCTGATACATTAAACCATTCTATCCATTCACTGTTAGGATTATAGTTAGCTTCAATTACTAGAGAGGTTATATCATATAAAGAAGAGCCGTTAAACTCTAATATCTGCAAGTACCATCCTCTATAATTGCCGGGTTGGCCAGATGGATCTCCAGTTCTATTAACAATTATTTCATATCTACCATCGTAATTAATATCTATAAAGTCTAGGTCTAATACTATACCG
>Ga0181600_10003506_pt1 | contig 11992 bp, 11 predicted proteins | sample 041ome_2_FD_132982 | JGI IMG/M metagenome (GOLD analysis project Ga0181600, IMG submission 132982) | Coastal salt marsh microbial communities from the Groves Creek Marsh, Skidaway Island, Georgia - 041406US metaG (megahit assembly) | ecosystem: Environmental > Aquatic > Marine > Intertidal zone... | reverse complement strand
TTCAACCAGCCAACGCTGAGTGCTCTCATCAAAATGAGCTGCGGTGACCCGAGTCTTAAATTTAATATCGCGTCGCAAATCAAAGCGCTCTGCGACGTGGTTGGCGTAGCGTTCTATCTCCGGCTGGCTGGCGTAGCGCTCGCTCCAATCCCACTCCTGCTCCAGTTCTTGTGAAAAAGAATAGGAGTACTCGACGCATTCAATATCGACTCTGGCGCCCGGGTATCGATTCCAATACCAGGTGCCGCCCACCCCCTCACCCATCTCATAACACTGAACGCTAAGGCCGCGCTGCCGCGCGCGATAAATCATGTACAGGCCGGCGAACCCGGCGCCAACGACGACCATGTCGATCTGTTGTCGTTCAGTGCGGGCGGGCATAGTGAGTCGCATTTCTGTCAAGGGCTGGATACTGCACCATATCAGTCTCTAGGCAGCGCTGTTTTCGGCGGCTTGGGTTGGGTCTTGCTATGAGGCCGCAAACCCTGCCAGTTCGCGCCACAGGTCGCGATAATCGTAGTCGGTGTCCAGCGCCAGATTAAGTGTGTTATACGACGCAAAATCGCTCACCAAATGCGTCAGTTGCACGATGCCCTTATCGGTAAATCCCTGGTCTCTCAGGGTTTCAACCTGCGCGTCGGACACGGCTCCCGGATCGTCGTTGACCTGAAGTGCGTACTCCAGAATCGCTCTGAGCCGGTCACCTTCGACCGCGTCCAGCCCGGATTGCAGTAGCCCGCCAACGTAGTCCTCAGCGGTGCCGAGTCCGTAATTGAGAATCGTGCAAAATGCCGCGGTGCAGTAGGGGCATCCGTTGGCCTGAGACACCAAAATACCCACGTGCTGGATTTCTTCCATGGTGAGCTCGCCCATTTCCCACAGCACCTTTGTGGCACCAAGCTTGGCGGTAAAGAACTCCGGGAAATTAAGCTCGGCATAGAAATGATTCGGCACGCTACCTTCTACTTCGGTCACCCAGGCGAATATGCCTTCGACCGCCGGATCGGTAATGTGCTCTGGTTTAGGTAGTGCGACTCTCGCCATGCTGACTCTCAACGACTGCAAACTGGTGATCGCGATTATGCCTGCTCCACATCTGGATTTCTGGCTACACGGCGGCTACCTATGGTGAGGAGCCACTTATGGTTGCCAGTAAAACCCGGATCAGAGCTGACGCAAGTGCTTGAGGAATATTCGCGCCGTCAGTCCACTTGGATTGTTATCCATTTCCAGCGCGTCATGATATCCAAATCGGCGTCGGTGCCCTCTCTGCCAAGACCACTCATGCCGTTACCGCCAAACGGGATGTGGGGCTCGTCTTGAATCGACATCGCGTTAATGTGAACCATTCCGGCATCGGATTTAGCGGCGGCCTTCATCGCGCTCGAGATGTCTGAGGTAAAGATCGCACAACTCAGACCGTAGCTCGTATCGTTCGCCAACTGCATTGCCTGCTCCAAACCATCAACGGTGTAAATCGACGTCACGGGGCCAAATGTTTCTTCTCCAAAGACCACCATCTCACTGGTCACGCCTGACAGTATTGTCGGTGGGCAACAGTTGCCCAGCCACTCACCGCCGTGGAGAAGCGTTGCGCCTTTCTCTAGCGCGTCTGCAACGTGTGACTTGACTCTGTCTGCTTGTCGCGAGCTGATGATGGGTCCAATGGCAGTTTCCGGATCTGAGAGGTCACCAACTTTGACTCCCTTGGCAATTTCGACAAATGCAGGGATGAACTTTTTCGCAATTTCTGACTGCACGATAATCCTGCTGGAAGCCATGCACGCTTGGCCTTGAAAGAAAAATATGCCCAGCATGGCCGCTTCTAGTGCCTTGCCGAGGTCAGCGTCGTCGAGGATGATCAGGGGATTCTTGCCGCCCAATTCAAGGGTCACGGGCTTTAGGCTCCTCGCCGCGATGTTGGCGACGTGTTGGCCGACTCGGGGAGAACCACAAAAGTTAATGGCGGCAATGTCATTGTGCGATGTGAGGAAGTCCCCTATCTCCGCAGGATCTCCCGTGACGTAGTTGAATACACCTCCTGGCAGGCCTGCCTCGTGAAGGGTTTTTGCGAACTGAACGGTAACCTGTGTTGCGAATTCTGAAGGCATCAGAACCGCCGTGTTGCCAGTCGCAATCGCCATCGCGATTTGCTTCACATTTTTCAAAAGAGGCACGTTGAATGGGGTAATGCAGCCGATGACGCCCACTGGCTCTCGAACGGACATGCCGAACGCGCCAGGCCGATCCAATGGCATAGTCTGACCAACCAGCCTTCTGGGTACGCCCGCGGCGGAGCGAAATGCATTGATGCAATATTCGACCTCAAAAGCGGCTTTCATCTGCGGTGAGCCTACTTCGTTGATGAGCAAGTCCATATACACATCGCGGTCTCGTTCCACTATCGATGCCGCGTCGCACAGTATTTTCTCTCTTGTGCGTACCTCACTGTCCTTAAAATGCTCAAAGGTATTCTTGGCATCAGCAACAGCCGCGTTGACGTCCGCCATATTTCCTTTTGCAACTCGGGCAATGAGTTCAGCATTCGATGGATTGAGATCGTCGAAATACTCTCCTGAGCTGGGCTTATGTTCTTGTCCACCTATCCACAATTCGCTCGTGTTCATCTGTGTCTCTCATCCTCGCTTTGAGTCTTTGAAGATTAAATGTTTGTGCCTTGACCCGGTAAAGATATCGCCGGGTCGGATTGGACGGGCACCTGACATGATCAAGTTAGAACGACCTCCGGTCTGTCGGCTACCCCACAAGTTTTAGGCCTGATAATCGGCGCCGGCCAAGCGGGCGTTGCAAATAGTCAGTCGCATCGGATCGCACCTTTGTTTATGATTTTTATGAAACGCGACGAGGATTGCAATTGGATGGCAGAGGTAAGCCGAGACCTTGAGGCCGCGTCGGTTAGAGCGCAACTCAACTCCAGAGAGATGTCCTTCGCTCAGTGGGAAGTAGTGCTACTTTGCACAGCGATCAATATGCTCGACGGCTACGACGTGTTGGTCATGTCTTTTGCGGCAGCCCCCGTTGCGGCTGACTGGCAGCTGGATCCCGCTAGTTTAGGTCTACTGCTGAGTGCGGGGTTAATAGGCATGGCGCTCGGTTCGATTGTGCTCGGATCGCTCGCTGATGCTCTGGGCAGAAAACGGCTGGTGCATATCTGCCTCATCACGGTGACGATCGGGATGATTGTGTCCGCGTACACGCAGTCTCAACTGCAACTGCTCGCACTGCGTTTTGTTACCGGGGTCGGTATCGGAGGGATGCTCGCAACCCTGACTGCTCTGGTGTCGGAGTACTCAAATGACAAGCGGCGAGGCATTTGTATGGGGTTGCTCCAGTCAGGTTACCCCTTGGGCGCTCTTTTCGGGGGGATGATTGCTGCTCAAATAATCCAGTTTGCAGATTGGCGGTCACTATTTCTGTTTGGAGGGGGACTCTCAGCAGTGCTGCTGCCCTTGGTTGTCATTCGCTTACCTGAGTCGCTCGACTTTGTGTCGAGGTCTGGCAGTTCTGGAGCCGACAACATGAAAAGGCGGCTACTGGAAAGGTTTGATTTGTCAGAGCCACAACACAGCTTGGTCGAGGACTTGGACCAAGCTGCTGGCAGTTGGAGAAGCTGCTTCACACCGCCAGAAACGCGGTTGAACACGCTATTACTCTGGTCGTGTTACCTCGCGCTCATGTTTTCATTTTATTTCGTTGTGAGTTGGACACCCAAATTATTGGTAGACGCTGGGCTCTCGACCGCTCAGGGGATATCAACGGGGGCAATTCTGCAAGCTGGCGGGCTGATAGGCGCATTGGTGATGGGGCTTTTGGGCAGCAGATACGCGGTGAATGAGTTGGCGGCGTGGTTTTTTTCATTCAGCGTGGTCGTGATTTTGGCCTATGGTTGGGTTGACGCAGAATTGACAGTGTTGATGATGTTGTCTGCCATGATGGGCTTCTTCCTCATTGGTGCCATGATAGGTCTCTACACGATTGGACCCGCGTTGTATGCCGCCAAGTCGAGAGTGACGGGGGTTGGGCTGGCGATTGGCGTGGGCAGATTGGGGGCGATCGCCGCGCCTTTTGCGGGCGGTCTCATGTTGGAGGCTGGCCTCGAGATTAGCCTGATATACGCCGTGTTTGCCGCACCGCTCGTTTTGGCAGCATTTGCAGTGCGCGCAATATCTCTACCGATGGCCTTTAGGTGATCCTGTGAGTGGGCTGAAAATTCGGTGTTCAGTGCTAGATGTCATGGGACCGAGCAATACACTAAACTCAAGTCGTTGAAAGTTTGATTTAGAGCGGAGTCACGTAATGGCAAGTTTTGAACAGAAGTTTTCCCACTCCTCATTTCCACACAAAAGCAGATCGCTTCGACTGCCTCCAGCACTAGCTCTGAAGCGGAGTATGACGGGTGTGATCTGCCTCATGGCGATCGCGACTTTTCCCACAAGTGTAAACGCCAACTTGGAAGAGGTAGTGGTAACGGCGCGGAAGAAAGTCGAGTCGCTGCAAGACACGCCTATTTCGGTAACGGCCCTTTCGGGAGATCGCTTGGAGGACATGGGCTTATCGCGCATCACAAAACTCCAGAACGTGACGCCTAATCTCGTGTTTCAGAATACACCGGCATACAGTGGCGCCGGCAACAACGCTGCGGTCTATATTCGAGGCGTAGGGCAAAAAGACTTCGTTCCAACTATTGATCCGGGCGTCGGTATTTATGTCGATGAGGTTTATCTGGGCCGATCGGCTGGAGCCGTACTAGACATGATCGATATTCAGCAGGTGGAGATACTGCGTGGGCCACAGGGAACCCTATTTGGCAAGAACACTGTTGGCGGCGCTATAAGCATCACTACCACCAAGCCAAACGACGAGTTTGGCGGTAAAGTTGACATCAAGTTAGGAACAGATGAGCGACGGAATATAAGGGGTGTGCTCAATATACCTCTGTCTGACACCTTATATGCGAGGGGCAGTTTTGGAAGTCTGCAGCAGGATGGGTATGTTTTTAGACCCTTTGATGGCAAAGATCTTGGCAATCAGGATACGGTCATGGGCAGGTTGGCTCTGAGGTGGGCTCCTTCTGATACCTTCACCGCAGACTTGTCGTTCGATTACTACGATGATGAGACGAACGGTCCGCCGTTGCTTACGACTAGGGTCGACGAGTTCCCAGAGAGTGCAACGGCGATCCCGGGGGGTAACTTCCCATTCATTCACAACTTGTTTGCGGGATTCAGCCCGGATTTTGGTGGTCCGAATCCAATCGTCTGTACCCTGCCAGACGCGCCAGTCGCCTGTTTTACTAATGCTAATGCAGTCACGGGAGACAATACGAATTTGGGCACCGGCCCGAATTTCTCAGAGATGGAAAACGAAGCGGTTTCGCTGACGCTGACTTGGGATCTCGATGCATTCACCGCAAAGGTGATTGCCAGTCACAGAAGCCTCGATGGGGCGTTCGCGAGCGATCGAGATGGTTATGCCCAGAACGATGGCGAGCCGGCTGTGCCGGGTCTGCCGATCATGGTCAACCCGATCACTCACTACTTCGATACCTTCCAGCAGGATCAATTTTCCGTTGAACTGCAACTGTCTGGTAGCTCGGTAGAGGACAGATTGAGTTGGGTGGTAGGCGCATACGCCTTTGAGGAGGACGGAGAAAATATTAATCCAGTGGATTTCACCACCGTGTCAATACAAAGCGGCGGTTACTTTGATTACTCGAGTGAGGCGGTTTTTGCTCAGGCGACTTTTGATTTTACCGACAAGCTCTCTGCAACAGCGGGCATACGTTACACCAAGGAGGACAGAGACTACTTGCCTGACCAATATATCAAGGAAATGCCACTGGGAGGGCTGCCATTCCCATGCTTCAACGCAGACGGCTCAACAAAAGTATGCGCGTTGGGAGACAGGGTCGTTCCATTGGAGACCGTGAATAACTCGATCTCGGAAAGCACGCCGATGGTGAGTGTCAGCTACTCACTTACGGACGACGTAATGCTCTACGGCACCTATAGCGAGGGTTTCAAGGTCGGTGGTTTCACGCAACGTATTTTCCCCCCCGAGCCCAGCTTGCCTGCCTTCGGTCCTGAGTACGTGGACTCTGTAGAGGCTGGAATTAAAGCGGAGATCTTCGATAATTCATTGCGAGTAAATTTTGCGATCTACTCTGCGGACTATACTGACTTACAGATCCTCATAAACGAGCCAAGTAGAGTCGGGCCGTACACCACTAATGCGGGCGACGCGACCATCGAGGGTTTCGAATTAGAGGTTAACTATTTGGCTCAAAATGGGGTGTTGATTGATCTAGCGGTGGGCTACACGGACGCTGGATACGACTCTCTGAACCCTGATCTTTTCTCTGGTCTGAGTGTGTCTGACCCCTTCGTATTCATATCAGAATGGAATACTCATCTTTCGGTCACAAAAACGTTCGATACCCAGTTTGGAGAGATTACGCCGCGACTGGATTGGTCATGGAGGAGCAAGTTTTACACGAATGCGGGTGGTCTCCCGTTTGCACCTGCCTGGGCTGACCCTCTGGTTCAACCCGATTATTCCGTGGTTAACATGAGTGCGAGATGGGAGTCAGCCACTTCCGGGCTTAGCGTTACTGCCGGTGTCGACAACGTGGGTGACGAGGAATTCAGCATTTTTGGAGACTACCAATCAACCTTCGGCAGTACCGCTCAGGCATTTGATCGCGGCAGGCAGTACTACGTGATGTTGGGCTATAGTTTCTGACATTCCTCAGCGATAGGCAGACCTCAGTTGCATGCGCGCGGCTGAGGGTTCCTTAGAAGCAATCGAGATGACCCCAAAAGGCCGCGCAATGGATATCGACCAGTTAATCAGGGATGACGAGGTTCACCGCGACGTCTATGTGAGCGAGGAGGTATTCGCTCTGGAGATGGATCGCGTCTTTGGCTCGGCATGGATTTATATCGGGCATGATTCGCAAATTCCCGAACCTGGTGACTATTGGACAACTCGTGTTGGTCTAGAGTCGGTGGTGATGGCTCGAGGGAAGCAAGACGATATCAACGTTTTCTATAACCGCTGTCCTCACAAGGGCGCGAGGATAGCTGGGGACGGTTGCGGGCATACCAAAGGGCTTTTCAGGTGTCCGTATCATGCGTGGACCTTCAATCTCGACGGGACCTTGAGGGGCGTGCCCTATCTTGAGGGCTACGAAAACACGCGTTTTGATATGGCTGATCCGCGCTTTTCTCTTCGAAAAGTGGCTCAAGTGGCCTCGTATCGCGGGTTCGTCTTTGCCTCACTCTCAGAAAGGGCTGCCGATTTTGAGTCCTTCATTGCCGGTATCAAAAGCTCTCTGGATAACTTTTGTGATCGCGCGCCGAATGGCACGGTATCAGTGGCGGGCGGGGTTTTTCGTGTTGTCCAGCGGTCCAATTGGAAGATTTTTTTTGAGAATCTAAACGACACGGGGCACCCCATTGCGACGCATGAGTCCTCCTACCGGGCGGCTAGGCAATACGCTGATGAGCAGTTGGGTGGCGAGTTGCCTTTTGAGCTGCATATCATTGACGGTAACGGCGCGCCGCCGAAGTTCTGGTCGGATCTCGATCTGCATGCTTTTGAATTTGGTCACAGTTATATGACGGCGATCTTCAACGCCCCAGACGATCCGCTATCGCAGGCCTACTTCACGAGTCTGGCCGCTAAGGTCGGTGAGGATCGGGCCAAGGAGATCCTTGGGGTGAATCGCCATAATACAATTATCTATCCGTCTTGCTCGCCACATACTTCATTCCAGCAATGGAGAGTCATTCGTCCTTTGTCTGTTGATAGAACGCTAGTAGAGATTTTTACTTTCAGGCTTGATGGGGCGCCAGAGGAGCTACTTCAGCGGACATTCACCTATTCAAATGTGGTTAATTCACCTTCATCCATCGTCATGACTGACGACGTGCACGTCTATGCCGAATGTCAGAAGGGGCTGGCTACTCAAGGAGGGGATTGGGTGAGCCAACATCGCAATGCGGGTCAGGATCTTCCTTTTTCGGGCGCTGACGGCGGGGAGATTGGTGTCGGCACTAGCGAGTTACCAATACGCAACCAATTCCGCGCATGGCGAGAGTACATGACCGGCGATGCGACGGAGACGATTTCGCTAAAGAGTAGTGATCCGTGATGACAGCAGCGCGCTCTCCGCTCACGCGAGCTTCGGAAGTCCCTTATGAGGCGCTCTGCCAGTTTCTGTATCAAGAGGCAAGGCTGTTAGATCAGAGAAAATTTGACGAGTGGAATGACCTGTTCGCTGAGGGCGGTATGTATTGGATACCGCTTGCGGAGGATCAGGAAGATCCCGTTAATCATCTGTCCCTCGCTTACGAGGACTCCATGATGAGACAAGTCAGAATTAATCGCTTGAATCACGATAGAGCCTGGTCACAGAAGCCTCGGTCACGAACATCGCACACCGTGAGTGCGATTGTGGTCGAGTCGGTCTGTGAGGCTAGCAACCAGTTGGTCGTTGGCTCTGCCTTTACGGTGGCCGAGTGGAGAAGTTTTGGACATCGAACATTTGCCGGTCTCTACACTCATACCCTTCAGATTTCAGATGGCCGGTTGCAGATAGTCGAAAAACGCGTGGATCTGATCGACTCGGCGGAGGCTTTTGAACCCATCGAAGTATTCATATAGGTATGACATTCAGGGCATCCACCGTCATGCTCCCACTTCATCTGCAGAATGAGGTGATCCACCCGGATGGCCAAATTCGCGCTGGCTTTGGAGATGACCACACGGGCAGAGCGGCGTTTCTCGATGCCGCTTTAACGGCTTTGAAGGCTGCCTCAACATCGGGCATTCCCAGGGTATTTGTGCGGATGGCGTTTCAGGTTGGTGGAACCGACTTACCCGATAACTGCGAGTTGTACCGGTTCGTCAAATATAACGAGGTCATGCGGGACGGGAGCTGGGGCGCGGAGTTTGTTGATTCTCTGGCGCCCGATAGGCCCTCTGATGTCATTGTGTCCCAAACCGCGTGAATGCATTTTATGCAACGCAGTTGGAGCAGGTGCTGTCGGACTATGGCTGTGAGCACTTGGTGCTATTTGGTGTCGCAACTCACTCGGTGGTCGAACATACTGCGCGCCACGCGGTTGATCTTGGTCTTAGAGTCTCTGTTGTCACCGACGCTTGTAGTGCTTTTCCGAGGGAGAGGCATGAGGCCAGCCTGTCTGCGATTGGAAACTTGGTGACATTGGTGCGTTCGGAGGAGCTTAACTTTGACTGATCAGGCACCTGATTCCAAGAACAGGTCTGCAACCTACATTGTCAGTGGGGGAGCCAGTCGGCTGGGGGCCGCCTTTGTGCGACGGATTTCAAAGGCGGGCAATAACGTCATTATCGGCGATTTGGATGAGTCTGCAGGTGCCAAAATCGCTGGAGAGTTCGACGAGTCCGTAATGTTTTGTCGATGCGATGTGCGCAGAGATGAGGATTTGGCTGGTTTGGTCCAGTGCGCTAGCGACGTATTCGGTGGCCTTGATGGGATTGTGAATAACGCGGTCAGTTACCTGGACAATGGTATTACCTCTTCCAGAGCCGATTGGCATGCAGCCTTCGATGTCACTTTGTTCGGAGGTGCGGTATTACTGGCCGAGGCATTACCACTTTTAACCGAGAGCCCCTCGGCTGCTGTCGTCAATGTGGCAAGTATTGCGGCGAAAGTTGCACAAAGAAATCGGGCGCTTTATCCAACTGCAAAAGCCGCGATCATTCATTTGACTCGCCTACAGGCGGTGCAATTGGCTGAAGCCAACATCAGGGTAAATTCCGTATCGCCGGCTTGGACGTGGTCCACGCCCATCGAATTGGCCACCGCGGGAGACAGGTCACACGCTGACAGTGTCGGGGCGAGTCTGCACCCATTGGGCAGAATTGCGGACGCCGAGGAGGTCGCCGAGGTTGTTAACTTTCTCCTTTCTCCTGACTCATCCTTTGTCACGGGCGCAGATTTCCCAGTCGATGGGGGCCACTCTATTCTGGGGCCAGACGCCGGTCATGCGCTTCAGGGGCAACTGCAAAAATAGCAACAGCGAGTGACGGCATTGGCGCCGTTGTCTTCTTCAGCGTAGCTGGGCTTCAACCCTCAATTTGTGGCACATTTTGCATCGCTTCCTGGATAGCGCTGTCGGGTAAATCCAAGTCAACCATCTGTCCTGAAAGAAATGTTTCGTAGGCCGCGAGGTCCAGATGCCCATGACCACACAATGCGGTCAAAATGACCTTCTCCTCACCCGACTCCTTGCATGCCATGGCCTCTCTTACCGCTGCCGCAATCGCGTGGGTGGGTTCCGGTGCGGGCACGATGCCCTCCGCGCGGGCAAATTGCAGCGCGCCTTCGAAGCATTCGATCTGGGGAATCGAGATCGCTTCCACAAGCCCTAGCTCATAGATGTGTGAGACCAGCGGCGCCATACCGTGATAGCGCAGTCCGCCGGCGTGAATGGGCTCTGGAATGAACGACGCACCGAGCGTGTGCATTTTCATCAGCGGCGTCAGGCCCGCGGTGTCACCAAAATCGTAACGATATTCGCCTTTGGTGAGTGTTGGGCAAGCCGCCGGCTCAACGCATCGGATCGTGGGATTCATTTTGCCCGCGAGCTTCTCGCGTAGGAAGGGAAATGCTAGGCCCCCGAAGTTGGAGCCACCGCCTGTGCAACCTACCAGCACGTCCGGTGTTTCGTCGACTTTCGCCAACTGCAGCAAGGCTTCCTCACCGATAATGGTCTGGTGGAGCAGTACATGATTCAGCACGCTACCGAGTGCGTAGCGAATGGTGGGGTCTTCCACTGCCTCGGCAACAGCCTCTGAAATCGCAATCCCCAATGAGCCGGGGTGGTCCGGATCCTGAGCAAGCAGTTGCTTACCATAGTCGGTGACGTCAGACGGACTTGGGTGTACCTGCCCACCCCAGATCTCCATCATGGTGCGGCGGTAGGGTTTGGCTCTGTAAGACGCGGCCACCTGCCAGATTTCGCATTCGAGACCAAACTGGGCGCAGGCAAAAGCCAGTGAACTGCCCCACTGGCCCGCACCGGTTTCTGTGGTGAGCTTACGAATCCCTTCCTGCGCGTTGTACCAGACCTGGGGTACCGCGGTGTTGGGTTTGTGGGAGCCCGCGGGGCTTACGCCCTCGTACTTGTAATAAATACGCGCCGGTGTATCGAGTAGTTTCTCAAGACGGTGCGCGCGGAACAGGGGGCTGGGGCGCCACAGTCGATAGACATCGAGCACATCGCCCGGGATGTCGATGTATCGCTCAGCCGACATTTCCTGCTCAATCAGTGCCTTAGGGAACAGGGCGGCGAAGTCGTCTCCCGTCGCCGGCTGGTGTGTACCAGGATGCAGCGGCGGTGGCGGTGGCTCAGGCAGGTCTGCAACCACGTTGTACCAACGCGTCGGCATCTCTGACTCGTCAAGATAGATTTTGGTGGGAGTACTCATAGTCGTGGTCCACAGGCCTTGCGGGTATGCCGCTGAAATGCCCTAAATCAGTCAAAAGATCGCGCATGATAAGGGAGACAGCGCACAACGCAACTGCCGTGAGGGGCGAAAAACCAAGCTCAAGTTCATGTGGGTGGGCGATATCGGCGGTTTTGCGCGGCGCGATCAAAGATTTGATGCCATCAGTCATGAATGAGCTGCCATCAGCTCACAAAGAGCCCTTATCTAAGCCTCTGGGGATCTCTCTCGACAGCAATCCATTCAGGTGCCTCCCGGCGTAACAGAGCCTTACTGTAATAACGATAAATTCGCGTGACGCGGACATTTTTTAGGCGCTACACTCCGCCACCGCTTGTCTCACGCCCCAACCAGCTTTCGCCCATGTCTATCAGCACATTTGACCTGTTTAAGGTGGGGATTGGTCCCTCCAGCTCTCATACCGTCGGCCCCATGCATGCCGCGCGGATGTTTGCAGTGGCGCTTGAGGACACGG
>Ga0181600_10003486_pt1 | contig 12029 bp, 11 predicted proteins | sample 041ome_2_FD_132982 | JGI IMG/M metagenome (GOLD analysis project Ga0181600, IMG submission 132982) | Coastal salt marsh microbial communities from the Groves Creek Marsh, Skidaway Island, Georgia - 041406US metaG (megahit assembly) | ecosystem: Environmental > Aquatic > Marine > Intertidal zone... | reverse complement strand
TCAAAAATGCCAAACAGTTGATGGACCGTCTTGCGGCCGATGGCATTAAAACGATTTCAGAGCCGATCAAAGCCACCTATAACGGTCCCTTTACGCCGTTTTTCTTGCGCCGAAACGAAGTCATGGTTGAAATTAAACCAACCAAGTAATACGCGCCGCTGTTTTTGGACTGGTCTGTGCGCGGCCAGTATGATTAGGCTTGGCACATGATGACAGCCGTTGACTTGATTTGGGTGGCGGATCTGGCCGCCACTGGTATTTTTGCTGTGACGGGGGCTTTGGTCGCGTCGCGCAAACGCATGGATATTTTTGGATTTGTTTGGTTTGCCGCCTTAACTGGTGTGGGCGGGGGAACATTGCGGGACCTGTGTTTGGGGGTGCCTGTGTTTTGGGTTGAAACGCCGCTGCCACTGATGGTGTGCTTTGCGGTGGGATTGATCATGCACTTTGTTGCGCAATGGATTGGATCGCGCCAAAGGGTGATTTTGTGGTTTGATGCCTATGGATTGGCCTTTGCGACGATTGCTGGCGCGCTTAAGGCCACATCACTGCAGGACTTTGCGCTGATCTCGGTGGTGATGGGGATTTTTTCTGGATCTGCGGGCGGTATTATCCGCGATGTTATCGGACAAGAAACCAGCATTATTTTGCGCCGCGAAGTTTACGTTTCAGCAGCTGCGCTTGGGGCGACGGTGTTTGTGGTGTTGCACAATTTTGATGTCGCGACAATGACGGCTGCGGCATTTGGGTTTTTGTCGTGTCTGTTGCCCCGAATTTTGGCAATTCATTTTGCAATTCAATTGCCGGCCTATCGCCCACGCGCAGGCAGGGAATTTGATCCACACAACAATTCGGACCAATCAGAATAATACGCGGCCCAGTCCAGGGCCCATCTGGGGCAGTTTATTTGATTTTCATATGGAAAATTTTGGAGCGGGTGATGCGCTCAATAGTCATAAATAAGTCTATGTAAGATTTGTATTTTTTATAAATAAAAACAGTTAATTATATTATTGGTTACGTTGATGCGTCACAGTTTACACATTGTGACATTGTGCAATTTACCGATTTAGTGTATCCAGAGTGTACTCATAAATAGGTAGGTCATGAGTAAGACACCAAAAATAACCACGAGCATAGCTCGATCCACAAACGGCGGAAAACCCAGAACAGGCAACCATCGTGGACAGCGCCAAACCACCCCTGACATTACCAACAAAAGCATAGGCCGCTCGGAAAAGATCATGCGCAATCCCAGTTTTGGAAATGACGTTGCCCATTAGGATGAACATCGGCACAACTGCCAGGTCATAGGACAAAACAGCGTCCGATATGGTTAATGGCAACAGTTGCAGTGCGATAGTCCAGTTAATCGCAAATCCAATTCCAGTGACTGATACAGCCAACAACGAAAACGCAAGCGGCACCCGAAGAAACGCTAATAAAATGGCTGCGGCCATCGCTATTGAACCAACGATCATAGGACTTCCTCCTCATGGGTGTCTTGGGGGTCGATCATGGGGCTGGAAAATGCGATTGCAAAGGCTGCAATTGTGGCCAGGGCGGCGCTGAGCGCCATGACGAAATACATTGGTGCACGCGGTACGCGCAGGTCTTGGCTGACTTCGGAAATGGTGGATGCGTTTAGCCCATGTTTGACAAACAGCCAAGATATCAATCCAAGCACGCCAGACACGCCCAAACCAGTCAATAATCGCCACCACGCCATCCAAGGTTTGCTGACCAGTCTATCGGCCAAATATCAAGTTAAACCAGCGTCGTAATCCCGCGACAGGTCCAGATATGTTTAAATACAGCAGTATACTTGATTGGCGTGTGGCTGACCTTTTTAGAGCATAGAGCTAACACCTGCTTTTATGTGGTTTTCAATCATTTGGCGTATTTTGATGGTTTCTTTATTCGCCATAGCCATAGTTAATGCAATATGTTCTTTGTGACTATCTTCGGCGCGTTTTTTGTCTGCAAGAATCGAGTGCATTGCGCGTTGGATGTGATGCCAGTTTGGTGTCATAGCGTTTTGTGCGGCGAAATTATGAGACAACTCGTATATCTTACTGTGAAAGATCATATCATAATGCGCAATCGCATTTAAGTCATCAGTGGCTAGGGCTTTGTCGCCTTGATCCAAAATGTCGGAAAATTCACGTTGGATAAAATCAGAGCTATGCGCCTCCATCAATTTTTCCGCGGCAAATAATTCGACAATAATGCGGAATTCCGAAATTTGGGCCAGGAATTCCAAGTCCATCGGTGCAACGATCACGCTCCGTTTGCCTGTGTCTAGCACCAAACGGTTATTTTTCAAAAGTACAATTGCCTGATTGACGGGCTGGCGTGATACGTCCAGCCGCGCAGCCAATTCATCCTGATTTAATCGTTGTCCTGGAGCAAGTTCGCCAGAACAGATAGCTGAGACCAATATGTCGTATGTCTTTTCAACGAGTGTTTGGGTTGGTTTAATTGGTTCCATGCGATACCTCGATGATTTTGGTTAAGATAAGCACGATAAACGAAAGAGCAATAGACAAAATGTAATATTTCGTATACGAAATTACAAATACAGAATGTAGATTCGGTAAAAGTATGTCAATGTCGTTTGTTTTTCGAAGCCATAAAGTTTTGCAAATCCCACTGTATTCTCGGTGTATTCCCCTGAGTGGCCAAAATAACGGAAGAGGGTTGAAGGCGAATTCGGCGAACGTTTTTTGCCATATGCCCACGATGCACAATGTTTCATCGCATCGAATGTTATCGCGGTTGAATTTCGAGATTTTCAAAAAATCGAGTGCGCAGAAAAATTTTGCCGCTAATTCGTCCAGCGTATCTTTAGAGCAAGGCAGTTTCATTCAAAAAGAATCACAAAAATCTATCCAGCAACATGCGCTGGTGATCTCGTTTTTAGAGTGCCTGAGTTTTTTTTGATCAGATGAAAACTTTCTAACTATCAGAAACTAAGGAAAATAAAATTTTGTTGTCAGGGTTATAAAAGTTTGTTAGCAATTAAAAGCAGCAAATGTTCAATAAAAGAACAAAAGTATCAAAAATCCTTGGATGCTGCAGAGTAGTCCAACGGAAAACTACAAAGGGACCAGACAGAAACTCCCAAGTTCCCGGGTCTGTCGGATTAGCCAAGAGGAGAGGGACATGCGTGTTTTAGAAAATATTGAACCGAAAGAGGTGATGTATTTCTTTGAAGAGCTCAGCAGCAAGCATCGGTGTTCGCAGCATGAAAAACAGGCGACAGATTACATCGCTGAGTTCGCAGAGACGCGCGGTCTTTCCTATCATCGTGATGATTTGCAAAATATCATTGTGCGCAAATCTGGGACCGAGGGTTATGAAAATTCTCCGACAGTTATCTTGCACGGTCACTTGGATATGGTGTGCAAGATGGACGAAGGCGTCGCGCATGATTTCGCCACACAAGGCGTCAATTTGATCGTCGATGGTGATCGCATTCGTGCCAAAGGTACGACATTGGGTGCAGACAATGGCCTGGGTATCTCCTATATGTTGGCGTTGCTTGACTCAACAGACCTCCCGCATCCTCCATTGGAATGTGTCATGACCGCAATGGAGGAAATGGGCAAAGTTGGCGGTGATGGCGTTGACCTGACGAAGCTGACCGGTAAGCGGATGATCGATTTCAACTGGATCGAAGAACAGCAACTGTTGGCTGGGTGTTCCGGGGATGTTTCCTGCCGTGTCGATGTCGATGCGACATGGATCGATGTCCCAGCTGATCACAGCGCGATTTCTATCGATATCAGAGGACTATTGGGAGGACATTGTGAATTTGACATTCATTTTGACCGTGCAAATGCGATTGTCGTTTTGGGGCGTTTGATTTCGCGTGCCATGAAAATCGCAAACGTCTATGTCGGGTCGGCCCGTGGTGGTGTGCAAAACAACGTTATTCCCGCAGATGCAAATGCAATAATTCACGTTCCTTCTGCGCAGTCCGAAGATGTTCTTACCTCTTTATCTGAAATGGCGGCGGATTTGCAGTCTGAATATGCAATCGCTGATCCTGACATGCGGATTACAATTGCCGAAGGTGAAACAACAGGCGGATCAGTTTTTGATGCCGCGTCTTCAAAGCGATTAGTACATGTCATTTGTTTGATCCCTGATGGTGTCTTGAAGCAAAACCTAAAGGTCGCTGGAAATTGGGAAACATCGAACAATATTGGTTTGATGGTCAATACAAAGGCAGGTGTGGAAATCACATCAACAATTACCAGTGCCGTTACCAGCCGAAAACACGCGGTTTTGGATCAAATCTTGTCGCTTGCTGATTTGGCGGGTCCGGGGGTTCGGGCGAAACAAATCGGTTTAGATGCCCCAGAATTTCCCTGGAATCCATCATCGAAAATGCTGGAAATCGCAAAAGAGAGTTATGCGCGCGTGATGGGTCGTGAACCTGATGTGTTGGTTTCTGTATGTAGCTTGGAATTAGGCATGTTTACACAGCGGATTCCTGGGCTGGATACAATCGGGATTGGCACCAATCTGTATGATCTGCATTCCCCAAAAGAAAGCATGGATCACACATCTGCCGCTCGTGTCTGGCCGTTGATCCAAGATGTTATGCGCAGCCTAAAACATTGATTCAAATAAAAAACCAGACAAAGGGAGGTCAAAATGGCATCGAAATATGATGTAAAACCCTATAAGATTGAGATACCAGAAGCCGATTTATCGGATATGATGGACCGGTTGAAACGCACGCGTTTCCCGCAAGATTTCAATAATGATGAATGGCAATACGGCTATAATACAGAATACCATCGCGAATTGATCGAATATTGGATCAACGAATACGACTGGCGCGATGTTGAACGTCGTATGAATGAATTGCCAAATTTCAAAGTCGACTTGATGGGCGTGCCGCTGCATTTCATTCACGTCAAAGGCAAAGGTGAAAATCCCATGCCATTGCTCATTCACCACGGTTGGCCCTGGACATTTTGGGACCTACGCAAAGTTATTGGACCGTTGACTGATCCTGAAAGCTATGGCGGCAAGGCCGAAGACAGTTTTGATGTGGTTTTGATTTCTCTGCCTGGCTATGGATTTTCGTCTCCCCTGACAACCTCTGGCTGGAATTTCTGGCAAACTGCGGACCTTGAAAACACATTGATGAAAGACGTGTTAGGGTATGAAACCTATGCGACGGCTGGTGGGGATTGGGGCGCATTGGTTGCGCAACAACATGGGCACAAATATGCACAGGACGTGATTGGCGTCTATACGCATTTTCCCGCTCAGATGAGCCATTATTTACCAACGCATCCAGATCAGCCAGAGGGAATCGAATATGATCCTATTTTGGGACTACCAGCGGCAAGTGAATATTCAGATCAAGAACAAGGATGGTTCGAGCGCGGTAAACACTTCGTCGAACGCGAAAGCGGGTATGGAGAAATTCAGCTAACCAAACCGCAAACCTTGGCCGCACTGGTTGCAGACAGTCCAGCGGGTCAGTTGGCTTGGATCACAGAAAAGCGTTATTTCTGGGGACTGGCCGAGCGTGGGGTGGGAACGGCAGCCTTTGAACAAGTCTGGCCAAAAGAGGACCTGATCACCACCGCAGCAGTATATTTCTTGACTGGTACAGGCGGAACATCTTGCCGTTATTATTGGGAATGCCGCGGCAACCCTTGGACCCCAAGCCATAACAATTTCCCGGTGGTGGGTGTTCCGACGGCCGTGTCAATTTTCCCAGGCGAAATATACAAGCCGCCGCTGACGTGGACACAGAAATATTTCAATCTTCAGCAATACAGGGTGCATAACGATGGGGGCCATTTTGCGCCGCTCGAAGTTCCTGAATTGTTTGTCGACGACGTTCGCACGTTTTTCGCAACCTTGCGACGTTAAAATCTAAACTAAAGTTCCAACAGGAGAGAGCAATGAAAAAAACTAACAAATTGGGCACAGCCACCCGTCGGATGTTCACCGCGGCCGCTGTTGTCACTTCGCTGATGACAAGCTTGGGGGCCTCCCAAGTTTTGGCAGAAACGCAGCATCCAGAGGGGTTTAATCCAGACGAATGGGTGATTGTAGCCTCAGTCATCAACACAACAAACCCATATATGATTTCTAACATCGAAGGTGCAGAAGCAATTTCCAAAGAATTGGGAATTGATCTGGAAATCGTGAACTCGAATAACTCGTCCCAGACATCAATTTCATCGATAATGGCGATTTTGGCCAGCGGCAAAAAGCCTATCATGTTTGTGAATACGGTCGCCAGCTCTGATGCGCCAACGATCGTTGATGCAGTTAAACAAGCAGGCGGTTATGTGTCTATTTGGTGGAATAAACCAGATGAGTTCAAACCACAGCATGTTGGCGATAATTTCGTTGCGTTTCAAAAACACACAGGTGTTGATTCAGGCCGTTGCGGCGCCAAAGCGTTGGCAGATGCATTGGGTGGAAAGGGTAATGTGATTTTGCTGCCAGGCGTTCAAGACAGTACAACAAGCAAAACACGCGTTGCAGGATTCAAAGCCGAGATCTCTGAAAACTATCCTGGCATCACAATCTTGGAAGAGCGTCCTTCAAACTGGGATCCGCAACTGGGTGCGCGAAATGCGAAAGATTTGATTGTCAAATACGGCAGCGACATCGATGGTGTCTGGAGTGCAGATGACGGTATGCAAATTGGTGCGATGCAATCGTTTGAAAACGCAGGTCTGCTAGAGCAAGTAAAATTCAGCTCTGATGGTTTGTATCCAAAAACACTTGAGGATATCAAATCTGGCCGTGGCGATAATGCCATCGTTGGTGAAACATTCCATCGTGGATATATGGCGTCCGCAATCGGATTATATACCGCATATTTGGCAGCTTCTGGTCAAATTACACCAAGTGAATTGCCAGACGAAAAACGTGAAAGCTTTTTCAAGCTGAGCTGTGTGACACCCCAAAACTACACACAGTATCTGCAATATGACGAACCCGGCGCGGCAGATGCCTTTGTTCAGCGTTTGAAATTAACCGGTCCTTGGGACACTCAGCCAGTGCCATTGGTTGGCGGCGGCGTAGAAGTCTTGCCAGAAAGTTAAGATCAAACAAATGCACCGGCCTACTTTGCGGAATGGGCCGGTGTTTTACAGTAATTTTCGCGGCAGATTATCTGTCGAAACCGTATGGGAGTCGCTATGACACTTGCTCGTATCAGGAAATGGAACGGACCGACTGGTATTCTACTCGCTTTATGTGCCCTGATCCTATTGTTTTCCTTTATCAATCCACGGTTTGCGAGTGTTGAAAATCTGCAGAACGTTTTATTCCAGATTTCTGTGCCTCTAATCATCGTGGTCGGGACAACGTTGGTTGTTCAAATGGGGTCCATTGATCTATCGGTCGAGGGCGTCATGGGCGCGGCCGGTATGGCGTGGATTTTGATGTCCGCAAACACACGAACTGAAACAGATTTCGGCATGTGGGCCTGGGTGATTGCCTTGGGCCTTGGGCTCGGCGTTGGTTTGATAGCGGGCTTGATTTATTCCAAACTTAAAGTACCGTCGTTCGTTGTGTCATTGGGCACTTGGTACGTTGGACTGGGGATCGCCGTTTTGTTATATGGCAACAGCATGCTCCCCACATTAACAAACGATAGCTTGGCCCGTTGGCCAACCCAGTTGACATTGGGTTTACCTCATTCGTTTTGGTTGGCTGGCTTGGTGTTCATCGCGGGATTGATCGTGTCCAATCACACACATTTTGGCCGCGGTTTAATGGCGATTGGCAATAACGAAGCAATCGCAATAGCGAATGGGATGCCTGTCGATCGTTATAAAATGATGGCGTTTTCATTGGCTGGATTATTGGCGGGTTTAGCCGGCATTTTGGCAACCATCCAGCTTGGATCAGGATCACCTGATATTGGGTCGGGGCAACTGTTTGTTGTCATTCCTGCGGCAGTGATTGGCGGCACATCTTTATCAGGTGGCGAAGGTGGCGTCCTGCGCTCTGCATTGGGGGTTTGTTTGTTGATCATTCTGAATAATGGATTGGTCTTATCTGGTGTTGATCCTGATTATCAATCGGGTGTTTTTGGAATGATCCTACTGATCGCGGTGATTACAGTCGCATGGCCGCATATTGATCGTCTAAAGGTGGCAAAATGACCTATCAATCGACTCAGTTTCCTGTTTTGAAGCTAACCGGCATCACCCGTTCCTTTGGTCCCGTCAAAGCGTTGAACAACGTTTCGCTGTCAATTCAAAAAGGAGAAGTCCTAGGATTGATCGGTGAAAACGGGGCTGGCAAATCAACGTTACTCAAGATTTTGGCCGGAATCGAACAACCCGACAGCGGTACAATAGAAATGAACGGCGCTATGACCCGTTTCATTAGCCCCTATGATGCCTTACGTGCAGGGGTAGGGGTGGTTCACCAAGAACAGTCATTATTTACCAACCTAACAGTTGCGGAAAATATCGCCCAGCAGATGGTCGAAAAACATGGGCGTGCGCGTTTCGGAGTACAAGACTGGACCCATATCAACCAACAGGCTGCGCGTGTTTTACAAAAAATCGGTGTGGATCTGGATCCAAAAGCAATTGTGGGCGATTTGTCATTTGTCGATCGGCAAATGGTCGAAATTGCGCGTGCGGTTTGTGTGGATCCGAAACAGGGTGGAACGCCACTGATCATCCTGGACGAGCCTACGGCTGTTTTAGAGCAAGCCGAGACGGAAGTGTTAGAGCGTGAAATTCGCAAATTGCGTGAATTTTCTAGTGTGATTTTTGTGTCGCATCGACTGGACGAAGTTTTGCGGATTTGTGATCGTGTTGTTGTGTTGCGCAATGGCGTTCTGACATCTGACCGCAGTACCAAGGGGGCCAGCAAAGACGATCTGTTCCAAGCCATGGTCGAGGATGCACCTGTGAAAACAACCCGTGTGCGGCGCCCAAAAAAATCTGGTGAGCAGCCGATCTTATCTGTTAAAAATATGGGTAAAACTGGGCGGTTCAAAAATGTATCCTTTGATGCCTATGCAGGAAAAATTACCGCGATTATTGGGACAAACGGTTCCGGGCGCGGGGCCCTCGTTCGCAGTCTTTTCGGTGCAGAAGCATTTGACAGTGGTACATTAGAAATTTCAGGGCAAAGCGTGACGTCTTGGTCCATTTCTCGTGCGATCCGCGCGGGGCTGGCTTATGTGCCGGCTGAGCGAAAAACCGAAGGCATGATTGGAGGCTATAACGGTATTCGTAATATTGCATTGTCGCGATCGGACCAGTTTAAAATGGGTCCATTGCTTAACTTAAGAAAAATGAAACAATCTGCGCAGCATTGGTTTGATCGTTTGGGCGTTTCGCCAAACGACATACATAAGCCATTGGCAGCCTTTTCCGGGGGTAATCAGCAGAAAGTTGTTTTGGCCAAATGGCTGAACCTTCCAGATCTGCGCATTCTGATCCTCGATCACCCGTTGCGGGGTCTGGATGTAGGTGTTTCACATACGGTGAATGCAGAAATTCGCCGTGCTTGTGACACTGGACTGTCGGTGATCATGATCCCGGATACCATCGAAGAGGCACTGGAATTGGCTGATGAAATTCTTGTGTTACGCGACGGTCAATTGTCTGCACGCCACGATCTGAGCATTGGAACAGGTTTAAGTATACAAGAAATCATGGCCGAAATGGTCTAGAGGAGGCCACTAATGAGTGTTGCTCAAACGATTACTGAAGAACAAAAAGGGACACAATTTGGGATGATCAATCATTTTGGACGGATTGCATCGTGGCACACGATCGCACCACCTGTTGTCTTTTTTGCGATGTTAATCATCGTCTCTATTTTCAACCCTAATTATCTTGGACCACTAGGGATCTCTATTGCTACCGCAAGTGCGGCGCCAATTTTGCTGATTGCACTTGGTCAGTCTATGGTTTTAAATGTTGGGTCTATTGATCTGTCAAACGCAGCAATCAGTTTGTTTGGCGCTATATTATTGGCCTTGTCTGTGCCTGATTTTGGCTGGGTGTCGATCATCGTTGTCCTGGCGTTATTGACCTTTTTAGGCGCGATTAATGGTGCAATATTGGCCTATACTCAAATTCCGTCCTTTGCCTTGACATTGGGGACCTTGGGTATTCTAAAGACTGCGACTTTGGTAATCAGCGGATCTGAGACAATTTATGTCACGAATAATCGTGAACTGATTACACTGTTGTATTTGACAAAGCTGGGGGGGATATCGCTGACCTTTTGGCTGGGTATTTCCGTTGCTTTGATTTTGTGGGCTGTATTGCGTCTTACCATGACAGGCCAAGATATGACTGGCATAGGTAAAAATGAAAAGGGCGCGATTTTGACCGGGGTTCCAGTCAAACGGGTCAAGATCATGGCCTTTGCATTGTCTGGTTTTGCGGGTGGTTTGGCGGGATTTTGTATTGTGGCCCAAGCTGGCTCTGCCTCGGCCAGTGGATTGGGAAGCAACCTGTTGTTGCCCGGGATTGCTGCCGCATTGGTTGGGGGGACCTCAATTTCCGGAGGCGTGACCAATCCAATTAACGTCATTTTCGGGGCGTTGACCGTTGCATTCGTCCCTATTGCCATTCAGGCGATTGGATTTGGCGCTCAGGCACAAAGCTTGGTTTACGGTTTTTTTATTATCTTGGTTGTTGCCTTAAGCACGATTGGCAGCAAGACACGAATTGTAAAATAACGCAGCGTTTACAACCCCAAAACCCCCCCAGTCCCAAAACAGGGGGTTTTGCATACCCTAGGGACGTAAATTAGGACCCAGAAAGCCGTTTAACCCGTGCCGTTTGCAAATTGGCGAAATGATCGCCAGCGTGATAACTGGAGCGTGTCATGGGGCTTGCCGAGACCATAAGAAAACCCTTGCCATATGCTGCCATTTCCAATGTTTTAAATTCTTCGGGCGTGACATAAGATTTGACAGCATGATGTTTTGCGGTGGGTTGCAGATATTGTCCAACCGTTAAGAAATCCACGTCAGCTGCGCGCATGTCATCCATGACCTGTAAAATGGATTGGCGGTCCTCGCCTAATCCGACCATCAATCCAGATTTGGTGAAAATTGTTGGCTCTAGTTCTTTGACACGTTGCAAAAGGCGCAAAGAATGAAAATACCGCGCACCTGGGCGCACTTCGGAATAGAGGCTCGGCACTGTTTCCAAGTTGTGGTTGAACACATCGGGTCGTGCTTGGACGACCGTTTCCAATGCTTTTGCCTCACATTTCAAAAAGTCAGGTGTCAGGATTTCAATCGTGGTATTTGGGCTTTTGTAGCGGATGGCACGAATTGTCTGTGCAAAATGCTCTGCGCCGCCATCGTTTAAATCATCGCGATCAACAGATGTGATAACAACATGGCTCAGCCCTAGTTTGGCCACTGCTGCCGCTGTTCGACCTGGCTCGAACTGGTCCAATGCATTGGGGCGTCCTGTTGCAACATTGCAAAAAGTACATCCGCGCGTACAAATATCGCCCATTATCATCATTGTGGCATGGCCTTGCGACCAGCATTCCCCAACGTTGGGACAGGCGGCCTCTTGGCAAACAGTTGCGACATTATGTTCGCGCACAATGTCATAGGTTTTTATGAACCCTTTTGATCCAGGCGCCTTGACTTTGATCCAAGGTGGTCGTTTGACACTTGGATTGTTAGGGCGATGCGCTTTTTCTGGGTGGCGCTGTTCAGGTCGACCAAGATCTCGCATGGCGTATCCTTTCACATTGTGTGTTTCATGAAAATCATTGTTTTGGGCGCCAAGTTGGTTGGATGGCTTTGATTAGGGACGTATAATTGTCAAACCCAGTCTTATAGAGTTTTGCAACAGCTGGATTTGGCTGGATAGTTGTTTCCGGTTCAGTCCATTCTACAGGATCAAATCCATGTTCCGCAGCCTGCATGGCCGCCATCGCCGCGCCTCGAGCGCCCACTTCGGGTCTGCGAGCAACTTTCAACGGATGTTGAAGAACATCTGCAAACATTTGTAACCAAGTTGCAGAAT
>Ga0181600_10003467_pt1 | contig 12054 bp, 8 predicted proteins | sample 041ome_2_FD_132982 | JGI IMG/M metagenome (GOLD analysis project Ga0181600, IMG submission 132982) | Coastal salt marsh microbial communities from the Groves Creek Marsh, Skidaway Island, Georgia - 041406US metaG (megahit assembly) | ecosystem: Environmental > Aquatic > Marine > Intertidal zone... | reverse complement strand
TCCATCCATCCATCCATCCGTCGCGACTCATCTTCCTCTTCTTCCTCCTGTGCACGACTAAAGTACTCATTTAGCTTAGTTGATGTACTAAGTATGACTTATACATGTGTACTGTAATACAACAATAGAATATCTAGTATCACTAGTATCAGATGTGTACTCGTCGAGGGATGACGGCGGGGAGAGTCGAGTGGAGTCGTCACACCGCGCGTCCGACGGGCGAGGGAGAGAGGCGTCGAGTCGAGTGGAGTCGGTCGGTCGTTCGTTCGGGCGTCGAGACGAGACGAACGTCGCGCGGGAAAAGGAAAGTCGACGACGTGGGTGGTGAAATCTGGGTGGTGAGCAGAGAGAGAGGATCGATCGGTTTTCTTCGGTTTTTACGTTTGAGATCGGGAAAAGGATGACGCCCGAAGCGGCGCGAATCGCGCGCGAACGGGCGAAACGCGCGCTGGAAACGATGCGGACGTCGAATAACGCGTCGCCCATGGGGAACGGGTCGAGGTCGTCGTCGTCGTCGGTGACGACGACGTACGACGGGGGATCGACGGAGCGGCGAGACGCGTGTTTCGACTGGTCGAGAGGGTCGTGCGCGCGCGGGGAGAGCTGTCGGTTTTCGCACGAGGGCGCGCCGGGGGGGAACCCGAACGCGGGGGCGCACGCGCGCGGCATGGGGAACGGGTCGAGCGGGTCGAGCGGGTCGTCGTCGTCGCCGCATCGGATGGCGGCCGGGGTGTGCTTCGACCACGCCAAGGGGACGTGTAAACGCGGGGATCAGTGTAGGTTCTCGCACGACGCCGCGGCGGTGGCGGCGTTTGCGAAAATTGCATCCGTCGGTGGGGGTGGTGCGAGCGGGAGCGCGAACGCGACGAGCGGGAACGGAAGCCCGACGAGCGGCGGGAGGTTGGCGGCGTCGAGCATTCCGAAACCGTTGCCCATTAGCGGGGCGTTGGCGGCGGCGGCCAAGGCGACGAGCGTGGTGGCGCCAAAGGTGGAGCCGGCGCCGATCGTGAGACGCACGGGGGCGGTGGACTACGCGGCGGCGGCCAAGGTGGGCGTGGCGATGGCGACGGAGGGGTCGTTCGCGGCGGCGTTGGTGGGTAAAAGAGCGGGCGGCGAAAACGGCGTCGCGGCGATGGCGGCGCAGCCACCCGTTCCGACGTCACCGGCGCCGCAGGAGAGCAAGGTGGTTCCAGCGTTGACCGCGAGTGGGGCTTCCGTGCCGGCGCCGAGGTTTCCTCCGACGCCGAACGTCATGGCGGCGCAAACGACAATGTCGGCGAGCTTGTCCAAGCCGACGTATCAGTTTGGCACCGGGTCCATGCTGAGCGCCCCGGTTGGTGAGCAGCCGGGCGTCGACGCGGCTCCGACGCTGAACGACGGCGGTGGTGGTATCAGTTCCGGTAACGGCGCACCGGCGGTGGCCAAGGCGTATCCAAAGCCCGACTTTGCCTTTGGTAGCGGAGCGTCGGCGTCGGCGCCCGCCGTCGCGGCGCCAGCCGGTTTCGTGCCGCCAGTGCCGAGCGGTCCGCCGCCAGTTCCCGCGGGTCCGCCGCCAGAGGCGAACCAACGCACACATCACGCCGTGGGTCCTGGGTTTGGGTTCTCTCAGCACGATCTCGGCGTGGCGACGGCGCCTGAAAAGACGGCGCCGCAACAGTCGGGGAGCGTGTGGGGCGCCGGCGCGACGACGACGACGACGACGACTGGAGTGAACGGGCTCGGGGCGGAATGGGACGTCAGCGGCATGGGAATGGAGGGCCTCGCCGTTGATTATAGCAGCACTGGAACGTACGACGCGCTCGGTGGAGCGTCGCCCTTTGGCGTTGGATTGGGCTACTCGCTCTTTTCCCCGAGCGCCGCCGTCCAGCAAGCGGATGGCGGCGCCGCGCAGCGGGCGCAACCGCAGAGCATGTGGGGCTCAAACTTTGGCGGTTACGGTGGGTTCTAAAAGTATAGCTCATCTGTGTGATAGGTTGACGGTTTAATTCGATCGTATCAAATGTTTAAATCCCAACGTCTTTAACATTCGACTCGAAACGCGCGCGCGCGGCGCTTTCAAGTCAAAATCAAAATCCTCTCCATTCATCGTCCTCACACGCGATCGCCGGCGCACGAAACCACACGGCCCGAGACGCGCGTGATCGTCAAGCATGGCGTCGTCCGCGTTCGCTGCGATGCGCATCGCGACCGTGGCGTCGATGACGACGTCGACGACGTCGCCGCGAAACGCCGCGCCGCCGCCTCAGAGCTGTCAGCCGATGCCGACGCCGATGCCGACGCCGATGCCGCGTCGCGCGTCGCGCATCGGTGTCGTCGCTCGCGCGAGCGCGGATAACGATGCGCCGAAGGCGTCTCCGTCTCGACGCGTCGCGCGTCGAGCACCAAAGACGAAGACGACGGAGGAGGGTGGAGCGACGGGCGGCGCCCCGCGGGCAAAGACGACCAAAACGACGACGACGACCCGAACGCGCAAGGTGCGCAAACTGTCGAGCGAAGTGAAGGAAGCCGCGGCGTCGTCTTCACGCCAGGTAATTAGCGTCGAGCGGCGAGAGCGGGAGGCGATTGCGTTGAAAAAGTTTACGGAAGCCAAGGCGCGCGTGTTGAAGGGCGCCGACACGCTGGAGGGACTCGTTCGAGGCGGGGGTGAATCGACGACGGCGAACGTGCAGAGCGGTGAAGCCGCTGGGGAGAGATTGAAGCGGTTGTTTGCAGAACGCCGTGCGCGAGGATTGGCGAGCGTGAAGAGCAAGTTTAACGATATGGCGTCGCCGGGCGCCGACGTCAATTTCGATTCGTCGGATAAAAGCGAAATGGTGGACAGCATGTTGGAAAGCGCGGCGGAGGTTGAGGAACAGAACCGTCGGGCGAGAGAGGGGTACTCTGAGAGCTCGCTGGGAGTGAATAACTCGATCGATCCGTTCAAGCTCGTTCCGGGGGAGTACGTCGTACATCGCAAGTATGGCATCGGGCAGTTTTTGGGTCACAAAGTGCTGCCGATTGAAAATGAAAATGGAGACGTCAAGAGCGTTCCATTTCTCTTCCTTAAATACGCCGACGCGACGGCTAGGATCACCCCAGAGTCGTCTAGGCGCTTACTTTACCGGTTTTGTTCACCAGGGGCGCTCGTCAAAGCGCCCAAGTTGAACAAGCTTCACGATAAGAAGTCCTGGGAGGAACGAGAACAAAAGACGGAGGCGACGATTCGCAGACTTGTCGTCAATCAAATGGTGGTGTACCTCCAGCGCTTGCAGTGCGTGAGAGAACCGTACGATCTTCCAGATCCAACGCTTTCAAAACAGTTTGCGGATTCGTTTCCATACACGCTCACCCCGGATCAAACGACTGCGATTGAGGACATTGGCAAGGATTTGCAGCAAGACTCGCCGATGGACCGACTCGTCATCGGCGACGTAGGATTCGGTAAGACGGAGGTGGCGATGCGGGCGATGTTCCACGTCGCTATCACTGGCGGAGGTGTGTTTATGCTTGCGCCGACTACTGTCTTGGCCAAGCAGCACGCGGCGAATCTTGCAGCCAGATTCCGGCCACTCGGATTGAACGTCGAATTAATCACCAGGCACATCACGGGATCAAAGCAGAACAAGATTTTGGACGACTTCAAGAGCGGACAAGTCAACATTGTGGTCGGTACGCATAAGCTCGTGAATCTTGACGAGTCGTACTACAACAACTTGAAGCTACTCGTCATTGATGAGGAGCAAAGGTTCGGCGTGAAGCACAAGGATCAAATTAGTGCGCTCAAAGCTGAAGTGGACGTTCTCACTCTGTCCGCCACCCCGATTCCTCGCACCCTTCACATGGCCATGTCTGGGTTCCGGGACGCTTCTTTAGTCCAAACCCCACCGCCTGAACGTCGACCAATCAACACAATCCTGGCGCCAATCAACGATGATGATATACGCAAGGCGATTGAGCACGAGCTCGCTAGAAACGGCCAGATATATTACATCGTGCCGCGCATCAACATGATTCGTGACGCTGTCGAGCGACTGAACCGCATGTTTCCCGACTTGCAAATCATGACTGCTCACGGACAAATGGGCGGAGACACTCTCGATGAGGCGATGGAATCATTTTCCAACGGAGAAGCGGATTGTTTGATTGCGACGACCATCGTCGAATCTGGTTTGGACATTCCAAACTGTAACACCATCATCATCGAGAATGTGCAGTTCTTCGGCCTGGCATCGCTTTATCAGCTTCGTGGCCGCGTCGGTAGAGCTGGCCGTCAAGCGTATGCCTACATGTTCCACACGTCCGACAGCGCTGAGCTTTCTCCAGGTGCGCAAGAGCGCCTCATCGCGCTTGAAGAGTGCTGCGGCTTGGGCGAAGGTTTCCGCTTATCTGAGCGAGACATGGGCATCCGTGGTGTTGGTACTATGTTTGGCGAGAAACAAAGCGGTGACGTCGATGGGATCGGCGCCGATTTGTACTTGGAGCTCTTGTACAAGCAACTCCAAAGAATCGATCACCTGAGAATCCAAACGATTCACGCCGATGACGTTCGCGTCGGTACTGGTGGATACGAGTTCGGCGTCACACCCTTCTACATCGCGACGACAGAAGCAAGCGACGAGGTAAAGTCCACGATTGACTCCATCGTCGGTCACGACGACATAGAGCAGTTGCTCGAGTTGATGCGCGACACTTTCGGAGACCCGGATGAGAGCACTAGAACGTGCCTTGCGGCGAGAGAGATGCAAATCTTAGCCGGTGACCTCGGAATTCAAGGCATTGTGTTGGATAATCCGTTGGAACCGGTGATAGATTTGATGACGGACGCGTCCATCATGGTGAAGGAGCTCCTCGTGGAGGGTATCGCGACCACCTACGATGTTGAGGTGATTGACAACGGTCTTCGTCTGCCGACGATGACAGACATGACGATTCACAGCAAAGTCATGTACACCGTCAAGGTTCTCCGAGGCATCACAAGAAGCATTCCTTCATTTGTCAAGTATCTGTAGATTGCAAAAATAGCGCGGTTGAAATTCATTCATTGTTTACATTGTTTACATCTCCTACGCGGTGGTTTGTCGTTTTGAGACGCGTTCACTTCTTTTTTTTCGCAGATCTCAATCTAGTACCGATACCGCTCTGTGGCTTTAGTGGACGTTTCTGACTCTTCGCTTTCGGTGCAACACTTCGGTGATAGCTCCCGTCTTCTTTGCAGAAAATGACTTTACGCGACTCGAGTCTCTCAAAGGCGGCTTGAATGGAACGAAATTGGTACCTACGCATTTTCTTGGCGCACGCAACGACATCAGTGAACGCACCCGCACGCTGCTCTGTTATCCATTTAAGGACGAGGTCGTCCATGACATCATTTTCAGCATCTTCATGATCTGCTATCGGGTTCATGGGCTGGGATAAGTTGACGTTTCCGAGTTCTTGCGACGGAGGTGTGTCGATGGGAGCCTTTTCAGGCTCGGGCGTCGATGGCGTACCCTCTAAAATTGAAGAAGTCTGCGAAGAAGAGTGATCACCTTTATCTCCACTGTCGGTGTCTTGCGCGGGATCGAGCGTTGAGCGAACGCGAAGCGAAAGTCCGTGGTGCTCGGTCTCGACGCGACCGACAGACATGCTAAAAGGATTCTTCTTGGACCAATCCGCCTCCTCGTCCCCATCCGCTGCCGCAAAGAAGGGTGGCTCGTAATCCATGGGCGTCCCATGCACGTAATTGACGTGAATAGAAAACTTGCACCCTTTCGGAACTTCTTCGAGCGTTTTCACGAGAGAAATCAAGCATCTCGTCATCGCGATTGCAGATTTCTTAATGTACTCGACGTCCCGAAACCGTCCCGACCGCGTCGATGTCCCCGTCGTCTCGCTTATCGTCGCATGTCCCTTCTCATCTATCCGCTGCGGCGCATCGACGCTCACCTCTCCGCGCGAACCGTAACGAACATTAAATCTATACTCCTCCACCGTGTTTCCTTTGTTTGTGAGCACGAAGGACAGCGACCGCAAGTACCCGAGAGACAACGCGTCGGCGACGCCCACTTCGAGCATATCCAACACTCTCTTCGCCCCCGTACTCGCCGGCTTCAACCTGTGCATGCGCATCCCCATATTCTTACACTCCTCAAAGTGTGTATCCGCGTCAAAAATCCCTACGGCGTCGTTCACCACGCGCGTCATCGCTCGTCAGTCGCTCCCGCGCGCGCGTTTCGAAACCACTCAAACTCCGAAACGCACCTCGACAGTGCGTCACCGTATACATCGCCACCCGAAGCATATTCATAACCATCGCGCTCGATTTCGCGCGCGTCAACGCCGCCGTCCCCACGCTCGTCGTCGTCGTCGTCGTCGCCATCTTTTTCCCGCGTCGGCGACTCGCGTCCGTCGTCCAACCACCCATCCATCCATCCATCGGCGTTTCCGAGACGAAACGAGAAGAGGAAACGTCGTTCGTCGCGAAAAGTGCCTCCAAATGTCCGATTGGCCCAGTTACAGTATATTAATTTACCGTTATGCTATGTAATGATATATGAGAATGATACTTTCAGGACTAGTATATACATAGGTTTGAACCATTTGGAGTATGAGTATGACCGACCGGGTCTCCACTGTGAAAAAAACCCGGAAAAACAAGGGTCTTTTTGGGCGAGGTTTTCCACGCCGGACCGACCGACGACGACGCCCGCACACGTCGACGGGCGACCGCCGCATGTTACGCGCGTCCGTTCGAGCGAGAGGTTTGATCGTGCGCGGAATCGCGAGAACCCGCGGTCTCGGTGGTTCTTCTTCGAAAGCCGCGGTTCTTCGCGCGCAGCAACAGCAACAGCAACAGCAGTGCAATCAACAACGCGGCGTGGCGACGACGACGAGAGCGATGAGCCGATTCGGAGACGTGCCCGAAGCGCCCAAGGTACGCGAACGAGGATGAGGAGGGTGTTGGGAGAGGTATCGCCTCGATGACGGTTGGTTTGGCGCGAGAGTGGGCGCATCCGACCGCGCGAGGATTCTTCACTCGCGCGCCGGAGAGGGCATTGGAGAGGCGCGCTTTTTGTATAAAGTGTGTGGACTGACGGAAACGCGCGGTCGTTCGCTATCGATTCGATTCGTAGGATCCGATCCTTGGGATTTCTGAAATGTTCAACGCGGACACGCATCCGGATAAGATGAACCTCGGTGTGGTACGTATTCGACGAGACGAGATTAGCCCCTTGATCAAGAGGGGTCCGACGACGCCTCAAAGGCGCTCTGCTCTGTACTGACCGTCTGTGGGTTTCCGTTTTTTTAATTCGCGCGTGATTAGGGGGCGTACCGTGATGACAACGGTAAGCCGATGGTGTTGCCGTGCGTGCGCGAGGCTGAAAAGCGCATCGCTGGTAACTTTAACATGGAATACCTTCCGACGAATGGTGACAAGGCATTCATCCAGCACTCGCTCAAGTTGGCCTTTGGTGAAAACTCTGAACACGTGAGCAACGGTAGCATTGCCGCGATTCAGTCCCTTTCTGGTACCGGTTCGTGCCGCTTGATGGCTGAGTTCCAGCGCCGGTTCATGCCGGGTTGCACCGTGTACATCACCGTACCGACGTGGAGTAACCACCACAACATTTGGCGCGACGCTGGCTGCGAGCAAGCCACCTTCCGATACTACAAAGAGGAGACTCGCGGTCTCGACTTTGAAGGTATGATGGAGGACATCAAGAATGCGCCGGACGGCAGCATGTTCCTCCTCCACGCGTGCGCGCACAACCCGACGGGCGTCGATCCGTCGGCGGAGCAATGGAAGGCCATTTCCAAGCTCATGAAGGAGAAGGGTCACTTTGCGTGCTTTGACATGGCGTACCAAGGTTTTGCGTCTGGTGACTGCGAGAGAGACGCTCAAGCGGTTCGCATCTTTGTTGAAGACGGCCACAAGATTGCGTTGGCGCAATCCTTCGCGAAGAACATGGGCTTGTACGGTCAACGCGTCGGCACCGTGAGCATTATGTGCCAAGACAAGGATGAAGCGACCCGTGTCGAATCTCAGCTCAAGGTGATTGCCCGCGCGATGTACTCCAATCCGCCGATGGCTGGATCCATGATTGCGTCCACCATTCTCGGCGATCCGGCGCTCAAGGCGCAGTGGTACGTCGAAGTCAAGGAGATGGCTGATCGTATCATCAACATGCGTACTTTGCTTCGTAAGCACCTCGAGGAGAGCGGTTCCACCATGTCTTGGCAACACGTCACCGACCAAATCGGTATGTTCTGCTTCAGTGGTATGACTGGCGAACAAGTTGACCGTTTACGCACCGAGTATAACATTTACATGACGCGCAACGGACGCATCTCCATGGCGGGCGTCACGAGCAAGAATGTTGAGCGCCTCGCCAAGGCTATCCACGAGGTTACCAAGTAATTTTAATATATCCGATTAGTATTCGAATACCTTACAACATCCGCTACTCTCTATTACGTTCAAGTCAAGTCCAAGCTTTCATCACTTACTTGTTCTTCTTGCTCTGCTTCTTTGATGAGCTTTGGCGCGCAAACGCAGTTCCCTCGAGCCAGTCCGAATCGGAAGCGCTGCTGGTACCGCGTTCAATCTTCGTGGCGGACACCTTCTTTTGAGCAGGCTTCTTCTTATCCGTTTCACCCATGAACGGAACCAAGTGTCCGAGTCCTGCCGCGTTCATCAAGAAGGCGATGACGAGAGCCGCGACACCCGCCAGGGTGACGTAGATAACCGCAAGTTCGCGATCGAACACCACCTTTGGATCTAAGACCGGAACGGAGGCGTTGTAAAACGTCGTCGCGTACGAGACGCCAGCCTCATCGTAAAACGCAGTCAAGGCCAACTGCAGGGAGTGCCCCGCAAACTGCGGGTCGATTGCGAACTGGTACTCAAACGTCGCCTCCTTTCTAGACTTGATGACGGCATCCCCGTACGCGTTCGTCGTAAAGTTGGAAACGTAAAAGTTAAAGTTAGACGGCACATTCAGCGAACCCGCAATGTGCGTCACGTTGACGTCGTCATTACCGGTGTTTCTCAACCCCACGAGTACCTTGACGTTTTCGCCGCCCGGAAACGCGTGCTCCTCGTACCCCGGGAACACCACCGCCGTCTCCACGTCCGGATTCGCCGCCGGAATATCCGTCAGGATGTATCTCGCATTCTTTTCGCTCGCGTGCGCGCCTGCGTTTTCGTTCCGTCGTCAGTCGTCATTCCAGTGTACTACTACAATCGTCGGATTAATTTGAGATCCTTCGTTCGCGATCGCATCCAAGCGTCGTCCGTGTCGACCCGTTCGAGGACGACGAGGAGGAGGACGACGACGACGACGACGGGAGGAAACGCGCGAACGAGGAGACGCTACGTACCGGTGGCGCCGATGAGAATTGCCAAAACGCCCGCCGCGGTGAACTTCATCGTCGAAAAGGAGCGCGTTTTGAGGGATTGTTTTTGCCCTCGCATCGTGTCGAGAAGGTCCTTGGGAATATATGTATCGGCAAACAGTTGAGAACTAGGGAGAAACGAAAGGCGAGCGTGTGATTTTACAAAGCCAACAAATCGATGGCTAATGATGGCATGATCTATGGTACGCGTAGAAGTTTACTCCTCCTCGACGGATTCGTCGTCGTCACCGCCGCCCTTGCGCTCGTATCGTCTGCGTTGCGCGTGAAACTTGTTCTTGATAGCGTTAGGCGAACGACCGGGCATGAGACGCGCGAGGACGGCCCACTGGTTGCCGATCACCTCTTGAATTTGAATGAGGTGCGTTTCTTCAAACTCAGCCCACGGACGAGTGGTTAAACCGGGTTGGAGGTAATCTCTCCAGCGAGCGTAGACTTGCTTTTGCGTCTTGCCCGTCAGTTGGTTGGCGATGAGCGCCCACTGCTTGGCGCCGTGCTTTTCGACGAGGCTCTTGACGAGCCTGTCTTCGACGTCGGTCCAGCTTCGACTCTTGGCGTGGATCTCCTCGTCGTTCGCCTTCTTCGAGCTGGGCCCTTCTTTACTCACGGCGAGCTCGTGGTCGTGGTTGAGCGCGATCGCTCGTTGGTTATGGCTGAGGCACAGCTTCTTCATCTCGTTTGATAGCGGCTCGCCATGAATGTCAACGAGCGTTTCGAGCAATTCCTCATCCTCGACGGTGCGCAAAGTACTGCCGCGCGTCGAGAAAGCTTTCATCTTCTTCATCGCTTCCTCCTCCTTGGACAACGGAGCTTCATCCTTTTGCGACGACCGTTGCTTTGTCTCGCTCTTCGGCTTCTTCGGCTTTGCCACGCTAGCGGGAGCGCTGGTCGACTTGCGCTTCTTGCTCGCGCTCGGTTCCACCGGTTTGAAGGCGTGAGCCTCGTTTTCCCAATCCTGAGTGGACGCCGCCGCCTTCATGTTGTTGACTTGAGCAAAAGTCGGAGTGTGCAACAACGCGATTCTCGTCGCGTCGTGCGGCGTATCAGCGTCAACCCCGTCGCCACCATTCTTCCCGTGCACAATATTCAACAAATCCGCGAGCTCATCGTTATTGAAGTACGCGTTTTCAGTCGTGTTCGGCGTCGACCCGAGCGCAGAGTACGCCCACCTCTTGACTGAGATTGGCCTCCCTCCGATTGCGTCATCCTTGAGCGTCAACGAGTCTCTAAAAAAGTTTGGTGTCCCGCTATCAATCGACCCGAGCATCTCTCCATCCCCAGCACTTCTCGGAGTGTTTCCATCCTTATCGAAATTCACTCCTTGACCTATCGCCCGTCCTCCATTCGCCCGATATCTCGCGCTTCCGCTTGCCGTAATCGCCGTCGTCGACGGTTCCGGTCTCGATTCCACCTTGGTCCGAATCGTCCTCAGGCTCGGTTGTCTCTCGAGCATCGCCGTGTACACATCCTTCTCCGCCTCCACAGACACATCTTCCGCTTTACTCGATCTCTATGAACACGATGACGACGACAACAAGAAATCACCCAGCGTCAGTCAATCAAAACAAATCAAATCAAAACAAAACAAATCAAATCAAACGCGCGAGAGAGCAGAGAGGAGAACGCGACTGCGCTAAATATCCATACGTACCAATCCAAGTTTACTCCTCGTCCCACCCGTCGCCCCTTTCCCCGCGGACGCCAACAACCCGTGCAACTCTGCGGCGTCTTCGCTCGAAAACTTCATGCCGTGCACCACGCGCTCGACTTCACCGTCATCACCCCTGTTCGCCGCGGACGCGGGTGGATTCGTCGCGTTCGCGTTCGTCGTCGCCTTCGTCGCCTTCGTCGCAGCACCGGGACCGGATCCACCGCGCGTCGATCGTCTCGACGGCGGCATCGCGCGTATCCGATCGTCTCACGACCTCCGATTCCTCCGCTTCGGTTTCGGTCGTTCGGACGCCTCGATTTCGACTCGGGTCGGTTGGATTCGGTTCACCCACTCGTCCGTTCGTTCGTCGTCCGCGCGCGTCCGCCGTCGGTCACCCTTCGTCCGGTCCGGTCGTCCGTCCGTCCGGTCGTTCGTTCGTCCGTTCGTTCGTCACGCCTCGTCCGCGTCCACGCCGCGCGATGACGAGTGAATCGTTCGTTCGGTCGATCGATCGTTGCCGTTGCCGTTGCCGTTGCGCGCACCACCCACCCACCGGGGTGGGACATGAAACCCTAAACCCTAGTCACTATTTAAGTACCTACTATCGGTATGATAGGCATAGGTACCGGTAGTACTACCTAAGTAAGTCATACTGTGTGAACGAATACCCCGTCAGACGTACTCGTTTGAATATTGGGGTGCACACACCGGTACCGGTACTTTTCTTTAAATTGTCCCATCTAGCGATGTTTGGCGCGCACTACGCGACGCAGCAGAGTGGGTCGTTCGTTCGCTCGACATCATGTCGACGCCGGGTGCGACGACGACGCCGGGTGCGACGACGACGACGACGACGACGACCTCGGGTGGTGGTGGTGGCGGTGGTGAAGACCGCGCCGACGATTCGCATCCGCCGTCTTCGTCGTCGCGGCGGAGACACCGACGACGCGGGGCGGGGTTGGGAACGCTGAACACGCACGCGTCGAGCGGGAGGAGGTTCGGGCGCGACGGCGAGGCGCGCGCGGCGGCGG
>Ga0181600_10003459_pt1 | contig 12070 bp, 8 predicted proteins | sample 041ome_2_FD_132982 | JGI IMG/M metagenome (GOLD analysis project Ga0181600, IMG submission 132982) | Coastal salt marsh microbial communities from the Groves Creek Marsh, Skidaway Island, Georgia - 041406US metaG (megahit assembly) | ecosystem: Environmental > Aquatic > Marine > Intertidal zone... | reverse complement strand
TGCTTCCGGAAGGTGCATACACCACAAAATCAGCCCCATAACTGGCGTCTTTAACCAATAGTTGATGACCCGTGACTACTGCAGTCCCTTGTCTCACGATGACTTGGAGCGGGCCGGGGCCTGTTTTTTTCAAGTAAATAAACGGCATACCCACCCCGGCCCGCACCCTGAGGGATTGGTCGGCATCTTGCCAGTGCATGTCCACCGTCCAGTCCGAATAATCGGAAATAGTCGTTTTGGTGGCTGTCAATCCTTCAATGCCCAATTCAATCGGCGCCGAATCGCCAATGACTCCCCAGGGAATAAAAGTGACTACCAAGCCGGTATTGATCGTTTTAAAGGTCATGGGGTAATTAAATAAATTATCCGCATGGTTTTCGAGCAGCAGTTTAGACCACCAATCGTTGGTAGGTGCGGGGCGGCCTGCAGCCGCCCCGCTTAATTGAGGTGCTCCAGGTAAAAACCCGTTCCGTCCAGCAGCATCAGCCCCTGGATAAGCGGTAGCATAGCTCCCCTCATCCACGGATACCTGAGCTGAAACATCAGAGGTCCCATAAAAAATAATACCAACAAATAAAATGGTGACTAAACGAAAAATACGCTGCATAAAATCAATAACTAAACTTCAAAAAAAGAAAACCCGGCACCAGGCAAAAGCCCGGCTCCGGGTAGTCTCAAAAGTGTAACAAACTTAAAACTAAAAAACTACTCTTTGGTCAACTTATAGTTCCAATAGGCACCACCACCGATACCGATATGGACGGTTATATTGCTAGCGTCGACAATTGTTACTTCATAAGTTAATGAACTAGGAATGGGCACACTGTTTCTTGCACCGTCGGTGGCTAATTCTCCTCCATTAACAGCTTTTGCTAAACCGATAAATGCACCGGAACCATTGATTACCAAAGTGCCTGCTGTAGCATCATAAGTATAGGTAGCCGATGCTCCGTTGTGTGGGGCTACTGGAGTGCCACAGGCATCTCCCCCACCTTGCCAACCTTCAACCCAGGTTTGATCACCCATCACATTGCTAAAACTTCCGTCCGTGCCAAACACATACTGATCGTCGTAGTAGCAAGCTCTAGTAGTCACACCTGCAGCATCAATAGACCACCATTCGCCAGAACCTTTAGAGGGTCCTACAGCTAGAGACCCAGCCTCTGGGGTGATTTTCCAAGTCCCCGCCAATGGGTTGGCAGCCACTGCTGCTTTCTTGAAGTAAATATTGTCAAAATACACCGTGCCGTTTCCTACAACCTTAAACTGAATCAAGTCAGATAACACCACGGGCGAAAAACTGCTCAATGGAATATCAATACTGTTCCAGGCACCTTTATTGGTTACCGGAAGTGCTTTAGCCACCTCAACTGGACCAGTGCTGATCAAGAAAAAGTCAAGGGCTGTAGCATCAGAAGTGAAATAATCAACGTGAAGCACTGAATATGTTGAAACATCCAAGGCAGCAGCAAATTGAGTTCCTTGATAGTTCAAAGAAGCATACTTCATCACATCATTTCCGTCGTAATCTTCTGTGGTGACCACAGTAGATTGACCCCAGTTAGGATTGAATTCAGTACCGGCTACATTGGTGTAACTATCGCTAAAAATGGACATCACCATATCTGCAGCAGCGGTTGGTGCTGTCGGTGCCGCATAAGGCACACCTTTTAAAGCAGCAATCTCAATGGCCAATGCGGTGATTTGATCAGATAATGCAGCAATAGTCGCACTCATAGTGGTCGTATCCGTGGTCAATGTAGCATTAGAGGTCTGTAGTGCGGAAACAGTAGCTGTAAGGGCATCTACCTCAGCCTCTAAAGCGCTGTTGGACGAATTCAGCGTGGATAACTGTGCGGTCAATCCAGCTAAATCTGTCTTTAATTGGTTGAGTTGTTCGGTCAGGGAGGCAATTTCAGCATCCTGATCGTCGTCTTTGGTACACGCCATCATGGTGGCCGCCAAAGTCAAAAATAAAAGCATTCTTTTCATAGGATTAATTTTTGGTTTAGTTGATTTCAAACGTTTTCGTTGATTCTTCTAAGTTATTGAGTTGTTGTGGTTATTTATCCATGGAAAAACTCTACAAAAACACTACAACGATTCCCTAACCCTTGAAAACCATTGAATTACATAGATACTCGTCTCATACCCCAAAAAAAACCACTATAAAAAAATAACTGTGTAGGGGCTTTGTAGAGGTGGAATCTTTTATTTGTATGCCCACACATAGGCCTAAAAAAGTTAGGGCCGGTGCACAGCACCGGCCCTAACTAGGTAATTAGTAAGGATGGTTATGCTAGATCAAACCGATCCAGGTTCATCACCTTATTCCAAGTAGCAATAAACTTGTGAATGAACGACTCTTGACCATCTGCAGCAGCATAAACCTCAGCTACAGCGCGCAATTCAGTATTGGAACCGATGATCAGGTCCACACGAGTACCTGTCCATTTAACCATACCCGTTTTTCGGTCACGACCTTCGAAGAGTTGATCATCCGAAGAGATTGACTTCCATGTGGTATTGATGTCCAACAGATTTACGAAGAAATCATTGGTTAACACCCCAGGTTTCTTGGTGAAAACACCGTGCTGGCTTTGGTCGAAGTTGGTGTTTAATACACGCATACCGGCAATCAATACAGTCATTTCAGGAGCGGTAAGCGTTAAGAGCTGGGCTTTGTCTACCAACAACTCCTCTGCAGAGACAGAGAACAAGGCTTTTTGGTAGTTTCTAAATCCATCTGCGATGGGTTCCAATACCTCAAAAGATTCAACATCAGTCTGTTCTTGAGAAGCATCAGTGCGCCCTGGGGTAAAAGGTACTGTTACCTTAAATCCTGCTTCTTTGGCGGCCTTTTCAATGGCAGCTGCACCACCTAGTACAATTAAGTCTGCCAGGGATACTTGGGCACCTCCAGCGTTGGCTTGATTAAATGATTGTTGAACACCTTCCAGTGCAGAAATTACTTGTGCGAGTTGGGCGGGATGATTCACTGCCCAATCTTTTTGAGGCGCTAAGCGAACGCGAGCCCCATTGGCACCACCACGCATGTCAGAACCTCTAAATGTTGATGCAGAAGCCCAAGCTGTAGCAACCAAAGCAGAAACGCTCAAGCCAGTAGCTAAAATATCCGCTTTTAACGACTCTATTTGCGCCGCATCAACCAAAGGATGAGTGACGGCTGGCAGAGGATCTTGCCAAATCAAATCTTCAGCGGGTACTTCAGGTCCTAAATAACGGGACTTTGGACCCATATCTCTGTGTGTCAATTTGAACCATGCACGGGCAAAAGCATCAGCAAAAGCATCAGGATTTTCGAAGAAATGACGGGAAACCTTTTCGTAAGCAGGATCCTCGCGCAAAGCGATATCCGTGGTGAGCATGAATGGTTGATGGGTCACCTTAGGATCGTGGGCATCTGGAACTAATCCAGCGCCACCGTTGTTTTTTGGCTTCCACTGATGTGCGCCAGCAGGGCTTTTGGTCAATTCCCACTCATAACCGAACAAGTTTTCAAAATAGTTATTGCTCCACTGAGTAGGGGTCGTTGTCCAGGCTCCTTCTAAACCACTGGTGATGGTGTGCTCTGAATGCCCTTTTCCAAAACTGTTTTTCCAACCTAATCCTTGCTCTTCGATAGGTGCGCCAGCAGGCTCTCTACCAACATATTTAGATGGATCTGCCGCGCCGTGTGTTTTACCAAAAGTGTGGCCACCAGCAATTAAGGCAACCGTCTCTTCGTCATTCATCGCCATACGGGCAAATGTCTCGCGAATATCCTTGGCTGCCGCTAAAGGATCAGGGTTTCCGTTTGGTCCCTCTGGGTTGACATAGATCAATCCCATTTGAACTGCTGCTAGAGGGTTTTCTAACTCGCGATCCCCTTGGTAACGCTTGTCACCTAGCCACTCGGTTTCTCCACCCCAGTATATATCTTCTTCTGGCTCCCAAACGTCGGCTCTACCTCCACCAAAACCAAAAGTTTTGAATCCCATAGATTCCAATGCGCAGTTACCTGCCAAAATCATCAAATCAGCCCAAGATAGGGACTTGCCGTATTTTTGCTTAATCGGCCACAACAACAATCTAGCCTTGTCCAAATTTCCGTTATCTGGCCAGCTGTTCAAAGGGGCAAATCTCTGGGTTCCAGTTCCTGCACCTCCGCGACCATCTCCAGTTCTGTAGGTTCCAGCACTGTGCCAAGCCATACGAATGAAAAATGGTCCATAGTGTCCATAATCTGCTGGCCACCAATCCTGTGAGTTGACCATCAAATCCATAATATCCTGTTTTACAGCACCCAAATCAAGTTTTTTAAACGCCTCGGCATAATTAAAACCGTCTTCCATAGGATTGGACAAGGAAGAATGTTGTCTGAGGATATTTAATTTTAATTGATTGGGCCACCAGTCTCTGTTGCTAGTTCCGCCACCGGCAACTTGTTTTGTGGTTGCGCCGCTAAAAGGGCATTTACCTGCACCACTTCCGTGGGCCGATCCGTGTGCGTGATTGTCCATAATACATAGATTTTTGAAGAATACAAAGCTACGTATTCCTTGTCAATTATTTTTATCTATTGTTTTTATCAATCAATAGATAAAATCAATCATAGAGTGTTGATCATATCGGCTTCTTCTTCAGCCAATAGGGCTTTGGATGCGCGACGCACCAAACGCAATCTGCCAAAAGCCAACACAGTTGAAGCCCCTAGCGTACAAAAAGCCATGACCCCAGTCATCGGAAGGGCCGTCCCGTCGTGAAATAAGGAGACCAAGGCAGAGAGCAAGGCACCAACACTCATTTGAAAAAAACCCATCAACGCAGAGGCATTTCCGGCATTCTTGGAAAAAGGAGCCATGGATAGTGCTGATGCGTTGGGAAATATGAGCCCTTGACAACTCAAAAAAAGAAAGAGCAATCCGACCATACTCCACAGCTGGATTAACCCTGTTGCCGTGAGCAAAACCAAAGTAAGTCCCACCAGGCTTTGAATACTTAGAGCGATACGGATAATCTGATCAGACCCCCATTTGGAAAGCAAAAAACCATTGATTTGTGCCGTTCCGATTAATCCGGCTGCAATCAAAGCAAAGATGAGCCCGTAGGTGGTTTCATCCGTCCTGAAATAGTCCATAAACACAAAGGGAGAACCACTGATGTACGCATATAATCCGGAATAGGCAATTGCACTGGTGGCCGTATACAAAGCAAACTGAGGCTCTGCTAATACACTTTTAAAACTTTTGAGTATCGACGTGGGTTTAAGCGAATAACTTGGATTGGGGGCCGCCCCCTCGGGCAATAAAAAATAAATGCCCAGAACAATGGCTGCAATCACGCCGACCAAGACCCCAAACAAAGCACGCCAACCCAAATGGATGGTGATCAAACTACCTAAAGTGGGGGCAATCAGCGGAGATACGGCAATCACCAACATCAAGGAAGAAAAAACTTTAGCGATTTGGTGCACGGGGAATAAATCGCGAACCAGAGTTCGCGATGCGACCATGCCCACACATCCTCCTAAAGCCTGTAGGCCACGGAAGAAAATAAGCGCTTCAACATGTTCCGATAAGGCGCAGCCCAGGGAGGCTATTGCATAGAGCGCTAAACCTCCATACAGCGGTTTCTTTCGACCAAAACGCTCTAGAAGCGGCCCATAGACCAATTGCCCCAGGGAAATACCCACAAAAAAAGCAGAAAGGGAAAGCATTACAGAAGACACATCGGTCTTTAAATCCGAGGCAATCGCAGAGAAGGCAGGCAGATAAAGGTCAATGGAAATAGGGCCAATAGAAGAAAGCAGCCCCAATATAAAAATCAGGACTGCTTTAGGTGCTTTTTTTTCATACATCTACTGAATCGCCTTTTTAATTCTGGCGTTTAGCTCAGCTAAATGTATTTTGGTGAGGGCATCAGAGGAACCTGATTTGGTTGTTTTGGCCAGTTTAGTCAACTGATCCAAAGCAGCAGCACGAATATCCGTTACATCCGGGTCAATAGCATTTCCAGCTCCTCTGCCTGATGGAGCGGCTGGTTTATCTTGCAACAAGAAAATAAGTCGATCCACATGGGCGCGCTGTAAATTTCTTCGGTAGGTATCGACGGATTTTCCACCGCGAACATCTGACCAGATTCCTTGAGTTAACTCATCCATCATTTGTTTGATGTTGTAGGCAGCCCCTGCATTAACCGCCTCGTTTTCCATCACTCTAGCTAAACGCTCAAAAGACAACAATTGATTCAAGGTGCGCACCTGAAGTCCGCGTACTTTCTCCACTGCTGGAGTGAAATCAATTTTGTTGAGGATGTTTTGGTCGAGCATCCAATAAGGAGTGGCAAATAATTCGGCTTGCAAAAAGCGCATCGCTTCTTGCTGTAAATTCTTGGGAACATGGGTAAATACAGCCCCTTCTTGCTCATAGGTCTTGGTATACTTGTATACACCTCCTAAGTTGGCTGTGACATGACCCATATAACGGTTGTATTGTCCGAGTACCTCATTGTACAAATCACTAAGGTCTTCGTAGTCTTTACCCTCTTCACTGGTCCATTTAATTAGGTTGGGGACAATGCGCTTTAGGTTAGCGATACCATACGTACTCGCTTTCATCGCATTATCTCCCAGATCTTCAGTCTGTGAAGAAGGATCAATCACTTGGAATTGTTGAGCGCCAAAACGATAAAGCGGATCACCTTTCTTATCCAAAATCCACTGATTTAGTATGGGTTTTTCCTCTTCAGGGGATTTGCCTAGAATAGGACGATAACCCCAGGCGATGGAATACTTGTCATAGGGTCCGATGTTGGGCATCAAGGCAACACCCTCATCACCGGGTTGTGCGATGTAATTGAAACGGGCGTAATCCATGATCGAAGGAGCTGTTCCGAACTCAGCAGTAAAAGAAGCAGAACGCAACGAGTCTACTGGATAAGCGACACTGCTGCCCATATTGTGGGGCAAGCCCAAGGTATGACCTACCTCGTGCGAAGACACAAAACGGATTAAGCGACCCATGACAGCATCTTTAAACTCTGGAGTCTGTGCTTCTGGATTGATTGCAGCTGTTTGGACAAAGAACCAGTTGCGCAACAAAGTCATCACATTGTGGTACCAGTTAATGTCTGATTCCAAAATTTCTCCACTGCGCGGATCACTTACGTGAGGGCCATTGGCATTGGGAATAGGCGATGCAAGGTAGCGGACTACCGAATAACGCACGTCTTCAGGCGACCATTCTGGATCCTCCTCTACGGATGGGGGATCTGCTGCTATAATCGCGTTTTTAAACCCAGCTGCTTCAAAGGCCACTTGCCAGTCCTCAATACCCTGTTTGATGTAGGGCACCCACTGTTTTGGCGTTGCGCGGTCTACATAGTATACGATTTGTTTTTTAGGCTCTACCAATTCTCCCCTGTTGAATTTCTCAACATCCTCATCTTTAACCTCTAAACGCCAACGATCTAAATAGGTCACTGTTTTCGACTTGTGATCCGCCAGACCATAATCGACCTGACTTCGGGCAAACCATCCTACGCGCTCATCAAAATATCTGCGTCGCATGGGTTCTTTAGGCAATAAAATCATGGAATTATTGATCTCTACAGAAAAGGCTTCCAATGATCCATTGGAAGGTGGCTTGGTAGACTTGTAGGTTTTTACGTGTCTCGCCTCAATGTTGAGTGGATACGATTTAACTGACTCAATATAGGACCGTTTAGCATCTATTCCTGAAATCTTGTAGGTCTCTTTATAGCTGTTGCTGATACCTAACGTCTTTACGTCATCTTGAAATAAATCAGTCACCTCGATCAGCGTGGAAGGATGATCGGAATCTGGTCCTGAGGCCAATATGCCAAAAGAAGCTACGATCGGTTCGAAATTCGAATTGCCCACAGCTTCATTCACCGGCAAACTATCCGCAGCAACGTTGTCATAGGATACCAAGCGCAAAAGTACTTGCTTGTTCTTTTTTTCCCAACGAAGCACTTGGGTGTTTTGCTTTCCGCCCCCAAAGCCTAAACCATTGGCTGTTTTCGCAATTCGGGTCACCATAAGCATTTCGCGACCCATCAAGGAATCAGGAATTTCGTAGTAATACTTTTCAGCTACTTGATGTACCGAGAACAACCCTTGATCCGACTTGGCTTTGCTGTTTACAATGTCTTCGTATTTTTTTTCTTTTGATGCTGAGGCATCTTTTCCGCCCTTTTCCTGGGCTTGGGCAGTACATAGAACTGCACCCAGGGCAGTCCATAACAATAAATGTTTCATGGAATATAATTTTCCTCTAATTAACTACTTTTTGGGTTAAAAAGAAAATATACTGTAAAGGAATCTATGTTCCTTCTCGGGTGCTATTTCCAATTCAAAACAAATACCTCTTTTATCCTTTGGATTAGGCCTAATCAACACCTGACATTGTCCATTTGTTTGGTAGAACAAGTTGTAGTTCAGCATGCGCAACTGATTTTTCCAAGAACCGGACGTACCCAAACTGGGGCCGAATTCTTTGGCTGTACATATCTTTTCATACATGAGTTTGATCAAAAAATCATGCTCCAGCTCCGTTAATTGGAGTGGGGTGTCGCCCCAAAAAACCAACCCGTCCAATGACATTAGTTTGGCTTTGTTTCGGTTTTTATTAAAAATTCGTCCCAATAGTTCCATCTGACAGGGCTATTTAATACGAACACTAAAATAGCCCAGCAAACCTAGCAACCCCTTGAAATTTAAGTCATTTAGGTAATGTTACTTAAATTTATTAGCTTAGATTAATCTATGTTACTTATCTGATGAACACAGCAAAATCAACTATTATCCGGTATTTTTTATTGATTAGTTTTTCTTTAATATCTGCGCTGTCCAAAGCTCAAAACAAAGACTATCTATATCTGGCAGAAAACGGAATAACCATTATCGCAGGGCCCAAAGCAGAGGTGGGTGGTGTTTACACTTTAGACACTGTATCCTATTTGGTGGTCAACGACTCTTTACTGAGGGAACTTGCCAAAGAACGCCAGGACCTATCCAAAACGGTGACTACCCGAGTGACAGACATGAGCTTTTTGTTGTTTAAATGGACAGACTTCAATCAAGATATTAGCCATTGGGACGTTGGACAAGTAACCGACTTTAGTTGGATGTTTGGGTACCTGGAACAGTTTAACGGCGATCTCAGTCATTGGAACCTGCGCAGTGCCCAAACGCTTTCCGATATGTTTCACGGAACCCTGTCCTTTCAAAGTGACCTATCCAATTGGGACGTTTCGAATGCGACGATGTTCAATGGCATGTTTCACAACAGTCACTTCAACCAACCACTGAATAGCTGGAATATGCGTAAAGCCATAAATACTAGTGGCATGTTTGACGACAATATTTTCTTCAATCAACCTTTAGATCAGTGGGACGTCTCCCAAGTTGAAATGATGGGGGGTATGTTTGCGGAAGCGGTTGCTTTTAACCAAGATATCTCGAAATGGAATACCTGTAACGTGCGAGATATGACCAACATGTTTAGAAATGCCAATTCGTTTACTACGGATCTATCTGGATGGTGTGTGCCCTTGATGGAGCAGAGGCCCGATAATTTTGCCACTAAGGACTCATTTAAAGAACCGAACTGGGGGTACAGCACAGCTAATCCTCCACCATACAGAGCAATAGCTCTAGGGATTATAGGAATCATGGTAATAGGCGCTGCGGTTTGGATGATCCGCAAAAGAAAACAGCCGGTAGCTGAACTAAGTATTGCTCAATCTTTGATTGAAAAAGCGAGAAATCTAGGTCGACAAGATTTATCCCGAGAAGAACTGGATGAAGTCTTTGGCATAGCGGACAAAGCATTTGAAGCGCAAAAAGTATATCGATCCAGAATTCTCAAAGAGTTAGAAACTAAACACCCGGGGTTATTGCGCAGAGAGAGAGATCCAAACGACAAAAGATCTTATCGATACATCATCCATCAAATTGAATTAAGTAACAAGTAAAATAAATAAGTTACCGATGAGAAAAAATATTTGGATCACCGGTGCTTCATCAGGAATAGGTGCTGCACTTGCCGTTGAATTATCCGCTCAGGGACATCATCTATTGCTGAGCTCACGAAGAGGAGGGGAACTCAAAAAAGTGCAGGAGTCTTGCGCCTACCCAGAACGAATTCAAATTCTTCCCCTAGACTTGGAAGATCCAGAAAGCCATCAAGATATATCCGATCAGGCGTGGGAGTTGATGTCCTACATCGATGTAGTCATCCACAACGCCGGTGTGAGTCAAAGAAGCTTGGCACATGAAACTGATTGGCGGGTCGATGATCGATTAATGCGGATCAATTACCTGGGGACGGTATCTTTAACCAAAGCCCTTTTGGGACGGATGCTGGATCGCGGTCAAGGACAATTTGTCGTTGTCACTAGTTTAACGGGTATTATTCCTTCTCCCTATCGCTCTGGATATGCTGCCGCCAAACATGCACTGCACGGTTTTTTTGACAGTTTAAGGGCTGAACTGGAAGATCGAGGAATATCGGTTACCCTAGTGGCCCCTGGCTTTGTGAAGACGCAGGTTTCCGTCAATGCGTTTACGGGAAATGGGACCGCGCTCGGGGTTATGGACAACGCACAAGCCAAGGGGATTTCTGCAGAACGATGTGCACAAGTGATTGTGAAGGCGATGAACCGAAAAAAAAGAGAAGTATACATAGGTAGAGAGTCCTATGCGGCTTATGTGAAAAGGTATTTGCCTGGGCTTTTTGCCCGAATGATCAAAAAAGCTAAAGTGCGCTAGTGGATCGATCTGTTTTACAAAAACAAGTGGAGCATCAGAAAAAAAACTGCCTGAATGATCAGTAAACTGCTGGCAAACACATGAGCATTGACTTGTTTGAGCTGGAGGTTAATCCGCAGAAGAACAGCGCTTACCAAAAACCAGCACAGGTAGTTATACAAAGGGATATCCCCGTTATTCCAGGTCCAAAAATTTAGTTTTACCGCTACAGGTTCTAAAATAAAATCGAAAAAAGTCGCCATAGCTGCTCCGCCGAGCACGACCATCGCCGTCGATGAAGTCTCTGTCACGCGGATATTAAATTTGCTTTTCATCAACTCAAGGCTATGGATCAAAAAAGATCCAGAGCAGTATACAATCACAAACCAATTTAGGCCAATCAGCCAGGGTACTCCTAGAATTTTCGGCCCCAATACTGGGCCGTACTGATATTGGCCGAAAAGTAAACCAGTATTCACCCCGATAATCTCTGTACCCATACTGATGACAAAGGCAAACGCAAAAGACAGTAAAAAGTTTTTTATGGCCTTCAGCTGGGTATTGGCCAACAGAAAAAACATAAACAGCAGCACCAAAGGTGTACTGCTGACAAACAAATCTTTATAAGGTGTAAACAGGATACCCAAGACGCCTGTACCGTGAAATAGCAGCGCTAAAAACAGGGGATTAATTTTTTTCATGTACAGAATTATTCGGTGAAGTATGCGTTTTGTATTTGTTTTGAACTAAATCCGATACTATGGCTGCTCCAGACAAACAAAGCGGTATACCACCTCCAGGATGAACGCTTCCACCGACAAAATACAGGCCTTCAATCTTCTTGCTGTAATTGGGATGCCTCATAAATGCTGCCATCCTGCTGTTGGAACTAGTCCCGTATAGTGAACCCATATAGGAAGCCGTTTTTGACTCGATGGTCAGGGGGCTCAAGACCTCTGAAACAGCGATGGAAGATTCGATTTGATCCCCCAATACTCGGTTTAATTTCTGGATAATCGCTTGGCGATAAAACTGTTCTATGGCGGACCAATCTTGGCCGATATTGGCGGGAACATTGATCATCACAAACCAGTTTTCTTTCCCCGAAGGAGCATGTGTTCCAGGCTCCATTTTGTCGGTAATATTGACATAAACGGTCGGATCGGCATACGGCAACCCTGTATGAAAAATTGCCTCAAATTCCGCTCGGTAGTCCGCGCTAAAAAAGATATTGTGCAGACCTAATGAGGGGAACGATTTATTCATCCCCCAATAAAAAATAAGCGCGCTGCTGCT
>Ga0181600_10003456_pt1 | contig 12071 bp, 17 predicted proteins | sample 041ome_2_FD_132982 | JGI IMG/M metagenome (GOLD analysis project Ga0181600, IMG submission 132982) | Coastal salt marsh microbial communities from the Groves Creek Marsh, Skidaway Island, Georgia - 041406US metaG (megahit assembly) | ecosystem: Environmental > Aquatic > Marine > Intertidal zone... | reverse complement strand
TGTTACTTCACGCATGAGGCGATTGAGACCACTATCGCCGTTGTTGGCGAAATGGAAATTGATACTTTTGGCTATAATACATGGGACAATTTCGCGGTGCGGTTTATCGGCTCCCTTTTACTTGGTGGCGGCGGCCTATTTTATACCTTTTATTTTGTTTATGAGAATCATGACAAAATAAAAGAGCGTTTTATAAAAGATTTTGACGGCGAGCCAAAGGACATGGGCGCATCCGAACGCAAGCGCAAGCCCAAAGGACAACGCACGCATGAGCGCACGCATGAATCAAAGGTCACGCGTACAAACATACGCAAGGGCGAACGGGGGCATGAGCGGATCATCAAATGCGATTAACACGCATGCGCGCGTTTTCGCTTTGCGCGTGCAAGCAAACATTTACAAGGGGGGGCGCTCCCCCCTCTCCCCCCTTACGCGCGTGAAATAAGTACCTGTAAATGTGCGCGCGGCGCGAGCGAAGCGAGGTACACCCACACCCTCTGGTAAATTTTCCAGATTTGAAACTTCCCTTTCTAGGGCCTTATTTAGCAATTACAAATAAGGGTTCCTAAAAATTTCCCCAAAAAAATTTTCAGATTTTTAGTTTGACTATTTAATTTGGAGGGAATGCCATGCTATTATTATTGACCCTATTGGCTTGTGCCGATTATTCAATGGTTGAGATAAAAGAGCCGGAAATTATAATTGCACCAGATACACTTGATTTTGGTCATTTATTATCCGGCTTTGAATCGCTAGAAAAAGAAATAACCATTGCCAACGGAGGAACACAAGACCTTATCGTTGATTATTTGCAAATTTTCGGAGAAAACTACTCCACAGAATTAGAAGGATTTGTTGTTCCAGCCGGAGGCTGGCATCAAATTGATGTGTCATACACTCCATTAACTTTTGAACATAATGAGGGATACGTAGACATTTATTTGCCGGGCGAAAATACCCCCGTAGACACAGTTTGGCTAACCGGCAATGGTGATGCCCCCTTAATAAATTTAAATCCACTCAGCGTTGATTTTGGGACTCCCTTGTTGGGCTGTCAACCTTCAGAAGAAATAACAATTCAAAATGATGGTAATGTTGATTTGTCGATAAGTGACATAACGCTTATGTCAAGCGTTCCGCAAGAATTGCATTTGAATTATGGTTCATTGCCAGCGTTTCCATGGACCATCTATCCAGGCCACCGTATTTCCTTCTGGATGGATTATCTTCCATCAGATGAGTTATCGGATACCTTGTCATTTGAAATCCACTCAAGCGACCCTCACAGCCCTTTAATCGCATCATCTGCAATAGGTGCTGCCGTACTGTCAAATGAAATACATCACACTTGGGTTCAAGAAGAAAGCGTGATTGTTGACATTATTTGGGTTATTGACAACTCGGGTTCAATGTATGGCTTTCAAAGTTTATTAAGTCAAAACATGACAAACTTCATGAACATTTTTCTGTCATTTGCTCCGGATTATCAAATTGTTTTTATAACAACCGATAATCCAACCTTTGTTGGTCCAATAATAAACTCCCAATCTTCCGACCCATCTTCCATGTCTTCAAATCAAGTGTCACAAATCGGCACTCATGGCTCCGCAACCGAAGCTGGAATAACTCAACTTAAAGCTTGTTTTGAATGGGGCCAATGTTCCACTTTTGTGAGACCAGATTCAAAAATCGTGGCAATCTTTATGAGCGATGAAGCCGACCATTCTATTATAACTCCGACCGCATTACAGAACTACTTTAATCAAAACTGGAGCAATGAGTTTATTCCTTTTGCTATTATCGGTGACACACCGGTGGGTTGCAATAACGTAAACTTAATAGCTCAAGCTGGATGGGGTTATTGGGACCTTGTCAATCTTTATTCATCTTCATGGTGGTCAATCTGCGATGGAGACTGGGGTTCTCAAATGGAAGATGTTGCTGTTGCTTTATCTATAAAAAGCTTTTTTGAGTTTTCCGAGATTGACCCCGTGGTTGATTCTATTAAGGTGTTCATAAACGGCCAAGAATCTTTCTCTGGATGGTCTTATGATTCTCTTGATAATGGAGTAAGGTTTGAGCCGGGTGAGGCTCCCGAGCCTGGTGATGTTGTCGAGATTGTTTATTCTGTGTGGGGATGTTCTCATTAGAAAGCTTGGTTGTCCAGTTTTAGGGGGAAGTTGGCGTTTTAGGGCCTGAAAGAGAAAAAGGTAAGACTCGCGGAATCTATGACACTATTTATTGGGAGATTGAGGTATTGCTATGAAAATAAAAGTTGTTAAAAAGCTCAAAGAAATGAGTTCTGCTGGGGCTGTTGCTGGCTATTCTGGTCCCGTTGGTGATAAAGATGAATTGATGGAAGATGGAGAGATTGCTGCAAACACTTATGGTTCAATTCCTCCGAGAGATGATGAGAAAACATTTGATGGACAAAAGGAAAGAGCAAGACATCAAGGAAACAGGGCTGTGGCTCCTCAAGGAAAGTTGCTCGAAGATGAAGAAATCGAAGAGTCAATGATGGCAACGGTTGGAACAGCTGGTTTTGGATACCAATTTGCTCAACCAGATGATGAACCAAACGACATAACCCACCCTCATGTAAAAAGAAGAAGAGCACAAAGAACTCTTAATCGTGCTCTTGACCCAACAATGGACATTACCAAAGAAAGAGCAAAGCTAGATGAGGCGAGTTTTTCATCTGATTCTTATTTGGATTCTGTTGACAGGGAGCGATTTGCAGATAAGACAAAAAACCTAGTTCAAAACACTCCAACTATTCCAAAAATAACAAATCCTCAAGAGGAAGCCGATAAAACAATTAAAGAAAAAGGCTATGTCATCAAGAAAGAACTTGGTAGAGGCTTGAATGGTGTTGTTTATTTAGCTGAGAATAAATTCAAATCTCTTTGTGCTATTAAAATCGTGATAGGTGACGCAGCCAGCAGGGAAGAGGAAAACTACCGTATCATAAATTCAGCTAGAGGTAACAATAGATTGATAGAAATGCATTTTCCTTTGGTTTTTGAAAGTTGGATGGTGGGAAACAATGCTGCTGTCATAGTAATGGAGACTTTAGAGCCTTTAACAGATGAGCAGGCATCTTTTATTCCTGATGCATCTTTCTTGGCGGCAAAAAATAAACCCTATAGATTAGCTGCAGCTGGTGATTCTTATGATGGCATGAGAGATGCATCTAAAAGATTCACATTATACTTTCAAAATAAAGTGGATGAGGTGTCTCGAAACTTTGATTTCTTTTTAAATCAATTGGCAAGAGATTGGTCTGGTGATTTATTGGGGAAACTTACGCCGGAGATGATTTCCAACATTAAGCAATCTGTATCTCCGGAGGAATTAAATAAACTTGGAGTTTTAGCTGATAGTTCTCCACACTCAATTAAGAAATTTATCAACAATAGAAAGAAAACTTTTGAAAAGAAACTTGGTTCATCCAGCTCTGCTATACATTTTATAGAGATACTTGAAAAAGACGCACCACAAAGTCTTGGTGCTAATGCCGCTTTTATCGAAATAGCGTTTAGATTGATGATTGTTGGACTAAATGCCGGACAGACTACTAGATTAATTGATTCAACTATAGGTGATTATGCCAGAAGACAACTGAATAGTGCTCGAATGTATACTCAAATACCACTTAAATACAGCCCGCTTGAGATGGGAAGAAGTGATTCAGTACATGAGAGGGACTTTACAACCTCAAAGGGCCTACATGCTGCTATAAAAGCTCTTTATAACGAGACCGGCCTTATGGCTGTCGACTTGCATGACCAAAATGTTATGGCTAGAAAAGATGGGACTTTGGTTATTGTTGATGTTGGCTTATTTAAAAAGGATTCAAATTGGTCTGCAGCAAAAAATCTGCAAGAAAAAAGAATTTTTCGGAAGAAAATGTTGCGAAACCTCCGAAAATAATGTATAATAGGGAGATGGAGGTACCAATGAAAAAATTATTTGAAGCAATGTCCGAGCTAAAGGATGTTAGAAATGGAAAAGTGGTCACTTTTGACTTTGACAACACAATTGTTAAGTCTTTTTATAACAAATCCGCACAAGGAGAGGAGATTTATCAATTTGGTGGAGTTAATAAGGAGATAATTAAAAAAATAGCTCTCTTTAAGAAGTCAGGAACTACAGTATTTGTCGTCACAGCTCGAGATAATGGTTTAGAAGAAGGAGATTCATCAGTTGAAAACCTTTTAAGAAGACTTGGAATCGAGGTTGATGGCATTTTTTATACCAATGGTTCAACAAAAGCACAAAAGTTGTATGAACTTGGGTCTAGATTGCATTATGATGATGACCCAAAAGAACATGAATCAATAAAAACCCTTAAACAAGCGTACCCTGACTTCGAAATAGAGGTAAAATTTCCAGATGAAATGGCGAAAGACATCGACGAAATAGCAAAAGGCATAGTTGTGACTGCTGATGGACTATTTTTAATAGCTCAGAGGTCCGATTCTTTTGAGTGGGACTCGATTGGAGGGCATTTAATTGATGGAGAAGAAGCACCATTTGCATTTTGGAGAGAAACTAAGGAAGAAATGGGTATTGAGGTGAGCAATGTTGATTGGTTAGATACCATGGAGACTACCTGGAAGGGTGTAACTAAGCCTTCTCATTACTTTGTTGGCAGAACAGACCTATCATCTACTGAATTAGAGAATGAAATTGACTTACAATGGGAGCTAGCTGACTATTTTTGTGGTACTTTAGAACAAATCTGGAAGAAATGTGGCAAAAACATGACACAAAACTTAAAAAATGCGTTGGAATTAGTTGATAAGCAAGCTGAATTGCTAGATTTAACCGAGCGAAAGATGTTTCCTCATGAAAAAAACCACAAAGCAAAGAAAAGGCGTATCATTGGCCTTGGCGGTTCTAAGACAACTGGTGCGAAAGGACTTGAAAGAGTTAAAGATTTCACTAGGTCTAAGTCCGCTCCTCCAGGTTTTGGAGTGTTGGAGGAAGAAAATGAAGAAACTCCAACTAAAAAAATTAAAATTAAGATTAAGCAAGAGCTTGATGAGAAGAAAAAACGCAAAAAGAAGAAAAGTAAGTCTAAAAAGAAGAAAAAATGGGGCATCTATGGTGGGAGCTATTGGGATTTTAGCTTTTTAGATGGAGACTCAAGTGATGGAGGCGGAGAGTAATGATTAATGAAGAAGAAAAGATAGTAAATTTATTTAAATCAGCCATTTTTATCCTATTTATGATGTCAATCAGTGTATTATTTGGTCATGAAGCCACAATTATACTGTTATTATCACTATTATTTTTAAAAAGAGGGTAAAAAATGAAAATCTCAAAGCAAAAACTTAAACAAATCATCAAAGAAGAGTTAGAAATAGCCTCTATAGGTCCTGAGATGCAAGGAATGGCTGAAATTGATGATGAAGGTCGCATGGCTAAGCGTCAATTAACAGACATTAATGAATACTCAGGCAAAATGATTGAAATGCTAAGCGATAACACGCAATTAGAAGCTTGGGTACAAGCTAAAATCACTTTAGCCGCAGATTACATCAAAACCGTTAAGCATTATCTTGAATACGAGATGAAACAAGGCGAATTTGACCAAGTAACGCCACAAAATGACTTTGAAGGTCCCGATTTCTACTAAAATGAGTGAAGAAAAGTTTAAAACAACTAAAAATGATGCATTTGGGGCATCAAAATTAGAAAAATTAAGACCGGGAGACTTTGTTTCTTGGGATTCTTGGGCAGAATCGCTCGAATCTACGTCTTTTGAGGAAAAAAATGGCCTTTTAGTGTCCATTTTCAAGGAAGAAAGGCTACATGGACAAGGTTTTATGGCCAAAATTATACCTTTTGGTGTTGAAAAAGAAGTAATTTTACCTCTAATTTGTTTAAGAAAAATGGAAAGAAAGGACTAATTATAGTATGTCTTGTACAATAAAAAATAACGCAAATCTCAATTTAGATGATTTAGAAACCCATGTCAATGGACTTTATGGCCATTTTAGTGATAAATTGGGCTTCGATAAGCATCCTACAATCGTTTTTGATAGCGACCCTAGTAATCAATCTAATGTACTTGGAAAAACGGCTTATTATGACCCTCAGAGCCTTGAGGTACACATCTATACAGATGGTAGACACCCAAAAGACATGTTGAGGTCAATAGCTCATGAGTTAATCCATCATCATCAAAATTTAGAAGGTAGATTGGATGTTGGTGGCTATAATGGACCAGGATACTATTTAGAGAATGATAAAATGCGTAAGATTGAGCAAGAAGCTATGCTAAAAGGCAATGCAATGTTACGAGAATACGAAGACGGACTTAAACTTAAGGAGAAAGATAGTATGTCACTTAAAGAATGGAAAAATAATGAACTTAATCAACTTCTCTTGAAGAAGTTCGGAATCTTGAATGAAGAAAAAGAATTAACTAAAGCTCAGCAAAAATTGCCACAAGCACTTCAGGATAAAATCAAAGGTTCAAAATCAGATGATAGTGAAGAAAATTCTGAAGATGAATCTCAAGAAGAAATCGAGGAAGGTCGTTTGAGCGCTAAAACTTATAATAAAGATAAGTTTGTTGGACACGAAGACAGATACCAGCCCGATAGAATTCATGAAGGTGAAGATGAGCTTGAAGAAGGTGGACTTGCTGACCGTGCAGAAAATAAAAGTAATGCTGCTGGTAAAGAAGAAGGTGGTAGATTCAAGAAAATGCAAGAATCTATTCATAGAACATTAAAGCAAAACAAAGTTCTTAGATTAAAAATTAAAAAATAAGAGAGTCGAAATGAATCGTAATGAAGAAAAATTATTAAGAGAGTTCGTTCGTAGGACCATTGTTCAACCAACTTTATCTAAAATAAAAGAAGAAAAAAGAAATCAAAATCGAGCTCGACTATGGATTCGCTCTCTAATAAGAGAGTCTATTCAAGAAAGAGACTTTAATGTTATTAAGGAAGCTAAAGATTCTGCTAAACCACATCCTAAGACCTCAATTAACTTTCTTCGTGATTCATTTAGAAAACTTCTGCCTAACTTAGAAAAAGACTACAAAATGCTAACTACAAGTGAAGAACAAAGAGAGTCATTTGAGAAACACTATTTAGCAGCAGTAATTCGCATGTTTGACCAAGCCGATGGTTTATCTGCAGCTGTCGATGTTGAGGATTATGGTGATTTAGGGGCAGAACCTGTACTAAAAAATCCAGATGAAGCACCAGAAGAATCAGACACAGAAACTCCAGAGACTCAAGATTCTGGTGAAGCATCGGAGGCTGGTGATAGTGAGATTGATGACTTATTGGGAGATGTAGAGACTCTTCAAGAAGGAGAGGACGATTTAGATAAAGCACTCCAAGAAGTAGATGTAGATGTTGTCTCTGATTTAAAACCAGAAGAAAAGAAGACTGGTTTAGAAGGAGACATTGACAAAGAACTTACCAAAAAATCTGAAGTCGAAAAAGACAGAGAGAAATTCGGTGCAGGTATTGAGGGGGATGTAACCGGTCGTAATAAAGCTTACGACAGTTTTAAAAACACCAACAACTACATTCTTTCTAACTACCGCGACTTATCAGATGAAGCAGATAGGGAAGAATTTAAGAAATGGTGCATTTATAATCTCAAACTTTCGTTTGATGGATTTAAACAAGAACTTAAGAACACACCAGATTTACCAGACATAGCAAATCCAGCTCAACAAACATAACAACAACATAATACTATTATAACATCTTGGAGACCCATTGTCAAGTGAAAAGATAAAAAAAAGATCATTTATTTCAAAATTAAAACATGAAGGCCGTATTAACGAGAGATTCTTAAATACTATTTCTGATTTAACTCTTGAAGAACTGATTGGTATCAAGATAGAAATGGCATCTAAAATGTTTAGAGGTAAGTTATACAATCTACCTATCTGGATTACTTTACCTAGAATAGTTAGAGAAGCAATGCTATACGTAGCTATTAATTCATGTAAGACTAAAGCTGACATGGCTAACTTCTTAGGAATTACTAGTGAACAATTTAAAGAAATACAAAAGAGTTATAATTTAGATTCAGAATAATAGTAAATTATAATATAATAAAATACATTAAATTATTTAATTAATAATATTATAATATAATAAATTAAAATATGCTCAGATTTTTTCCTTTTTCATTTTTTTTGAAAAAAGTTTCATCTTTTACTTGACATTCCATTTCAGATGTGGTATAATAATAATACACAACAACAACATAACACATAAACTTTGAATTGGAGAGAATAATGAATAGAAACATTGTCCTATTTGACATGGATGGAACCCTAACTGAAGCTAGAAAACCTTTTGCTTCTTTTTTGTCCTCCCCCTTGAAGCAACTTGTAAGTATAGCTGACATTGGAATCGTAACTGGTTCTGATTTTAATTATGTACAAGAACAAATGGGTTCCGTATTAGAAGACCACTCTATTCGTTATTCTCTTCACATTCTTCCTTGTAATGGCACAAAGTATTATAAGCCACCTGAATTCTCAGCACAAGGGTTTGAGTTGTTTGAAAAAGTTTCAATGAAAGAGCATCTAGGTTCTGAGAAGTGGAGATTGTTAATGGAAACAATCATCCAAGCACAATCCAGAACACTAGATTTTGACATTCCACTCACAGGACATTTCATTTATAATAGAGAATCAATGATTAATTGGTCTCCAGCAGGAAGAAATGCTACAGATAAAGAAAGAAGTGAGTTTGTTAGATTTGATAAAAAATTTAAATTCCGTAAAATAATGCTTGACGATTTAAGATTTAAATTCTCAGAGCTAAATTTAAATGATGTAACTATAAAATTAGGAGGTGATACTTCATTTGACATTTATCCTACTGGTTGGGATAAAACTTATTCTCTACGCTATTTCAAAGATAGCAATGTTTGGTTTGTTGGTGACCGAGCTCGTACTCCAAAAGGAAATGATTATGAAATCTATAGAGAGTGCGAGCCTAGGTCTTTTCATACAACAGGACCAGAGCAAACCAAAGAGATTATAGAAACAATAATAAAGAGAATAAAGGCGGAAAAATGAGTCTCATTGAAAGATTTTTAAGACATGGAATGAATCTTGAAACAAAAAATAAAAAAGAAGAACTTATTTTCTTAGTTGAAATGGTTGCTTTCTTTAAAAAACAAAAGGGATTTGATGTAAATGTAATCAGTGAAAATACTGTAGAAATTTTTCACCATGATGAAATGGTGGCTGAAATAGCAGTAAAAGATTCGATTTTAACATTCATACCAAGAACAGAAAACTTCTTCCCAAGTTTAAGAATGTGTATGAAGTATGTGTCAATTTTTGATAACGGTGAAAAAACTCTAGAAGAGATAATTAGAGACACTGATGATAGCGAAGATGACGAATGGATTTAGGAAGTGAAAGATGGATTTATTTGATAAAATACAAGATTTAAAAACATTTGGAATCAACCTTAAACTCGAAGGACTAGAAATGGAAGCATTCTATTCTAGGACAATGGTTGCGTTCTTTAATTCTCTCAGGGATGTTAAAGCTGAACCTATTGATGATTGGGAATTTAATCTTTTTGTTGGTGGAGACTTAACTGCTTCAATTATCATTGAAGATTCTGTATTAAGGATAAACCCATTGTGTGATGACCCTTATGTTGTTGTAATGGACTTGCTTGAGTTTGTTGCAACAAAACATAAAGAAACCATTTCTCTTTATAAAAAGATAAGTGAACAAGATTATTGCATCTCAGACTCTTCATCAGAGGATGTCAGCGATGATGACGAATGGATTTAAGATGAAGATTTTTTATTTAAATAGAACAGAAGATGAGAGCGGCGTCTCTGGAACAGGCAGAGTGGCACAAGGCTTTGTATTTGACAATGGAAAAGTTGCATTGACTTGGTTGTCTGACCATCCAACTGTCACTGTTTATGATAACATTGGAGAAGTTCATGCTATACATGGACATGGCGGAAAAACAGATGTTGTAATGGAACCCGATTATAAAAAGGCATTTGGTGAATTAAAATCATTTATTGACAATTTCGATTTAGCAGAAATCGCATCAAATAAAATACCACCAGATGGAAATGCTTCCAAACTAATGTCTAAGAACTAGTTAGGTTGTCGTGGAAGATTCATTATTAACATTAACATTAGATGCCGCATGGCAGCCCATTTCCATAATCCCTGCTTTTCGGGGATTTGGAATGGTTTATACGAATAGAGCACAAGCAATTGAGAATCACCCTCAACGGCTTCGTGCTCTTTTTTATTATCCATCTGTTATTGTTTGCAAGAATTACATTAGAAAATCTCCAATACCATTATCTCCAACTCGAGCAAACATTTATTGGAGAGATAATCATCAATGTCAGTATTGTAGGAAGTTTGACCATCATAGGAGACTTACATTGGACCACGTGATTCCAAAGTCAAGAGGTGGTGATAAATCGTGGCTAAACCTTGTGACCTGCTGTGAGAAGTGTAATCAAGAAAAGGGCGATAAAACGCCTTCTGAGGCATCTATGGAGCTAATTAAGAAACCATTTGTACCTAGCTTCAACGTCCTCAGAGCATTCAAGGTAGATAATCCACCATTGGAGTGGAATAAATTTTTAGGAGCAAAATAAAATGTTTAATGAAGAAGTAATGGAAAAAGTACTTAAGAGATGCCAAGAGGACCCGGAATTCAAAAAAGCTTTTGAGGCTTTATTGGAATGGTCCCAACGAGCAGCACTAGCAAAAATGTCTGTAAATGAGATGGCATCAATCTGCATGATGGGCTATGCGATTGGCGAAGACCCATCTTTACAAGAAATGTTTAAAAACATGCTGCAAATAAGTAAAATGGGGCTAGACATTGTCGATAAATAAACTATTTATGACAAAATGGGGGTGAATTCTATGATTCTTTATTTTCTTATACTTATGTCCTTAGCTAAGGAAAATGTTGTTTATCAAAAACAAACAGAGATTGACTTCGATGAGATTGACATTACAGGTGAAATGATAAAGCCACAAGGAATTCTTTCGAAAGACAAGCAAATAGTAAAATTTAATCCACTTATAGAATTAAGAACAGACTGGGATTTAGAAATGATTCAATCTGTGTCGGAGATAAAATAATGAAAATAACATCCAAAGAATTAGACAAGATTATAATGGAGGAAATGTATAGTTTCCTCAAAGAAGAGCATCCTGCTCTCTCCTCCGACAATAATGAAGACAGCTCAATGCTACCAGATAGTAGCAAAGAATCTGTTTCTCCAATGACACCAGATGAACTTGCATCTTCAATGTCGCAAACCAGCAAAGACATAAAATCATCACCAAACAAAGGAGAAATGAAACCAAAAGAGGTTGGTGAGATTTCTAGTATGCTAAAAAGTCTCTTAAACATAACTTCACAAGATGGCGATGCTAGCTCTTTACTTAAAAAGGTTAGAGATGCAATTGAAAGAATTATAAAATCAAGTCAGGGCTAAGAAATGAACAAGAAAGAAATGATAAAATCTATCCTAAGACATCCGGATGTAAAAAAGTTTGGAAAAAGCAAGCTGTTAAATAACTTAATAGCTGAGGAGTTATTAAAAGAAGGCAAAAGAAAAGATTTAGAGAAAAAAATCACAGATTTAAAAGATGAAATCAAAAGCATAGAAAAGGCAAAAAAAGAAGAGACCAACCCAGCAGCTATGTCTGAACTTAAATCAGAACTCAGGCAGGCTAAAAAAGAACTTAAAGAAAAAGAAAAAGAACTAGATAATCTTGATGATTCAGAAGAAGAGCCTGGTGAAGAAAAAAATGCAAGAGAGATAAGAGACAAAATCTCAATTGTTTATGGTGATTTAAAAGATTTTGTTAATGGACTTCCTGGTGCCAATGTCGAGGAAGAAATCAAAGACTTTAAGGAGCGTCACGAAGCTTTGAAGAATCTAATGTCACAATTAGAAGAAATTGTTGGGGCCGATAGCTTTAAAGATGAAAAGGTAAAGTTGCTTGAGAAAGAGAAATCGTTTCTTGAAAATGACATTGGCGTTCGCAATATAGTATTGAG
>Ga0181600_10003450_pt1 | contig 12080 bp, 10 predicted proteins | sample 041ome_2_FD_132982 | JGI IMG/M metagenome (GOLD analysis project Ga0181600, IMG submission 132982) | Coastal salt marsh microbial communities from the Groves Creek Marsh, Skidaway Island, Georgia - 041406US metaG (megahit assembly) | ecosystem: Environmental > Aquatic > Marine > Intertidal zone... | reverse complement strand
TCTTTTTTTTGCCGCTGAAGAATGTGAATGATGGCAAGGGCAGGGATAGCCACAAGCAAGCCCGCTTGCGTGGTGATCAGAGCTTGAGAAATACCGCTGGCTACTAAATCCATTTTATAACTATCCTGCATACTTAGCCCGCTGAAGGTTTGAAGCATGCCGATCACCGTACCTAAAAGGCCCACTAAAGGAGATGCACTGGCAAGAACCAGTAAAAATTTGATTCGGCGACTTAGGTAAGAGGAGTCCGCATCACGAACTTGTTCAAAACGCCGCCGAGTTTCCTTCCGGTCATTATGATCTCCTATGCAGTACCTGATGATACGGTCCACTTTTCCGCCCCCCTGAAAAGCCCCCCATCTCTCTCTGGGGAAGGCTTTAAGATCTTTGGGAATCACGGAACGCAACCTCCACCACAGATCAAAAGCCACATAATAAGTGTAAAGAGAAAGTACCCCGATCACGGGCATTAAGTTCCCCCCTTTTTTCCAGATGTTATTGGCGTCGGTGAAAAACTCAAGCAGTGGGTTCATCGGTTGAATTTGCTTTTTCGGCTACGCTGGACTGCTCTCTTTTGAGATGAACTAATCTTGCGGCAAAACCTTCCAGCTTGGATACAACACCCTGGAGCCTTCGGGAAAGAAGCGCATGGGCAATCAGGGAAGGAATCGCGGTGATTAAACCAAACTTAGTGGTGACCAGTGCTTCCGAAATCCCCCTGGCTAACTCACTGTTTTCAGGGTTGGCGAAGTTGGTGATCTGGCGAAAAACATCGATCATGCCAGTCACAGTGCCAAGAAGGCCAAGCAGAGGAGCGGTGGCAGCTGTGACTGCGATCAAGGGGAGAGCTTTTTCTAACCGTACTTGGAAGTCGATGATACCTTCGTATAAAATTTCCTCGAGGATCTCGGGTTTATTACCTTGATAACTCCTGGCTGTTTTTCGCAATAATTCAAATGGTCCGAGGTAAGAGCCATCCAGGGAGGCAAGCTCGCTGGGTGTGGGTACACCCAAAATCTGGAAGGCTTTATAGACGGCAATAAGTAAAGATATTGCGGCAAAGAAAAGAATGGGATAAATCCAGATGCCCCCTTTCTGTAATTCTTCGAGCAGACTAAGCTCTCCACCTTCCATGACAAAGGCTTTCCCCAAACTAGGGTCCAGTGGAATAATAGCCAGGGTATCGGTAGGGGTAGACAAGGCTATGGCGATGGCCTCGGATGAGGCATCGGATGCTTTTTGGAGCCTGGATGGTTCCAGGCGCTTCACGGAATCTGCGGATAAATCAACCGATGAAAATTGATCGGAATGAAATGGTTTCTCTATGAAGCCAGCACTTCCTTCCGCACCCGAGAAAAAAGTGACCGGGCCGATTGCCCAAAAAATTCCATCTTCCCGCATACCTTCAGGGGGAACAATCGCATCCCCAGGGAAAGAGAGTCCACCCGCTTGTTCATGGGTTGCCAGGATGGAAAGTTGAAGAATATCCAAGTAGGCTTGGATCGACTGACCCATAGGCCCCTGGTCCTGGGAGAGTGACTGGCTTAGCCTTTGGTTCCACAAAGCCTGCTCTGCCGGTGGGGTGCCTTGTCTCCAGCTTCTGGCATAGTCTTTGAGCAGGCGAAGGGATGATTCCAGTTCCCTTTCATTTTTTTGAACTTCCTCCTTGAGTTGCAAAAGGTTTGCGTCACGGTTGTCACGCAGGCGAAGCTTCCTGTCTAAGTCCTTTCGCTTGGCAGCAGCATCCCTTTCTTGGCTTGCCACTTTTTGGGCAAGGGGGATTTTTTCCATTTCAATGGTTTCACGTAGAGATGCGAGTCTTTGGGTGGCATCCTGTAAGTCCTGCCTTGCGGTTGCCCGCACCTGTTGGATTCCCTGAGCATGTACAACCCATGGCATGATTACCGAAAAGAAGTGGAGGAACCAATACACAACCTTCATTGGGCAAGCCCTCCAGGTGCGGAAACGGGAAGATTTAAAAAGCGGGGCATAGCTCGGTTGTTCATCATGTGAACCCCCGTTGTGACCTCATGGGCAATGCTGTCCTTGCGGACCCACTTCCATCCAGAAGTCGAAGGTGTTCCGTATCCTGAAACTGTTCCTGACTCGTTTACGAAATAGGCAACCCCAAGCCCAAAATATAAAACCATGAATTCCCTGGATTTATCATCATTTAGGGTAAATTCCTGCCTTTCCAGGGAAACAGTTCGGTGGAAGAGATGAACTGCCTGCATAAGTGAGACAAGAGTTTCAACCCTTTGACGCAGGGTAAGGCGGGACTGGTTTGGGCCTGCATTTAACTTTTCACGAAAGGGGGAAAGTCGTTCGGCTAGAGGGGTTGGAAGGAGAGAGAAAATTTCATTCACTTTTTTCTCCACCTTCTGGAGTCCGCGAAAGAGAGCTTGGGTGGCCTGTTCTGCTTTCTCTTTTCTTTCCATCAGGTCGCTGCGTTGCTGGTCTGCCCCCGAGGCTTCTTCTTGGGATCGCTGAAGCTTTTCTTGTAAGGTCGATAATTCTTCGGATAATGCAGATTGAAGGTCAAGGAGGGCGGCTTTTTCAGATTTCCAAAGTGAAGATTCTTTTGAAATTAGATGTTCGGTATCAACCCATTCCTCAATAATTTGCTGCGTTTCCTTAACTTCTGAAAAGAGCAAGCCCGAGAAAAAAAACAGACCGGTCATTAGATAGGGCATAGTGTGAAATATTGACATAAAAGATAAGCGGTGAAGCTTACAGGGTTTAACCAGAAAGGGAAGTTTTTTTGAGACTCAATCTCAATAGAGGCTTATGTGAAGGTAAAGTGGTTGGTTTTGGATGGGTATTAAGGAGCGAGTAAGCGGCGAAGGGTTTCGTCGACAACCTTGGGGTTTGCCTGTCCACGGGTAGCTTTCATGACCGCACCTTTCAGGGCATTGATTGCCCCCTCCTTGCCACCGCGAAATTTATCGGCGGCATCCGGGTCGTTGGTGATGGCTTGGGCACAGAGACCTTCAATTTCATCACCGTCAGATTTCATCTCCAGCCCTTTTTCCTTCACTAATTCCTTTGCGGATTTTCCCGAGCTAAACATTTCTGGGAAAAGTTCCTTGGCGACATTATTTGAAATCGTTCCATCCTCGATCATGGAAACGAGTTCAGCAAGTGATTGGGGGGAAACTTTGCAGTTGTCCAAGGTGATTTTTTCGGAGGTTGGGTTATCTCCTGCCGTGGTTTGACTGAGTTCACGAAGGAGATCGTTTACAACCCAGTTCGCTACTTTCGCGGGAACTTCCGTCAGGGCCGCTGCCTGTTCAAAATATTCACACAAAGGGCGGTCTCCACAGAGTGCGGATGTGGAAGAGTAGGGCAATCCCATTTCCGATTGATATCTTCTTTGTTTATCAAAGGGTTTCTCGGGAAGTTCTTTTTGGATCCGGTCAACCCAATCCTGCTCAATTTTTACGGGCATCAAATCAGGGTCAGGAAAGTAGCGGTAGTCATGGGCCATTTCCTTGGTTCTCATTGGAGTGGTATACTTTTGCTCCGGGTTCCACCTGCGGGTTTCCTGGGTAATATCTTCACCTTCCAGCATCGCCTTGGTTTGCCGCTTAATTTCATATTCCACCCCATTACGCACACCGGAAATCGTATTAAGGTTTTTAATTTCCACTTTGGTTCCCAAGGTGTCGGTGCCTGCGGGGCGAACGCTGATATTGGCATCGCAGCGCAGTTGCCCTTTTTCCATATCGCAGTCCGAAATGCCTGCGGAGACCAGGGAATTTCGAAGAGAGGTCAAGTAAGCGAAGACTTCATCTGGAGAAAATAAATCGGGTTCGCTGACGATTTCAAGCAAAGGGCAACCGGCTCGGTTGTAATCCACTAAACTATAGGAGTCGTAGTGTGTGAGCTTCCCGACATCTTCCTCCAGGTGAATACGGGTAAGTTGGACTTTCCGGTGCGATCCCATGACTGCCGGTGATTCTCCAGGCATTTCGATTTCCACTTCCCCGCCCTCACAGATGGGCTGGTCAAATTGGGAAATTTGATAATTCTTGGGCATGTCGGGGTAGAAATAATTTTTCCGGTCCCATTTACAGACTGGGGCAATCTTGCAACCGAGCAATAAACCTACTTTTATAGATTTCTCTATGGCTTCAAGATTCATTACAGGCAGGGCACCGGGTAGTCCAAGAACAACCGGGTTGGTCAGCGTATTCGGGGGCTGCCCAAAGCCTGTTCCCACACGGGTAAACATTTTTGACTGGGTATCCAATTGAACATGGACTTCTAAACCTATGACTGCTTCGTATTTCATCTCTTGCGCATCCTTTCTGGGTCAGAGGTTGGGTGCTTTTCGTCCATATCCATGCTCGCGGTCATATATATGAGCAATCGAGAGCAAATTACTTTCCTTCAATGCCTGTCCGATAAGCTGCATTCCGATGGGCAGACCAGACTGGGTGAAACCACAGGGGACAGAGATCCCAGGCAAGCCTGCCAGGTTGGTTGAGATAGTGTAAATATCGCTCAGGTACATGGAAATCGGATCCTCACTTTTTTCGCCAAAGCGAAAGGCAGGAGTGGGGGAAGTGGGTGTGAGTATAGCATCCACTTTTGCAAAAGCCTGGTCAAAATCGTTCCGGATCAGGGTACGGGTTTTTTGAGCCCGCAGGTAGTAGGCATCGTAATAACCGCTACTCAGAGCGTAGGCTCCAAGAATGCATCTTCTTTTTACTTCTTCCCCAAATCCTTCACCCCGGCTTTTGGCGTAGACATCGATTGCATTTTCAGCCTTTTCGCTCCTTGAGGTGTATCGAATACCGTCATAACGAGCGAGATTGGAGGATGCTTCAGCCGTGGCGATAACATAATAAACGGGAACGGATAAATCGGTGGTGGGCAGGGAAATATCCACAATTTCAAATCCCTTTGCCTGATAAAAGCGTATGGCTTGTTCAATACATTTGCGAACTTCGTCATCCATACCTTCCCCAAAAAATTCCTGAGGGAGGCCCAGTTTGCAGGGTTCGAGGGGTAGCTTTATCTCAGTCGAGTAAGAAGGTACATCGGAGGGGTAACTGGTCGAGTCGAGTGGGTCATGGCCTGAAATTGTCTCCAGTAGCAAGGCCGCATCTTCAACGGTTTGAGCAAATGGACCAATTTGATCAAGAGAGGAGGCAAATGCAGCCAATCCATAGCGAGATACCATCCCATAGGTGGGTTTCATTCCTACGACCCCGCAAAGGGATGCGGGTTGCCTGATGGATCCGCCGGTGTCAGAACCGAGGCTGAGCGGGACTTCACGAGCCGCCACTGCAGCGGAACTACCCCCACTGCTTCCGCCGGGTACACAATCCAGGTTCCACGGGTTCCGGGTAGGGCCGTAAGCCGAATTTTCAGTCGATGAACCCATGGCAAACTCATCAAGATTGAGCCTGCCTCCCAGGACAGCTCCGGCTTCCTTGAGTTTGCGGGTAACGGTGGCGTCGTAAGGGGAAATATAATTTTCTAAAATTTTGCTGGCTGCCGTGAGAGGCTGGCCTTCCACACTGATTACATCCTTCAAGCCAACAGGAACCCCATCCATCCGGCTCAAAAGTTTACCTTTTTCCCTGCGTTGGTCGGAATTTTTTGCCTGGGAAAGCATATCCTCTTCATCCAGGTGTAAAAAGGCGTGAACTTTTGAGTCGACCGCTTTTATGCGTTCGATAAAAGCCTGAGTGATTTCAACGGAAGAGACTGAACCACTCTGAAGAGACTCGATTAGCTCGGTTGCGGTGGCTGAAGTAATGTCTGGGGAGTCCATGGGTATCCTGTGATCTTATTCTTCAACCACTTTTGGGACGACTATCTGTTGGCTGCGCTGTTTGGGGGCATTCAGTAAAGCTTGTTCGCTAGTGAAACCCGGTTGGGCCAGGTCTTGGTCCCAAACATTGAAACGGGGGAAGGCATGGGCAGTGGGTTCAACCCCATCAACATTTACTGCCTGTAATTTCTCGAAATATTTTAAAACATCACCCAGTTGGGATTGAAATTTATCTTTTTCAGGAGGAGAGAGTTCAATCCTTGCCAGGTTAGACACATAATCAATATCCACTTTTTTGTCTTCACTCATCTTATTTTCGCAATTCGTAGGGGGTATCTTGATTAACTTTTTCGAGGATGGAGTCAAAAGCCTGATTTACTTCCTTTTCACTAAGGGTACGGTCTGGGGCCCGAAAACGCATCGAGCAAGCGACACTCTTTTTGTTTGTTTCCATACCTTGCCCCTGAAAAAGGTCAAAAATTGTAACAGGGTCCACCTCAAATTTGTCACCGCCTACAGATTTGGCAATCTGTTCAAGGTCCAGGCGAACTGATTCCGCAGGGATGTCTTGGTCAACCACCAGGGCTAGGTCCTTAATGGCTGGGGGGAATGTGGAAAAATGGGCGAAGGTAACGGCTTTTTTCTTTTTGGATAGGAGAATGGGATCGATTAAAATCTCGACCGCAAAAACTGGACCTTTAGCTTCCTTTTTCTTGGTTAGCTGAAGATCTAAAATACCGATGGTTGCTTCGAGCTTATTGCGGTGAGCATCCCCAATTTGCGCGGAGTAATCACTTTGCCAGGGAGAGCATTCGGCAAGGTTTTTCCATTCTCCTTTGGGTAGGGTGAGACCCGTTGCGTGTAAGACCGATAGAAATTGGTCTTTGAGTGCAAAAAAATCAATTTTAACGTGGGCCTTCCATTGGCGAGAGTTGGGCTCAGCAAAACAGGCAAAGGCAATACTTATCCATTCCGAGTTCCCACGAGGACCGGGTCTGAAAACCCGACCGGTTTCAAACACCCGGGTTAGGTCATTGAGATTTTTTTGGTTGTGAGCGAGGTTGTCGATGAGACCAGGAAGAAGGGAGGCCCTTACATGGGTATGGTCGGATGTTAAAGGATTAAGCAGGGCAAGTTTTTCGGTCTCGAAATGGGGATGCCATGAATTGATTTCTTCCCCGGAGCGAAGGCTATAATTACACACTTCCTGAAATCCCTGACCGACCAGGTTGTCTGTGGCTTTGTGGCAGACTTCATAGGTCCCGTCATTTTCACGAAAAGTAGAAGGGCTCAGCACCGGGTTATTGACGAGTTTATCCGTGCCATGAATACGCAGGAATTCTTCAACCAAATCAATGGGGCGTTCCACTTCTGAACGGAAAGAAGGCACCATAACTGTCCATGGGTCATTTCCGCTAACAGAAAAACCGAGGCGCTTCCAAGAGTTGCTCAATTGTTCTGCCTCGATACCGAAACCACAAATTTTTTCCGCAAAGGCATGGGTGATTTCGATGCTTCTTTTACCCCTTGGGGCTTCTCCCTGCAAAACATAATCCGAATGGCATTCACCCCCAGCAATTTCGATAATCAAGTCAATTGCCCTTTGGGCCGCATATTCTAACATTTCAGGATCTACATCCCGAGAAAATCGTTGGGAGCTATCAGTATGAAGCCCAAGTTTACGAGCGGTCTGGCGAATACTACCCGGTCTGAACCATGCCGACTCCAGGACGATATTGGTCGTGGAGTTTTCAACTTCTGCATCCACGCTGCCCATGACTCCGGCAATGACCAGGGGAGCTTCAGCATCGGCAATTACCGTCATACCTGGAACCAGTTTTCTCTCCACACCGTCGAGGGTGGTAATCGACTCATTTTCTTCCGCTTGGCGAACCCTGATGGTTGAACCCTTAATTTTCGAAGCATCAAAGGCATGAAGAGGCTGCCCCGTTTCCAACAAAACAAAGTTTGTAATATCAACCACATTATTAATCGGTCGCAAGCCAACAGATTCGAGTTTCGCCTGCAACCACTCCGGGCTTGGGGCAATGGTGACTCCTTGAATAGACCAAAGCCCATAGCGGGCACAATCCTCGCTCTCAATTCTCACGGATTGAAGCAGGTGGCCAGCTGGACATTCCTTATGTGGTTTCCCTAAATCTGAAATGGGAGGTGTTTTGTAATCTTTTTGATAGTAGGCAGATATTTCCCTGGCTATTCCGATATAACTTAGGCAATCACCACGGTTTGCGGTGATCTCTAATTCAAGGACCTTGTCCGAAGAAAATAATTGGGCAATCGGAGTCCCGACGGTTGGCTTATCGGGAAGAATAAAAAGGCCCTGGTCATCGGTACCAATTTCTAATTCTTTGGCACTGCACATCATCCCTTCGGAAGGAACGCCCCGAAGCTTTGATTTCTTGATTTTGAAACCTCCGGGTAGCTTTGCCCCGGGTAAGGCTACTGGAACACGATCTCCGGTTTTAAAATTCGTGGCACCGCACACTATGTTAGCCGGTTTTGCTTCACCTACTTCCACGGAGCATACACTCAGACGATCGGCTTCCGGATGAGGTGATTTACTGAGTACTTCTCCAACAACCACATGATCCAGGTTGGAGGATGACTGTTCTTCGCTCTCCTCCACTTCAATCCCAAGCATGGGTAGTACATCGATTAATTCATCGGGATTATCCGGCAAATCAATATAATCACGCATCCAATCTAAACTTATTTTCATGTAGCGTTTGAAAACTGGCTGAGGAATCTTTGGTCGTTTTGGTAAAAGTGCCGGATATCATCAATCCCATGGAGAATCATTGCCACTCTTTCGATCCCCAGACCGAATGCAAACCCAGTCCAATCATCCGGGTTAAGATTCACGAGTTTCAGTACTTCCGGGTCCACCATACCGCATCCCATAATTTCGATCCATTTGTTACTAAGCTTACCCAAGTTGGGTGCTTTTAAGTCAACCTCAAAGCTGGGCTCAGTAAAGGGAAAGAAACTGGGTCGAAGCCGGGTTTCGAGTTGATCCCCGAATAATTCTTTCAGGAAGTAATCGAGAACGGCTTTGAGGTCTTTTATGGTGACATTTTTATCAACATAAAGACCTTCGGTCTGGTGAAAGTTTGCGGAATGAGTCGCATCCACAGTATCCCGGCGAAAGCATCTACCTGGAGCAATGACGCGGAGTGGAGGTTTTTCCTTAAAAAGCGTACGAATTTGAACAGAAGATGTATGTGTGCGAAGCACATGGTGCTCCTTGTTATTCTGGGCAATATTGGACCATTTTGAATCTGCCGGAAAAAAAAGGGTGTCCTGGGCATCTCTGGCTGGATGATCTTCCGGCGTATTTAGGGCATCAAAACAAAACCACTCGGTCTCAACCTCTGTTGCCTCTGCCACGGTGAAGCCAATTTTGCGAAATATAGAAACAACTTTGCGCCGTACATTGGTTAAAGGATGAGTGCCACCGAGGTGGTGGGGGACAGGGGGAAGAGATGGGTCCGACTTCTCTCCAAGAGAATTTATGTCAGCTTGGGTTTCGATCAATTCCAGGGAGGTTTTAAAGCAGCCCTCCACTTTCTTCTTGGTCTGGTTCAATGCCTGACCAAAAGCTGGCCGTTCTTCTTTCGATAACTTCCCAATGCCTTTAGCCGCTTGGGTAAGGCTGCCATTGGGACCTAGGATGGTGGCTTTTGCCTGTTCCCAGTCGGCACGGGATCTGACCGCTGTAAGTATTGCCTCCGCTTGGGTGACAATGGCTTGGAGATCGTTCTCCACGCCCTTAAAAAAGCAGGCCCCTCAGGCCTCGAGTGCAGCCTTCGCTTTCACCACCAGCTCTTTGAAAGAGTCGGGTTCATGAATAGCGAGTTCTGAAATAACTTTGCGGTTCAGTTCGATTTCGGCCTTCGCCAAACCGTGCATGAATTCGCCATAACGAATGCCTTCCGCCCGGCATGCAGCATTGATACGGACAATCCAAAGCTGTCGAAACTCGGTTTTGCGTTTACGGCGGTGAGAGTAGGCGTAAGCTTCTGCCCGGTCTACTGCATCTTTAGCGTAGCGAAAAAGGCGTGATTTATTTCCAAAGTATCCTTTGGCTTTTTTTAATACCTTTTTACGGCGTTTACGAGTGGCGGGTACATTACGTGCACGTGGCATATCAAAAGTCTCCTAAGTTGTTGGATAGTCTAGAATTGAAAGAATTAAACGGAGAGGGCACGAATGACGCGACGAGCCATTCCGTCGGCGAGAACTTGGTCCTGGCGACCGGCACGTACCTGCTTCACCGAGCGTTTTCTTCGCAAGTGCCTCTGGCCAGGCTTGCGAAACATCACTTTACCAGTACCGGTTAACTTAAATCTTTTGGCTATTCCTTTGTGCGTCTTCTTCATGGTGTTACGAGAAAAAGCGGTAATCATAGCTTTTTCCTTCTAATCGATCAAGTCAAATGACTCTACTGGTCATAAATTAAAAGCCCCAGATAGCTTTCGTAGGTAAACCAAGCTGCTAAAATTATAAAGATAATCCAATAAATACACCTTGTTATCTTCCTTCGAAGCCAATGTGAGCTGTGGGTATTAAGTCCGTCTCCTCCAAAATCATGGAAATAATGTATCAGGTCCCGGTCTTTGGACCGATGGTCGATTTTTTTATAAGACTGGCCATAAGAAGAGCGATTTCGATGGTACCACCACTGAAAGATTTTGTGAAGCATGACTGTTGTGTTACCAAGACTAGGGTTGCAGGTAGGATTTGCCTCCCATTTGAGAGAAATCAAGCCTGGAAACCGAAGGTAAACCTTCTTTGTGTGCCCAAAGATCAGAGCCAATCTCGGGATCGGCTTCTTCCACCCACTCAGTTTTGTACACCAATTGGTGATATTTTTTCCCTTTTTCTTTCTGAAAAATGCTTCCGAGTTTTAAATGACCGGCAAAGCTAACCAATGGTTCAATTTTCCCGTCATAGTTAACGGGGAAGTTAAGGTTATGAACCGTGAGCCCCTCATGCCTGTGCATTTCGAGAACAAGCTTGGCATAATTGGCCGTTGCTTTGGCTGCCTGGGTTAGTGATTTGCGAGTGGTGGCGTCTAACTTTTGGCCGATACATTTTCGTATACCTTCAAATTTTTCACTGGAAAGGGCCATGCTGGACGCAATCGAGGGAATGCCCAAAAGGCTTCCTTCCAGTGCCGCTCCCACTGTGCCTGAGGATAAGACCATGGGCAGGGTGATATTGTAACCCAAGTTGATTCCACTTACGACGAGGTCAGGTTCGCGAGCTAAGAGGTTTCCGTAGGCAAGGTTTACGCAGTCAGCAGGGGTACCATTGAGGGCATAAGCTTTTGTCGGGTATTCTTTCAGTTCTTCCGCAACCAATTTTTGATTTCGGGAAATGGCGTGACCGATCCAACTCCTTTCTCCGTCGGGGGCACAAACGACAACTTCTCCCACCTTCATAAGCTCCTTGGTAAGGGCTCGCAAGAAACCAGACTGAATGCCATCATCATTGGTAGCAAGGATTAGTGGCTTATTTGAACTCATTGATCTTATAAAAAAGGGAGGATCGCCCTAAGGCAATCCTCCCTTTTAATTTAGTAAGTTTTTGCTAAGGGTATATCGAATTAGGATTCAGCTGACTCCTTTGCTTCCTCAGTTGACTCCTCTTTAGGTTCATCGGAAGGAACATCCTCGGCTGTTTTTTCTTCTTCCAAAGCAGCACGACGGCTTAGCTTTACCCGGCCTTTGTCATCAATGCCGATACATTTAACGATGATTTCGTCTCCAAGCTTGCAAATATCTTCGGTTTTATTGACCCGGAAATCAGCAAGTTCGGAAATGTGACATAAGCCTTCTTTTCCAGGCAAGCATTCCACAAATGCCCCAAACTCTTTAACTCCGCGAACAATACCACGATAAATTTTTCCAACTTCGATTTCCCCGGTTACCAGGTCAATTTCTTGAAGGGCACGGTTCATGGCTTCCGTATCTGTAGCATAGATACGAATTTTCCCGCTGTTATCTTCATCGATGTCGATGTTTGCTCCAGTGACTTCGGTAATTCTACGGATATTTTTTCCGCCAGGACCAATCAAGGCACCAATTTTTTCGGGATCTATTTGAACGGTCTCTATACGAGGAGCGTGTTCGCGGAGTTCCTTACGGTGCGATGGCAAGGCTTCGTCCATCTTGTCCAGAATTTTAAAACGAGCTTCAGTGACTTGCTTAATGGCTTCTTTGGCAATGTCAAACGGGAGACCTTGGATCTTGAGATCTAACTGGAAACCGGT
>Ga0181600_10003428_pt1 | contig 12105 bp, 12 predicted proteins | sample 041ome_2_FD_132982 | JGI IMG/M metagenome (GOLD analysis project Ga0181600, IMG submission 132982) | Coastal salt marsh microbial communities from the Groves Creek Marsh, Skidaway Island, Georgia - 041406US metaG (megahit assembly) | ecosystem: Environmental > Aquatic > Marine > Intertidal zone... | reverse complement strand
TGTAAAAAAACATATCAACGCGAAAGGATTATTTTTTACAAGACCATCGATTGCTCATTACACTGTTAAAAGAGAAGAACTAGAAGAATCTGCTAAAAAAGTATTTGATGCGGTTTTAAGTAATAAATTTAAAGTTGAAATTTCAAAAAAATATTCACTTGATGAAGTTCAAAAAGCTCATCAAGATCTTGAAGCAAGAAAATTAACAGGTCCTGCTGTAATACTTCCCTAGGAAACATCAACATCCATATCAGACATGTGAAGCTTTAGGGCATTAGTTGATATGTGTATTTCTCTTATAAAAAATAAAATTGATATAATCATTGATAAACAACATGATCCAAAAATCATTCTGGCTACAAATAGTTCATCTAAATAAAGCGCAAAAACAGTAAGCATATTAAAAAGAAATCCAAAGGATGCGAAAAGTATGGTCCACCTTAGCAAGGTTATTCTTCCACTCAAATTTATAAATTGCTTTTTCCATTCTGGTGGAATGTGTTTTTCATAAACATGTTCATCATGAAGTTGTCGTATTAAAATACTTAATGAGTGAAAACGATTACTGTAAACGCTCATAAGCAAAGGAATTGCGGGAAACATTAGTGCAGTAACGGTGTAGTCAATATTCATACGAATCAATTTGATTATCAATCTTCTGTTTGTTATTTACAACAGAATTTTATGGATCAAATAAAACTTTTCATTGAACTAACAAGACTTAAAAAACCAATTGGCTATATGTTGCTTTTTTGGCCTTGTGCATGGGGTCTAACAATTGCTTATGATTTTTCGAATGAAATTAAAACTTACATATATCACTTGGTTCTATTTTTAATTGGTTCAATTTTGATGAGGTCAGCAGGGTGTATTGTTAATGATATTGCAGACAAAGAATTTGACAAGAGAGTTTTCAGAACAAAAAATAGACCTATTGCCTCTAATAAAATTACTATAAAAAAAGGAATTATATATGCTTTGATTTTATGTTTTTTGGCATTTTTAGTTTTAATTCAATTTAATAACAAAACAATTTTTCTTGCTCTTGGCTCAATGCCACTTGCATTTTTATATCCACTAATGAAAAGGTATACCTATTGGCCCCAATTATTCTTGGGGGTAACCTTCAACTATGGATTAATACTAGGCTGGACATCAGTGCAATCTGAAATTAGCATAATACCAATTTTATTTTATTTTGGAGCTATATTGTGGACGCTAGGATATGATACGATTTATGGTTTTCAGGATATTAAAGATGATGAAATAATTGGTTTAAAGTCAACATCTATCAAATTTAAAAATAGTCCAAAGAAGTTTTTATTTATGGCATATACATTATTCTTATTCTCATTGGCTATATTAGGATCTATGTTAAAATTTAAATTTACCTTTTATTTATTAATGATAATTCCAACTTTACACTTATTAGTTTTTCAAGTTATTTCTTTTAATAAAAAAGATCCTATAAATTGTCTAAAATTGTTCAAAAGCAATAATTTTTTAGGATTTATAATTTTAATTAATTTAATAGTTGGTAGATTGTATTTGTGAAAGAAAATGTATTAATTATAAAAAGACTTTACAAAGATTATACCCAAAAATTTTTTAAAAAAATTTTTTTAGCAATATTATTTTCTGTTCTTGTTGCTGGAAGTACATCTGCAATAGCTTATTTATTAGATCCAGCAATTAAAAAAATTTTTATAAATCAAGATTCTTCTCTTTTATATATTATACCAATTATAATTATGGTTGCCTTTTTTATAAAAGGAATATCTCTTTATCTCGCAAAGATCATAATGATTAGAGTGTCTCAAGAATTAAAAGCAGGTGTACAAAAGGATATGATGAAATCTTTGATATCTACAGACACAAAATATATTGATAGTATTCATACAGGAAAATTTATTTCAAATTTAACTTTAGATGTAACACTACTTGTAAACTTAATAAGTACAGCCTTGTTAAATATATTTAAAGACTCACTCAGCCTTATTGGCTTGTTAACTGTAATGTTTTATCAAAATTGGAAATTATCCTTGATTGCAATAATCATGATTCCATTAGCATCGATAGTTGCAAAATCCTTAGGAAAAAGAATAACTAAAGCCACAAAAGAAACTATGGATACCTCTGCTATTTTTACAAAAAGATTAATAGAGATTTTTAAAAATCATAAAATTGTAAAAAGTTTTCAGGCTGAAAAATTTGAAATGGAAAGATCGACAATTGAAATTTCAAATTTAAAAGAAAAAGCAATAAAAATGACTGAAATATTCACTCGAAATACACCTGTAATGGAATGTTTAACCGGGATAATGATTGGTATTCTAATTTTTTACGCAGGTATTTTAATTTCTAAAGATGAACTAGAGATAAATAGTTTTTTTTCATTTCTTGCTGCTATGATGTTGGCTTATCAGCCAGTGAGGTCATTGGCAGGGCTAAATATTACAATTAGTCAAGGTTTAAGTGCTGCCAAGAGAGTACTTCCCATTATTGACAGAAAATCTGAAATCAATGATGATGTTAATAGAGCTAATCTAAAATTAGATAATGCAAAAATAGAGTTTAAAGATGTAGTTTTTTCATATGATAAAAAAGAAAAGTCAAATCTTAACTCTATTAATCTAATAATTGAAGGAGGAAAAACAACTGCACTCGTTGGTTTAAGCGGAGCAGGAAAATCAACTATACTTAATTTAATTCCAAGATTTTACGATGTAGACTCAGGAAATATTTTTATAGATGATCAGTCAATTCATAAAGTTAATTTGTTTTCTTTAAGAAAAAATATCTCTTTAGTTAGTCAAGATACAAATCTTTTTGATGATACGATCAAAAATAACATAAAATACGCCAAATTAGACTCTACAGATGAGGAAATATTTGAAGCCGCAAAAAATTCATTTTCTGATGATTTTATAAGAGATTTTCCAAAAAAATATGAAACTTTAATTGGAGAAAATGGAATTAGATTATCTGGTGGTGAAAAGCAAAGATTGTCAATTGCTCGAGCAATGTTAAAAAAAAGTAGAATAATTTTATTAGATGAAGCCACTTCCTCATTGGACTCTGATACCGAAAATAAAATTCAAAATGCAATCAATAAACTTACAAAAAATAAAACAACAATTGTAATTGCACATAGATTGTCAACAATACTCAATTCTAATAAAATATATGTTATTGACAAAGGTCAAGTCATCGAAAGTGGCTCTCATGATCAACTAATTAAAATTTCAGCTAAATATAAAAATTTCTATGATAAGCAGCTAAGAAAAAATTAATGATTCATGTTTACAATTTTTTAATAAATTTAATAGTTTTTTTTTCTCCAGCCATAATAATTTCAAGGATTTTATCTAAAAAAGAAGATCCAAAAAGATTTTTTGAAAAATTTGCTATATCATCCTCAAGAAGAAAAATTGGCAACCTAATATGGTTTCACTCTGTTAGTGTTGGGGAGTTATTAAGTATTGTGCCGATTATTAAGGAGCTTGAAAAAAAAAATTATGTTTCACAGATATTAGTTACTAGCTCGACTTTGTCTTCTGCAAAATTATTTACAAAATTTAATTTTAAAAAAACAACTCATCAATTTTTTCCGATTGATAATAATTTTTTTACAAATAAATTCATTGATTTTTGGAAACCAAAAGTTGCTTTTTTTATCGACTCAGAGGTTTGGCCAAATATGCTAAAAAATTTAGAAAAAAGAAATATTCCAAAAGTATTATTAAATGCAAGAATTTCAAATAAATCTTTTAAAAGATGGAGACTTCTTGGATCTTTCTCAGAAAAAATTTTTAATAAAATTGATTATTTTTTTCCTCAAAATTTAGAAACTGGAAAATTTTTAAAAAAGTTAAGAGTAACAAAAATTAAAAATTTAGGAAATTTAAAATTTATTCAAAATAAAGACAAAAATTCAATTTATAAATTTAATTCAAAAAAATTTTCGAATAAGAAAATTTGGTGCGCTGCAAGTACTCATGAAGGTGAGGAAAAAATTTGTATTGAGGTTTATAAAAAGCTTTCAGAAAAATATTACGACTTATTATTAATTATAATTCCAAGACACATCAATAGATTAAAAAAAATAGAAAAAATATTAATAAAATTTAAAATGAACTACCAACTTCATAGCGCTAAAAAAAAAATTAATAATCAAACGAATATATATATAGTTGACACTTATGGGGAAACAGATTTGTTTTATAAAGTTAGTCCCTATGTTTTTATGGGTAAATCTATTACAAAAGAGGGAGGTCAAAATCCTCTAGAGCCAGCAAGAGCAAATTGCAAAATATTTTATGGACCCAATGTTTCTAATTTCAGTGAAATTTATAATTTTTTGCGAAAAAAAAAAATTGCTTTCAAAGTACAAAATAAAAAATCATTATACCTAGCGCTTAAAAAATGTTTGAATAATTCAAAAAATAATAAAAAAAACAACCAACTTGAAAAGATAGGTAAAACTATATTAAAAAAAAATCTCATTGCAATTGAAAAAATTATTTTAAAATATAATGCTTATTAAACCAAAATTTTGGGATCAAAAAAAAATAAGCCCATACTCCATTATTTTATATCCATTAAGTTTAATTTTGATGCTAAAAAATTTTGTATTTCATTTTATACCAAAAAAAAAATTTAGAATAAAATCTATTTGTGTTGGGAATATTTATCTAGGTGGCACTGGAAAAACTCCTCTTGTAATAAAATTGTACGAATTACTAAATAATAATAAATTTAATGTTGCAACAGCTAAAAAAGATTACAAAAATCAACGTGATGAACAGATTCTTTTAAAAAAACATTCAAAATTTTTAAAGGCTTCTAGTAGAAAAAAAATTTTTGTTAAAGCTATGAATAATAAAATTGATTTATTATTGTTTGACGACGGACTTCAAGAGTTTAATATCGATTATGATTTAAAATTTGTTTGTTTTAAAAATAAAACTTTTATAGGGAATGGCAGAATAATTCCTGCGGGACCCTTGAGGGAGAAGTTATCAAGTATAAAGAAATATGATGCTATATTTTTAAATGGTGATAAAAATTGTTTAAATAATATCAAAATAATAAAAGATATAAGCGTTAAAATTCCAATATTTTTAACAAATTATAAAATCGCTAACCTAAATTCGTTTCAAAAATCAACAAACTATTATTTATTTTCAGGTATTGGTGATCCATCCAGTCTTAAGGAAATTTTAATAAAAAATGATATTAAAATAATTAAGGAAAAAATTTATCCGGATCATTATTGTTATTCTGTTAAAGAAATTCAAATGATTTTAAATGAAGCAAAACAGCTTAATGCAAAAATTATTACAACAGAAAAAGATTATGAAAAAATTCCAATAAAATAAAAAAAAAAAATAAATATTATTAAAATTGATTTAGTCATAAAAAATCAAAATCGATTACTTAATTTAATAAAGAATACTCTAAATGAAAAAAATTAAATATTTATTACAAGCTATAATTTTGATTTTTTTACTAACAATATTTAAAATGGTTGGCATCAAGGTAGCAAGATTAATTTCATCAAATATTATGCGTAAAATAGGCCCTTACTTTAGATCAAGAAAAACTATAGAAAAAAATTTAGAGCTCGCATTCAATAATATTAGCAATCATGAAAAAAATTTAATAACAAAAAATATGTGGTCAACCTATGGTAAAATTTTAGCAGAATATGTTTTTATGAGAGATTTTAGAAAAACAAGTTCTACACAAAAAATAACTGTCATAGGTCAAAAAACTTTAGATGAAATCAAAAAATCTGGTAAACCAGTCATTTTTATATCTGGCCATTTTGATAATTTTGAATTAATGGCCTTGCATATTGAAAAATCTGGTATTGATTTAACAACAATATATAGACCACTAAACAATATTTTCTTAAAACCGCTAATGAAAATTATTAGAAAAAAATTTATTTGTAAAAAACAAATAAAAAAAGGATTATCTGGAACAAGACTAATTTTAAAAAATTTCAAAAAAAATTCTTCAATTGCCTTAATGATAGATCAAAGAGTTTCACAAGGCATAAAAGTAAATTTTTTTTCAAAAGCAGCATTAACAACATCGATACCAGCACAATTCGTTAAAAAATTTAAATGTCAAATTGTTCCAATATATATTGAAAGAAAAGCAGATGATAATTTCAACTTAAAAATATTTGACCCAATTAATTTTTCCAATGAGGATACTATTGAGGCAATTACCTTAAATTTAAATAAGATATTAGAAAATATGATACTTAATAATCCAAATCAATGGATTTGGACTCATAATAGGTGGAAATAGCTTATTTTTTTTCTTTTTTCACAGCGGCCTCTTTATAAGAAAAATAAGCCTCCTGCTCTTTAACATTCCAGTAGTTTAAGTTTTCTAATGAAATTTTTTTTCCTGAGATTGAACAAATTACATGATCTCCATTTTGAATTACTTCAAAATTATTTGGTAAATATTTTAATTTTGCTAATTTTTTTAACATTTTTAGTTTATATACTATTATATGAAAGTTGGAATAATTGGAAGTGGAGGAAGAGAACATGCTATTTGTTTGGCAGTAAAAAGTTCAAAAATTATTGATAAAATTTATTGTTTTCCAGGTAACGCTGGTACAGCTAAAATTGCCAAAAATGTAAATATTGACTTAAATAATTTTAAAAAAATTAAAGATTATATATTAAGTGAAAATATTAATCTGATAATTGTTGGGCCTGAAAAACCATTGGTGGAAGGTCTGGTTGATTATCTAGAAAATTTTAATATAAAAGTTTTTGGGCCTAGCAAAAAAGCCTCCCAATTAGAAGGTTCCAAAATCTTTACAAAAAAATTTTGTAAAAAAAATAGTATTCCTACAGCAGATTTTTCGATAATTAGTAAATCAAGTCAAATAGAGAAAGTTATTTCAAAATATAAATATCCTTTAGTTGTAAAAGTAGATGGTCTAGCTGCTGGCAAAGGTGTCTATATTTGCAAAAATAAAAATCAATCTCTTGATGCTATTGAAGAGATTTTTAGTGGTAAATTTGGAAATGTGAAAAATATATTATTAGAAGAATTTCTTGAAGGTGAAGAAATGAGCTTCTTTATAGTTTCAGATGGCAGAAATTATATAAAATTTGGAACTGCTCAAGATCACAAAAGAGCACTAGAAAATGATAAAGGAAAAAATACTGGTGGCATGGGTGCTTATTCACCATCTCGTCTAGATAATAAGAGATTAGAAAGAAAAATAATTAATAAAATTATTAATCCGACTTTAAAAGGACTCAATAAAATGGGCATAGTCTATAAGGGTTTTTTATACGCAGGTCTAATGATAGTGGATGGTGAACCTTTTTTAATTGAATATAATGTAAGAATGGGTGATCCTGAATGTCAAACTATACTTCCAAAATTAAAAACTAGTTTTTTAACAATTGTGAATAATTGCGTTCATAATAAATTAAGAAATTATAAAATTAAATGGCATAAGGATAAAAGCCTTTGCATTGTACTGTGCTCTAAAGGTTATCCAGAAAAGTTTTTAAATCACAAAATGATTGATTTGATGAAAGTTAAATTAAAAAAAAATGAATACATGTTTCACGCTGGTACTAAGCTAGTCAATGAAAAGATTATTTCTAACGGGGGAAGGGTATTAAATATTGTTGTAAAATCTAAAAATTTTAAATCTGCAAGACAAAGAGCTATATATATTCTTAAAAAAATAAATTGGAAAAACGGATATTATCGTAAAGATATTGGTTACAAAGTTATTAGTTAATGAGAATAATAGGTGGTAAATTTAAAGGAAAAAAATTATTACTACCAAAAAATAAAGACACTAGACCTTTGAGGGATATTGTTAAAGAATCTATTTTTAATATTGTTAATCATTCTAATTTAATAAATTTAAATATTGAAAATTCTAATATTCTAGATTTATTTTCTGGATCTGGATCATTTGGCTTAGAATGTATTTCAAGAGGTGCAAAAAAAGTAATATTTATAGAAAAAAAAGTAGAAGCAATTGATATTTTAAAAAAAAATTTAAGGGATTTTGATAATTATAAAGTAATCGAGCAAGATTGTTTCAAATATTTTGAATATAAAAGAAATTTAGAAATTTTTTTTGATATTATTTTTTTAGATCCACCTTTCAAAGAATTAAAAATAAATAATATAATTGATAATATCGTTAAATTTAAATTATTGAAAGACAATGCCCTTATGATTATTCATCGACACAAAAAAGATGATATAAAAATTTCTGATAAAGTAAAAATAATCAAGAAATGTTATTATGGTATTTCAAAAATTTACTTCTGCATATTAAGATAAAATTTTTTTTGTTTCTTTTTTAATTAATTCTACAGATGGTTGATCATATGGATTAACTCCTAGAAAATTTCCTAACAAAATTGTCTCGAGAATAAAAAAAGTAAATAATTCACCAAGTGTTTTTTCGTCTCTATTATTAATTTCAAAGGATCTAAAGGGTATTTTTTTTTTTAAGAAAATATTTTCTGTTGCTTTTTTTTGAGCTAGTTTTATTTCTTGCAGACTTTTATTCTTTAAAAATTTTTTTGAATTTAAAATTAATGAATTATCAATCCTATTAAATTTTGTTTCATTGGTATAAAAAAAAGTAAAAAAATTATTTTTAAAACCATCAAGATAAAGTTGCATAACACTATGATTATCTCTTGGCATATTAGAGATAATGGGCAATATACCTTTTCCTTTTTTTCCTAAGCTTTCAGCTACTAATTGTTGATACCAGTAAAATAGGTCCTGTGATTTTTCATCATAGTTAAGTATAATAGAATTATATTTTTTTTTACTTACCAAATGTAAAATTGAAGCAACATTGTTGAATAATGCATTCATAAATTTTTTATTCTTCACTAAGTAATTAAATTGTTTAAATTCTTCAGATTTTAATCCAACTAGTTCTGCAGGCAACATTCCTACTTCTGAAAGAACTGAATATCTTCCACCAATAAAATTATTATGATGAACGATTTCACTTTTCAGTTTTTTTGCTAATTGATTAAGATAATTTATTTTATTTTCAGTAATAAAAATATTATTTTTTGATTTCTTCAAAAGTATATTTGAATTTATAATGGTCTCAATTGTATTTCCAGATTTTGAGATTATTAAATTTAAATAATTTTTTTTTTCAATTTTTTCAATTGTTTCAAGATTATCATAAAATATAACTTTTTTTTTTATCTTTTCCGATAAAAAACTATAAATTGCTTTGAATCCTAAAGATGAGCCTCCCATGCCTATAATTCTTAAATCTAATTTATTTTTAAATTTATTTATTAAATTTTTATTAAAAGAGTTTTTATAATCCTTTTTCAAAGACTTAATTACGTTATTATTTGTTTCTAAAATTTTAATTAATTTTTTATTTATTAGTCCAAATTTTTTTTTTATTCTAAAATTTTTAAAATTAATTTTAGAAGTAATCATTAATTTTCAATTTTATCTAATATAGACTCTTCAATTGAAGAATTTTTTGAAGTTTTATTCTGTTTTGAGGTGAATGTTTTTTTATTTGGTAGTAATAAACTTTTCACATCACTATCAGATTTTTCTGATATTTCGTTATCAGGCAATGGTAGTTCTTCAAAATTTGGTGGGATCGTGAGAGGTGCTTTTTTTTTAACCAAAAATTCATCTATGCTTTGTTTCTTTTGAAATGTTAAACTATCTCTTATGTTTGAACAACTTAGTAACGATAAAAATGTAATTAATAAAAAAACGTTTACAGTAAAATTTTTCATTTTATTTTTGATTTATAAATTTCATTAGATAGCATAAAAATTATTCCTAAAGTTATAAAAATATCCGCAACATTAAAAATAAACCAGTGTAAACCATTGATGTGAAAATCAATAAAATCTACTACTTTTTTAAAAACAACTCTATCATAAAGGTTTCCAATTCCACCTCCAACTATAAAAGAGTATGCTAGTTTTTCCATTCCTCTTGCTTTTATTGAAAGAAAAAAAACAATTATGATTACTATCGATATAAATATAGTAAGTGAATTATATAAGTTGCTATTTTGTATTGAAAATAAACCAAAGGCAATCCCCTTATTCCACACCAAATTTAAACTTAAAAAATTTGATAAAATTATCTGAGTTATTAGTTCTTCATTGCTCAATTTAATAATAAATTCCTTAGTAAATCTATCCAATAAGAAAATTACAAAAATAGATATAAAACTTATAAATATTTCTTTTTTAATGCCTCTCAAGATATATCCATTATTTATGTCTTGGACATGGGTTAAGATTTATTTTCCAACATACTGGACATTTGCTACCCGTAGCTTTTGATGCTTCAACCTGTATATCAAATCGTTCATCAAATATTAAATTTACATTAGAGACTATTAATAGCTCAGATAAATCTAAATTTTCTAAAATTTCTTTATACTTACTGTTTAATTTAATTTCTAAACTAGCTTCTAAACTAGATCCTATAACTTTCTTGGCTCTTTTTTCTTCAATGCTTATGTTGCATAAGTCTCTTATTTTTGAAAGTTCAGTCCATTTTTTATTCAGATTTTTGTTATTAAAACTTTTTGGATAATCTAAGAAATTTTCTAAATGTATGCTTTTTTTCTCTAATGATAATAATTTATAAATTTCCTCTGTAGTAAAACATAAAATTGGAGCAAACCATCTTAATAGTGAATTAAGGATAATATTTAAAAGAACAATACAAGATTTTCTTTTTTGTGAATTTTTTTGATCACAATAAAGTGTATCTTTTCTTATATCAAAATAAAAAGCAGACAGATCTACTGTGCAAAAATTTAAAAGATCTTTATACATGTTATGAAAGTCATAAGATTTTAGATAATTATGAATTTTAGTATCTAAAATAAAAATCTTATGCAACATTAACTGTTCTAACTCAGGAAATTCATCTAATTTAAGATTTCTTAGATCTAAAATTTTTAAATTATCATTAAGATTGCCCATTAAATATCTAAAAGTATTTCTAATTTTTCTATAAGAGTCTGCGTGTTGATCTAGAATTCCATAATCAATCCTCAAATCTTCTGCATAGTTTGAAGATGCAACCCAAATTCTTAAAATATCTGAACCATATTTTTTTAATATATCCTCAGGTGCTATAACATTTCCAAGAGATTTAGACATTTTTAGTCCCTTACCATCAACCACAAAACCATGTGAAAGTATTGACTCAAATGGAGCTCTACCTCTAGTACCGCAAGACTCTAACAAAGAAGAATGGAACCATCCTCTATGTTGATCTGAACCCTCTAGATACATAGAAGCTGGCCACTTTAAATCTTCTCTTTTTTCTAAAACAAAAGAGTGTGTTGATCCACTATCAAACCAAACTTCTACAATATCACTGATTTTCTCATAATCCTCAGACTTATATTTTGCTCCTAAAAATCTTTGGGGATCATCATAAAACCAACAATCAGAGCCTTCTTTTTCATAAATTTTTGCAATATTTTCATTAACTTCATCATCAATTAATATTTCTTTAGTTTTTTTATTTATAAAAATAGGAAGTGGTACTCCCCAAACTCTTTGTCTAGAAACACACCAGTCTGGTCTTGTTTCAATCATTGCTTTTAATCTTTCTTTTCCTTTTGAAGGATAAAATGTAGTCTCATTAATAGCTTTAAGAGCTTTTTCACGTAAGTGATGGCTATCCATTGAGATGAACCACTGAGGCGTTGCTCTATGGACTAATGGCGCTTTAGACCTCCATGAGTGTGGATAAGAATGTGTAAGTTCTCCATTAGCTAAAAGTTTTTTTTGTTCTTTTAGTTTTTCAATAACGATTGGATTAGATTTAAAAATGTGAAGACCTTCAAATAATGGAACATTTTTAGTATATTTTCCATCTCCATCAACTGTTTCTATTGCTTTGATACCGTTGTTTAAACAAAGATTAAAATCGTCAGGCCCATGACTTGGTGCACAATGAACAATTCCAGTTCCTTGTTCAGTTGTAACAAATCTTGCCTCAAGCATCGGAATTTCAAAATCATAACCCAACTCTAAAAATGGATGATTGCAGATT
>Ga0181600_10003425_pt1 | contig 12107 bp, 9 predicted proteins | sample 041ome_2_FD_132982 | JGI IMG/M metagenome (GOLD analysis project Ga0181600, IMG submission 132982) | Coastal salt marsh microbial communities from the Groves Creek Marsh, Skidaway Island, Georgia - 041406US metaG (megahit assembly) | ecosystem: Environmental > Aquatic > Marine > Intertidal zone... | reverse complement strand
GATACAGAATAAAGCACGGATAACCACTATTTGAGCAAGTGGATAGCGCGAACTCAAAAGCTTAATGAGTGAGTCATTTAACGGGATCAGCGCCATTCCTAACATTAAAAGTAGGATAGACAGTTTGGTGAGCCGATCATTCATTTTAAATCCAATTAAAAAAATATCTCAAACTAAATTAGCCTGAGTATTTAAAGTACCAAGGATAGATGTATTGGCGCGTTCAATAACGCCATTCAAATTGTCGCAAATGGATCTGAAGCTTGCTGAAAAATCAATTAGTTAAGTATTTTAAACTTAATGAACTTATGTTTTAACCTTTTCCAATTTAGGATCATAAAGCGGTTTTAAACAAACATTTGCTTTTACTCTTTTCGTCGCCACCTCAAGTTCATAATCAGCAGATAATACGAAATCGTGATCGATGTAGCGGTCACTGCGGACATATCCCATTCCAATAAATTTTCCTATTGTGTGACCGAAACCGGCAGAACTTAGCCAACCACAACGCTCGCCATTACGATAAATTGTTTCTCGACCTGATAGAATAACATTACTATCCGTCGTAAATGTAGCCATTATCTTTTTAATGCCCTCAGCTCTCTGTTTTGCTATTGCATCACGTCCTTTAAACGAAATATTAGATTTCATTTTAACTGCCCAACCTAAACCTGCTTCATCTGGAGTATGATCGGGACCAATATCTGACGACCAGGCACGATAACCTTTTTCAAGTCTAAGAGTTTCAATTGCTCGATATCCAGCATTTCGTAAACCCAATGGCGATCCAGCTTCAATTAATTTATTGTAAACGGTTTGTGCATATTCAACGGGAAAATGCAGTTCCCAACCAAGTTCTCCAACATACGTAATACGCATAGCTAGAACTAGGCATCCCGCTATACTAATTTGCCTTGCCGATCCAAACGGATGACCGTTATCTGAGACATCGTTTACAGTTAATACCTGTAAAATATCCCGTGCGTTAGGCCCAAAAAGCGATAAGACCGCATTAGATGATGTTACATCAATCAATTGAGCATTTAGCTCAGATGGGATATTTCTGCTAATCCAATTAAAATCGTGGGTAGCATACCCAGTACCCGTAGTTATATAGTACTCGTTAAACTTTGTACGAACACAGGTTAAATCGCATTCAATTCCACCATTGTCATTGAGCATTTGAGTGTAAATTATTGATCCGACTGGCTTATCAACACGATTGGAAGCAATCCATTGAAGTGCCTTTTCTGCATCTGGACCAGTTAATATATATTTTGCAAATGAAGTCTGATCGAACAAAACAGCTGCTTCTCTTGCTGCTTTGTGTTCACGTGCTACCGCACTATGCCAGTTAGGCAGTCCGAACGTATATATATCACGCGGTTCCTCACCATTAGCGGCAAACCAATTCGCTCTTTCCCACCCAAGTTTTTCACCAAACACTGCACCGGATGATTTCAAAGTATCATATAATGGCGATCGACGACATGGTCGCCCAGTTGTGTGTTCCTCAGATGGCCAAGCCATCGTATAATGTTTTCCATAAGCCTCTAGAGTACGCGACCTTACCCAATTTGTATCCTGATGTGGGCGCCCAAACCGGCGGATATCAACTGGCCAGAGATCAAATGGTGGCGCTCCATTTGCAACCCACTCAGCCAAAGCCATTCCTGCGCCACCACCAGCTGCAATCCCATAGGCATTAAAGCCTGCGCCTATGTAAATATTTTTCAATTCTGGGGCTTCTCCTAATATAAAATTGCCATCAGGTGTAAAGCTCTCTGGTCCGTTCAACAATTGCTTTACACCAACTTCTGAAAGTTTAGGAACGCGAGGCAAAGCAAGCTCCATCAATTGCTCAAAATGATCGTATCGGGACTCTAGTAATTGGAAGTCAAAAGGTTCTGGAATACCGTCAACGGCCCAAGGTATCCCATTTGGTTCATAACCTCCCCAGGCCAACCCCCCAACCTCTTCTTTGTAATATGTGAGTCTATCAGGATCCCTAAGGGTTGGTAAGTCCGATGGAACACCAAATTCTTCAGTTATCATATATTGATGTTCAACTGAAACGAGTGGAACGTTTACCCCTACAGTTGCCGCAAGATCACGGGTCCACTGACCGCAGCAGAGGACAAGTTTTTCGCAGGAAATGCTACCAAGTTTTGTTTTAACTCCAACCAAATTTTCATTTTCTGTTATGATCTCGGTTACTGCACAGTTTTCTATTATTTTGGCTCCAGATGTTCGCGCTCCTCGGGCTAAAGCTTGAGTTATATCAGACGGTGAGGCCTGTCCGTCAGTTGGCAAAAAAGCGGCGCCCACGACATCACTAATGTCCATAAGTGGCCACAAATCTTGTGCTTCCTTAGGTGTTAACAATTGCATTTCTAGTCCAAATGAACGAGCTGTAGTGGCTTGACGTTTGACCTCAGTCCAGCGCTCGTTATTACATGCTAATCTCAAGCCACCATTCATTTTCCAGCCAGTTGCAAGACCTGTTTCAGCCTCCAACTGATCATAAAGATTTATTGAGTGCCCTAACAGCTGTGTGATATTAGCATTTGAACGTAGTTGTCCAACCAAACCCGCCGCATGCCATGTAGAACCTGAAGTTAGTGATGCTTTTTCCAACAATAAAACTTCATGACCCATTTTAGCAAGATGATGAGCAGTGGAGCAACCGACAATACCACCTCCTACAATTATAACTTTTGATGAAGTCGGTAGACTCATTTAGCACCCCTAAGTATTTTTAAAATCTGACATTGCCACATTAAATCGATTAAAGTTCTCTAAGGTGTATGCCGCATAATCAAAGTCGATTTCAGAATATATTTCAGAAACCATAGACCATAAGGTTTCTCGCATTAGAGACGCGCATTTCATCGCATTATAAGGGCGCCAATAGTTCTGCCAATCTTGCTTAAAATATTGCTCTAACATTTGCTGTTCCTGAAGAACAGATAAACCATTATTCCCTGCAAGACCTGCTAAATCAAAAAGTGGGGTATTAAAGCCACCATATTCCCAGTCAATCAACCAAAGTTGATCTCCGTCATCCAATATATTTGCAGCCAAAAGATCATTATGCCCAACGACTAATTCTACTGGCCCCGTAGCTATTTCTAGTACCTCAAGTTGGCGTTTCATATCCACAAGTTTTGAAACATGGGATGAGCCATCTTCTTCTAATCGGGACATATAAGTTTGATTAATTTGAAATGGCCAAAAAGTAAGAATTGGAGAATGCAAATATTTTCCAATTCCTCTGTGGGTCTTCGCCACAACGTTTATAATTCGTTTTAAATTTTTCGGCTCACGAACGGCTGCTTCGTCAAGAGTGTATGCATCAATAAACTCAAGAACTAAAACACCTGTCTTATGATAAATGACTTTAGGGGAAATACCCAACTTATACGCTGCTTGACTGAGTGCTAGTTCATTCCAACGCATTACACCATGCTCTGCAATATCACTCCCAATACGAACGACATATTTACAGTCTTCGTCTTCAACAGTCACATTCGTATTGGTAATTCCACCACCCAATGGGGTGATATTTGATGGGGCTTTGAAACATTGTAGGCCCGTAATAAGTTCTGTTAGATCACTCATAGTTAAAGACAAACCCTACGTGCCTGACAATAATATACAAGTAATTTTTTATAAAAGAAGTGGAACTTCCAGTATTTTAATTTTTAGGACGCCCGAGGCCACCTTAATGGTCTATTATGAAATAAGATGGCCTCAAATTTAAGCTTAGCTGGCCACTTCCGTCACATACAAAATTTCCTGCATATTGAATAAAAGGAAACCATAAAGAACTGTGAATACCAAAGGAGCAATCCAAAATTCATTGGTCATTTTTACTCCCTCGACCTGTGCCCATTCACTGCTGAGGATTCTGAAACCAAATATAATTCCTAAAACTGATTGAACGAAACTATATGTTAAAAACGCCCATGCGTATTGAGGGCCAGAAATTAAAATTACAATCCCCATTATGAAACCAGCACCGGTGAAGGTTCCAATTAATACTAATGGGAAAGCTGCTCCGTCGCCGGCACCATACTGATCTATCATGCCTCTGGTTCCAAAGAGGCATCGATATGAATAATATCCAGCGCCAAGTGTCGCAATAATCCATATAATTAAATTTAAAGAACCACCAAAATTTTCTACCATTTTTTTCTCCCTTGTTGGCTGGAAGTAAACTATCACACCAATTCTTTCAGGTGGAGAAAAATATAAATTAAGTTTTAAGTTGTAGTATTTTTATATCTGCTTAGTCGCGATTAAAAATTGGAGATAATGTTTCTTTATCAAAATTTGCCCCACATAAAACTACTGCGCTTATCTTGTTTTTATTGTTTGAAGCATCTTCTTGCCAAGCAGCATAAGCCAAACCAGCAGACCCCTCGACTAGCATTTTTTCATTCCAAGCAATCTGCTGTAGGCCCACCTCTATTTGGCCTTCAGAACAATCAATCAAATCATCAATAACTTCTGAGCCCAAACCGAGTGTTATGGTATCATTATCAACACCGCCAGCACATCCGTCCGCCAAGGTCTCATAATGGTCTACTTTTACCATCTTACCAGCCCTGATACTGGCAGCTAACTCAGCTGAATTCTTAGCACTTACACCAACGACCCTTGTTCTTGGTGAAAAGGCTTTCAGCACACACCCAATACCCGAAATCAAACCTCCTCCTCCAATAGATACATAAACTACATCTAGCCGAGGAAGTTGATCTAGTAACTCAATTGCTAAAGTTCCTTGACCCGCAATAATCTGTGGATCGTTGTAAGGTGAGACGTATATTTTTCCCTGTTCTTTGGCTAGTTTTTGCGCATGCTGTTCAGCAAGGCCGGAGTCATTTGAGTGCAAAATGGTTTTAACGCCAAGAGCCTTAATTTTCTCCAACTTCTCCCGCGCTACTGTTTCAGGTAAAACAACAGTCAAATTATGACCTGTTAATTTTGCAGCAGTTGAAAGACCCAAACCATGGTTTCCAGATGAGGCAGTGATTGCTGGGACGTCGGTTGAAAGTGAAGTCAATTTCGATAGGGCTCCCCTAAATTTGAAGGAACCAGTTTTTTGGAAATTGTCCGCCTTGTAATAAAGTTCAGTTTTTTCTTCAAACACCTGTCGTGATGGAATGCATGGTGTTGGGCTCAGCCAAGGCTTAATTCGACTATATGCTGATACTGATAGAGCAGCTTGTTGAAGCACTGCCGAAGATGCACTCATAAATAATATCCCTTAATTCTTTTTTCCTAACGCCGCAGCATCAATAATTCCTGTTGTGATTGCAATATCTTGAGCAGCTATGCCAGTGAGATCTGCAATAGTAATATCATTATCAGAGGTTCGACCTGCACAACTATTAGACAGAATGTTTCCCAATTCTAGTACCTTTTTAGATAGATTAGTATCATTGATGGTCTGAAACTCACCATGGTTGAGTGACTGTGAGATCATATCACAAACTAGCAGCGTGGCGCTTTCGATTAGGCTTGTTGGTAGCTCTTGTTTACCGTGAGTATCAGCTCCAATAGCTGTAACATGGGTCCCAGGCCGGACTAAATTGTCCCCAAACAAAGCAGATGTGGCGGGAGTTGTGGTAATTATAATATCTGATAAGGAAACTTGTTGATTTAAATCTAAAGCAAGATCTACATTTAAATTGTGGCCTCGAAGCTCTTCCACAAGGGTCTCTGCAGCATTTTCATTTCTGCCCCAAATAAAAAAATTAAATGACTTTTGAGGCATCAAAGACGCCAGACAAGTAGCTTGAAATCGCGCTTGTATACCAGACCCAATTATTAAAACTCTTTCTGCATTTCTAGACGCCAAAGCCTTGGTGGCTATCGCACCGCCTATACCAGTTCGCATATCTGTGAGCCAACCCTCATCCCGTAAAATTGCAGATGGTTCTCCTGTCGTGGCAGAGAAAGCTAACATCATGCCGTTTGAAGATGGAAGTCCATTTGACGGATTATCGTAAAAACCAGATGCAATTTTTACAACATATGTATCCGTATGACGAATATGACCGGACTTTATATGGCAGTCACCATTCGATTCTGGAAAACTTAAGTGGACAACATCACCGGTCTGGACATGTCCACTAGACGATGCGACATATGCTTCACTTATAATTCTTGCCGCGGTGTCGAAGTGAAAAAGCTCCATAATCTCAGACTTATTTAGATCATACATAAAATTTTAAGTCCTTCTCTTGGTGTATATTCGAACCAAAGCCCGATTTAACCCGTTAAAACAATTTAGATATTTTTTAGATACTCTGACACTCGGCTCAAACCAATTTTTAATACCTCTGGGTTATTCGCATAACCAACTCGGATGAAACCTTCCATTCCCATTGCCGCTCCTGGTGTAAACATTACCCCCGTATTCTGAAGTAACTTTACACAAAAATCATAAGATTTGATTGGTAACTCAATTTTTATTAAAGCAGTTGTGCCAGAGTTTGGCTTGACCCACGAAAGTTTTTTTTCACCATCTACCCAAGAAGACAGATAGCTCAAGTTCCCGCGAGTAATTTCATGGGAACGTTCTAATAATCGATCAACACTCTCTAATGCAATCGTAGCAAGATAATCGTCAATCATGCCAACACTGATTGTATCATAATCACGATGGATCATCACATCCTCAATAACGCTATTGGGAGCCGCCACCCAACCGAGCCGTAGTCCGGCCAAACTGTAAGCCTTAGACATTCCTGCCGTGCTTATTCCTTTTTCATATATATCAGCGATTGAGGCAGTCATGCCGCTTCCATGCTGATCAGTGCCACGATAAACTTCATCACACAGGATCCAAGAATCTGCAGTATTTGCTATATCGGCAATTTCCTTCAGCATTTCCTTGTCAATTAATGAACCTGTTGGGTTGTTAGGATTTGTTAACGCAATTAGTTTTGTTTCGGGGAAAACGAGCCGTTTAAGCTCATCCAGATCAGGCAACCAATTATTCTCTTCCCGCAACTTCAAAAAGTGCACATCAGCACCTATACTTTTTGGAATTGAAAAATGTTGCTGGTATGTTGGTACTATCGAAACCACTCGATCACCACTATCGACCAGTGTTTTATGAACCAACATATTAGCGCCTATCGTACCATGAGTAACAAGCACATTTTCAAGAGTTTGCTTCTCATACAAAGCAGCTATTGCTTTTCTGAGCCGATCAGAACCTTTAATCTCACCATAAGTCATTTTAAGGCTCAGTATTTCAGATAAATCTTTTTTATTCTTGCCCGTAATTTGGAACAACTGATCAATTGTCAAACTTTCTACGCAAGTTTCAGCCAGATTGAATTCACATTTGGTTTCCCATTCATTCATCCACATTTCCACACCAAATGTATCAATTTTCATTGTAGTAACCTCACGTGCCTTAGCAGTTGAATTATATAAAAAAATTTCGGATCATGTAATTATCTCGGAACAGAATAGTCTCGAACTTCTAACTGGTAAACCCATGGCACGTCACTCTCGTTATGATATTCTTTTTGAACCTGTAAAAATTGGTCCTGTTACAGCAAAAAACCGTTTTTTTCAGGTTCCACACTGCAACGGAATGGGCAGAAGCTTTCCATCTTCAATGGCGGAAATGCGACGCACTAAAGCAGAGGGAGGATGGGCCGTAGTTTGCACGGAAGAAATTGAAATACACCCATCTGGTGACCATTCACCGTGGGCTGGAGGGCGATTATGGGACGATACTGATATACCAGTCCTTGCCAAAATGTGTGATGGAATTCACGAATTTGGAAGCCTCGCTGGCGCCGAACTTAACCATGCAGGTCAAATGTCACCAAACAGGTATAGTAGATCTGTTCCTCTTTCTCCATCACACATACCGGTTGCAAGTCACGAGCCGCTACAAGCGAGAGAGATGGATCTACAAGATATAAAAAATTTAAGAAAATGGCATAGAGATGCCGCTATTCGCGCCGTAAAAGCAGGGTTCGATATTGTGTATGTTTATGCAGGACATCAACTTTCTACTATCTCTCACTTTTTATCACGTTATCGAAATCGAAGATCAGATCATTATGGTGGTTCACTAGAGAACAGAGCTCGTCTTTTAAGAGAAATATTAGCTGATACTAAAGATGCAGTTGGTCATACCTGCGGTGTTGCAATTCGGTTTGCGGTTGATGAGCTAAAAGGTTCAATGGGTTTTACTAGTACTGGCGAAGGGTATGACTTGATCGAAATGCTGGCCGAAGAACCTGACCTATGGGATGTAAATATTAGTTCGTGGGAACATGACAGCGCCACCTCCCGTTTTAAGCAATCTGGTTATCAAGACGACTATGTGTCTTTTGTGAAAAAAATTACTACCAAGCCAGTAGTAGGGGTTGGCCGTTATACTTCTCCAGATGCAATGGTTTCGTTGGTTAAGTCAGGTCAACTTGATATGATCGGGGCAGCACGCCCGTCAATTGCTGATCCTTTTTTACCGAAAAAAATTGAAGAAGGTCGTGTAGAAGATATTCGAGAATGCATTGGCTGCAATATATGCGTTTCAGGTGATGAAAGTTATGTGCCCATTATGTGCACTCAAAATCCAACTATGGGAGAAGAGTGGCGAAGAGGATGGCACCCAGAGCGAATTCACCCAAAGACTAGTAATGAGCACGTTTTAATAATTGGCGCTGGGCCAGCTGGTCTTGAAGCGGCAAGAGCGCTTGGCCAGCGGGGTTATAATGTTGTTGTTGCCGAAAAATCAACAGAGCTCGGGGGTCGGGTGGTAAAAGAACGTCGTTTGCCGGGTTTTGGCGAATGGGGGCGAGTAGTGGATTATCGCGAATATCAAATTGGGCAAATGGCAAATGTAAACGTATATCTGGAGAGCGAAATGAGCTCAGATACACTTACTGAGTTTGTGGATCATCATATTGTTGTCGCAACTGGTTCCAAATGGGCCAATGATGGAATTGGACGCGAAAATCCTCTGGGAATTAAAATAAATAAGGATACCAAAACTTATACACCAGATGACATTTTTAAGGGATATCGTCCCGACGGTCCGGTTGTAGTTTTTGATGATGACCACTTTTATATGGGAGGAGCCATCGCCGAGCTTCTTCGAAAATCTGGCTGTGAAGTAACCTTAGTCACGCCAGCACCAGAGATTTCATCGTATACGACTAAAACTTTGGAGCAGCACGCTATACAAAAGAAGCTCCTAGAAATTGGAGTATCTTTGGAAATGTCACATAACCTTAAATCTGTGAGATCTTCTAGTGCAGAGCTAGAATGTATATACACAGGAAGAACAAAAGAGATTGAATGCTCTGCTTCTATTTTAGTAACAATGAGAATACCTGTCGATGATCTTTGGAAATCAAATCCTAAACTTGATCGTATTGGTGATGCTATGGGTCCGTCAACTATAGCGGCTGCAATCTACAGTGGGCACCTTTATGCCCGAGAGTTCGGTAACCCAACAATTAACGAAGTACCTTTTCGACGAGAATTGATTAATCTGTCAATGGGTTAATTTGGTATAAAGAATATCTCAGAGGTGATATTAGATGACTGACAACGCAAGTTTTTTTAAGTTTGAAGCAGCGGGCTCCTCAAATAATGGATTAAAAGAATGGGAAACAATGGATCCCAATAACCTAATATCTGGCAATCCTATACAACGGGGTCATATATATCATGAAAATCCAAACATTGGTTACATGACAGGCGTGTGGGACTGCACGGAATTCGTGGATCAAATGGGACCGTATCCGGTCGATGAATTCATGCTCTTTTTAGAAGGCGAATTGTTTTTAGATGTTCCCAATGGGAAAACAGTTCACATAAGGGCTGGAGATGCATTCATCATTCCTAAAGGATTTGTATGCCAATGGAGGCAACCTGGGTACGTAAAAAAAATATTTATGATTGTGGACGAAAATATTCCAAAAGCTCAAAATCCATCACTTGAAAGGATAACAGTCATAAATTTTGATAAACAAAATATCAATTCTGATATTTCAAATAAGGATATTCAGTTTTTGAATGCAGCCGGAAAAATGTGGGTTGAAGTAGAGCAGCTTTGCTCATTGATACAGCCAAGTATAAAAACAACCGAAAACAAATTAGTGACTATTCTAGAGGGCGCCATAGAAATTGGTTCTTCAGACGGTACAGCAACATTTGAAACCGGTGATACATTTTACATAAAAAAAGATTCTGAAATCAGTATGAAAGCAGATGTTAAGACAAAAATGATAAATGTTTGCTATCAAGCCCCTTAACCTTTCTGGAAAGCCTTCTTGAAAATTTATTAAATTTTCTATTCAGAATGGTTTGCGAGCACGGATATGGTGAGGACAATGTTCACCACTCTTTAAAACAGTAACCAGCTTTGACCAAATCTCCACTTGATGATCAATGAAATCTTTACCGTGACGCTCTTGTAGTTCGGAGCGTTTTGGTCCTTTCAACCATTGCAGTTCCTTGTCAGCTTCGGTGGCATACCAAGAATTTCTATTTACCAACTCAATATCTATAAAACCTGCTCTTTTCATAGCATTTGCGTACCGGCTCGGTGATGCCATAGCAAAGTCAAGACCCTCTGCTTTAATATAATCCGCCATTTGAGGCGAAGGATCATTGTCGTGACTAATCAACCAATCAGATGCTGCAAATTGTCCACCGGGCTTGAGAATGCGGAAAGCATCAAGCGCCATGGTTTCTTTATCAGGAATATGAATTATAGCATCTTTAGAAAAAACAACATCAACTTCATCATTGGTAAAAGGTAAAGGACCAGGCTCAACTAATTGAATCTGTACTTTATCAGAAACCCCTTCTGCTTTAACTCGATTTGTCGCAGCATCGCAAACAGGCTTTTCTACATCTATACCCACCACTCGTTTAGCGTGATATTCTTTAGCTAATAGTATTGCGCAAGCACCAGAACCACAGCCAATATCAATTACCAATTTGCCGTCAACATTAACACCTTTTAATACGCGACGCACCTCGCCAGCTCCACCGGGCGACAGAAAGCCATCGCCCCAGATATCTTCTAAAAATTCTATAACTTGTTGATCATATAGTACTTCGTCAGACACCTGCTTAGACTCCTGTAAGGAAAACGACGAATTGACATTTAGCATTCATAAAATGAAATTCCACTGGGTGGTCCCGTTATTGAATACTACTTATAGCTAGGTTACCTAGTTAGTTTGATAATATCTACTTTTTTTGCTGATGATGCATCACTTTTGAAAAGCCTTATAAATTTTATCAAATTAGAACTGATTAAAAGGTTTTAATTAGACACTAAGCACAAATGGCAAATTTAAAATTTTGAACTTACCGAATCTATCGCTGGTTAACATTGCCTAAATTGGAACAGAGATTTACTTTTCAAAATTAAATTTTGTAAATTGTTGAAAGTAAATGAAATTATGAAATTCTTTTAAGAAAGCTTGCGTGGAAGCGGATTCAGTGTTACCGTAATTGGAAACGTTTCCAATTTAGGTTACAGAAAGGGTCCGATAAAAGATAATATTATTCTTTCGTCCGGTTTATCGAAAAGATTATTGATCGAAATTTAATAAACTCGATTTGTCACATAAAATTTAAGATGAATTTGTATACGCATGTTGGGAGGGCAAAGTATGCATCAGTCAGCAACAATTAAGGATGTTGCGATAAAAGCCGGATGTGGGGTCGCAACGGTTAGCAGGGTTCTAAATAATACTGGATCTGCTAGTCCAGAAATGCGAAAGCGTGTCGCGGCGGCTGTAAAAGAATTAGATTTTCAATTTAGCGAAGTTGGTCGATCTTTGCAAAGCTCGACGACACGTACAATTGGCTTTGTGGTTCCATCAATTGCTAACCCTGTTTATGCTGACGCACTACAAGGCGCTCAAGAGGTATTAAATCTTTCTGGATATCAAATGCTTCTGATTAGCACAAATTACAGTCCAGAAAATGAATTAAGCGCAATTCGTACACTGATTTCCAAGCAAGTTGCAGGCATTGTATTAACAGTTAGTGATGCAGAAAGAAGCGAAGGTTTATCAATCATTAGAGATCGAGGTTTGCCG
>Ga0181600_10003422_pt1 | contig 12115 bp, 7 predicted proteins | sample 041ome_2_FD_132982 | JGI IMG/M metagenome (GOLD analysis project Ga0181600, IMG submission 132982) | Coastal salt marsh microbial communities from the Groves Creek Marsh, Skidaway Island, Georgia - 041406US metaG (megahit assembly) | ecosystem: Environmental > Aquatic > Marine > Intertidal zone... | reverse complement strand
TTCGCGGCGGATTGTCGCGAAGAGAATCTGATCGGCGGCCAAGTGCGCGCCCCTCGGTCTCGTCGAGACACGCGCTGTGACGTCGATGCGAGGCAGACGCCCTGCGTCGCGAGTCGACGGATCGCCCGAAACGGACCCGCGTGCGGCGACGGCGCGTCGTTGTGCGGCGTTCAGCTCGCGCGAGGCGCAGGAATTCATCAGGTTTTCTCTTCGTCGGCGGAATGCCCGGTTTGGACTGCCACCCACTGAAACGAGGCGGACGTCACTGCTCGACGCTCGACGCGGTGAGAATTTTGTGAGGAAAGGCGTTTATTTCCACTTCTCTTCGCGATCAAAAAGAAGTGAACTCTGGTTCATCCTCCTCCTCCTCCTCCCCCTCCCCCTCTGCTTCGTCCGCCGGCTTCCCCCTCTGCGACGGTTCCGGCGGTATCCCAGCCTCGGCGAGTTCGAGCGCGCGTTTCGCGCCTTTTCCCGAGGTGACGAACGCCTCCCACTCCTTGGTGACGAACCCGCTCTGGGCCATCGTGCACCGCCCGTCGCGCCACCGTACGAAAAACTCGATCCACGCGCCCTTGTAGAACCGATCGATCGTGTCCCACACCGACCCGCACGCGTTGGCGGCTGCGTTCAGGCGACCCAGACGCAGCGCCTTCAACGCCGCCTTCGTGACGTTTATGCCCAGCGGCGCGAAGGGGAACTCGCGCGGCGCGTCGCGCGACGCCGCGAAGATGGTCGCCGCGACGCGCGCGTCGCCGTCGCCGGCGACGAAGAAAAACAACTGCAGCAAGCCGAGCATGCCGCAGCCCCGCAGGTCCGTGGCCGGGTCGGCGCCCTGGAACCCGAGCCTGTCCCAGTGCGCGCCCACGCGCGCGGGAGGCGTTGAGGTGCCCAGGAAGCGCATGTACGTCGCGCTCAACAGATTCGTGTGCGTCGCGTCGCCATCCGCCATGGCGGTTTTAGCGGCGGCGAAAACCGCGTCGCGCTCGTCGCGCAGAGCGTTTTTCAACTTTGCCCGAACTCCGCCGCCTCGAACGAGCGCGACGAGCGCGCCGCAGCATCCATTTCCGGAATCGTCCGTTTCCTCCACCACGAGCGATTCCCGCATATCGTCGTCGATCTCGTCCTCGGCGAAGTACGCTCTCGCCGCGGCGTACGACAAGGGGAGGCTCGGCGCGACGCGCGTCCGTCTCCGTCGCGGCGCCGGTTTACCGTTTACGGTGACTATGTCGCCCTCCGCGGTCCGCGCGCTGGAGCCGACGGGAGACGACGCGCGCGACGCCGCGCGCTCGGCGTCACGCGCGGCATTCGCCGCGTCCCACTCGTCGACGGCGTCCGCGGCGTCCTCGGCGCCATCCCAGCCGGGTCGCCGGGGCGACTCCGCCGAAACGCTCGCCGCCGAAACGCTCGCCGCCGAAACGCTCTTCTCCTCCTCCTCCTCCTCCTCCTCTTCTTCCGCGAACGTCTCCATGGGCATGCTCTTGACGTCCGTGACCAGCGCCGCGGGCATGGGCCTGGCCTTGAACGCCACGCGGTGCGTCGCGCCCGCGCGGGTCTCGCCCTCGAACGCGTACTCGAACTCGTCGTCGTCGTCCCCGGCGCCCGCGGCGGCGCCGCTCAACGCGTCCCCGCGCGCGGCGGCTTTTTCGTCCTCGTCGTCCAGCTGGAGCTCGAACTTGTCCTCGTACTTCTCCGCGAGCCGCCGCACGCCCAGCTGCGCGGTGCCCGAGGCGGACGCCGCCGCGTCCAGCGCGTCGATGGCGTCGATGGCGGCGTCGCCGGAGGTGGTTTTCGTTTTTTCGGAACGCGGGGGACGAGCGGCGGTCGGCGTCCGCTCGCCGCCGCGCGCCACCTCCTCCGCCGCCTCTGCGTCCGACCCGAACGCGTCGAGAAACGGGACGTTCGTGGGGACGGGTTCGTTCGAATCCAAAGTCGATCGCGTCGTGTCAGACGGTCGGTCGGCTTCGGTCTTCGCGGAGCCGCCGCCGCCGCCGCCGCCGTCGCCGTCGCCGTCGTCCGAATCTTCGTCGCTGCTGCTGGTGTCGTCTCCGGTGCCCATCAGCGAGCCGGTGACGCGCGCCGGGGCGGCATCGGACTGCGACGCCTCGGCCTTGGCGCGCGCGGCGAGCGCCCCCGCAGTCGGCGCGGACGCGCCGGACCCGCCGCGGACGGGCTCGAGCGCGCGCGGCGCCGCGAGCGGCTTCGCGCCTCCGATGGGAGGCAGAGGCGCGAGTTGTTGCGGCTTTCGCAGCGGAGGCAAGGACGTCAAGGGGTTGGCCTTGGCGACCGGCGCCGCCGGCGCGCTCGCCGGCGCGGGCAGGTCCTTCCCCGGCGTCCCGAGGAGCTCATCGTCGAGCACCTCCACGTCCAGGTCGTCCAGGTCGTCCATCGCGCGCCCGCGAGTGGTCGAGCGAAGGAAGGTGCCCAGAGGCGTCATCGCGCGCGTCGTAAACGGCAAGTTTCGTTGTCCAAAACGCCACGATGTGATGCCTTTTCGCGTCAGTCAGCGAACTGTGGAGTGCGGCGAAAACGCACTCGTAAAAAACGTGAACGAACTGACTTGATATGAAAGGTCCTCTCCCGAACGCTCTCCCACGCGCGCGAGTCCCTTTACACGCGATGAGCCACGCGAGTAGATACGCGAGCGCCACCTCGTGTTCCGTATGTAGACTACTGAGAGACTCACTTGGTGCTGTCCTTGAGGTAGGCGATGAGGTCGGCGCGGTCCTGCGGCTTTTTAAGCCCGGCGAAGACCATCTTCGTGCCCGGGATGTACTTCTTCGGGTTGAGCAGGTAGTCGTAGAGCGTGTCCTCGCCCCACTTCACGCCCTTGTTCTTGTTCGCGGCGGAGTACGCGAAACCCTCCGTCGTGCCGGAGACGCGGCCGAACAGACCGCCGAGGTTGGGGCCCTACGCGTTTCGGTCGTGCGTTTCGGTAGCGAGGCGGTCAGCGCGCCGCGCGACTGAACCGAACAGAAAAAACGCGAACGCCGTCGGGAGACGGTCGAAAAACCGTTGTGGGACTCGAGCGCGCACTCTGGCGCACCGGGCTCGCCACCGGGAGAAACCGCGCTGGCGTGCGATCCGCCGGGGAGGTTTTTCGCGGCGGGGGATCGGGGGTCGGTCGCGGGGGGGGAGGAATCGCCGGTCGGCATGCGGGCTGTTCCCGCTCGCGTCGCGGCAGACGTACCTGCTTGTGGCCGCCGCCGGCCTCGGCGACGTGGCACTGCGCGCACTTGGTCTTGAAGATCTTCGCGCCTGTGAAAGCAGACATCCAAGATGGGAACGGAGGGGGTGAGCTGGGGCGACCGCGCGGGGGGACGCGCGCGACCACCTTCGAGCGCGCGAGTCGATGCGCCGCGCGTTCGCGCGTGTCTCGACGTACCCTTGGCGACGTCACCGGCGGGAGCTTCAGCGAAGGAAGCCATGTTTCTCTGCGTGTGTGCGGAGAGCAATGCCGCGACAACCCTGACGGCGACCGAAGACGCGCCTGCCGGGATATTTTTCGTGGCTCGCCCGAGCCGGCTCACGTGGATCGAGATCCCGTTCGAATCCCCAGACCGCACTCCGCAGCGCGAGCGCGGCGGTGCGAGAATTTCGGCGCTCTCAAGCGCTCAAATCTGAATCTCGAGGACGCCCCGCCACACTATCAGCCGCGGCTCGGAGACGCCACAGGTCCCTCGTCGGTCCTTCGTCGCTTCGCGGGCGCGCGGGGGTCGAGGCGAGACGCGGTCGCGGTCTTCGCGGTCTTCAGCGCACGCGCGGTTCCACGCTCAGACGCGCGCCATGCCGTCCGCCGGGGTGGACAACACGCAGCGTCGGAAGTGGGACAAGGACGAGTACGCCGCGCGCGCCGCCGAGCGCGAGAAGGCGGAGGATGCGAAGTACGGCGGTAAGGATGGCAAGCCCGCGCGCCCGCCCGCGGGCGCGATCGTCGAGCGCAAGGAGCTGAACGTGAGCAGCATCATCCAGCGCGACTACAAGAAGGAGCTCGAGGCGCGAGTTGGGACGAAGACCATCGTCAACCTGGACACGGGCGAGGGGCTGGGGTTTAAGTGCAAGGAGACGGGCGTGATTCTTAAAGATAGCATGGCGTACCTGGACCACATCAACGGGAAGAAGCAGCAGAAGGCGATGGGGATGTCCATGCGCGTCGAGCGGAGTACGGTGGACCAGGTCAAGGCGCGCTTCGAGAGTGCTAAGCGCAAAAAGGCGGAGGCGGAGGATGCGAAGGTTTTGGATTTCGCCGCCCGCGTCGCCGCCGCCGCGGAGGAAGAGGAGCGGCTCCGCGCGGAGCGGCAGGAACGCAAGAAGGCGAAGAAGGAGGCCAAGAAGGGCAACGGGGGTGACGACGGCCTGGGGGAGATGGACCCGGAGATGGCGGCGATGATGGGGTTCGCTGGGTTCGGGGGGGGGAAGAAATGAATCGAAAAGTTCTCGCGCGCGCCCGACGCGATAGAAAGGAGTCTGTGTACCGGCAATCAGTCGCGCGTTCATCGTAGTCTACGCAAAGCCCCGATACCGTAACGCCGTATAGTCTACTACAGCTAAACTATCGACCACACACGCTCTTACTACTCTATCCCTCGTCCCTCCCTCGCTTCCCCGGCGACGCCTTGCGCCCCCTCGCCGAGGCGCGGGGTCGCGCCGGGTTCGCCTCCGCCGCGCCGCCGCGCGGGGGCGACTCGGGATTCAGCGGGGCGTCGCACGTCGCGCGCATCGCGCGGACGACCCGCGTCGCCTCCTCCGGCTCGTCCGTCACGATCCCGTGCACGCCGTGGTTGGCGACGCGGCGCACGCTCGTTTCGTCGTTCACGGTCCACGCGTACACGTCCGGCACGTTCTCGCCCCGCAGCCGCCGCGTTAACGCCGGCTCGATCATCTCGCTCTGCACGGCGGCCACCACCTTGCTTTCGCCCGCGATCGGCGAGCCCCGCTTTCGGTCCCCGTCTTTGGTCCGCCCCGAACGCGTTCGCGATGGGCCCATCGCGAACGCGCTCGAGGTACTCGCGCTCGCCCTTCGTATCAGCTCGCGCTCGTTCGGGTCGACCGAGCCGAGGCCGGCGTCGCGGACCGCGCGCGAGAAGTTGGCCACCGTGAACCCCACGCGCGCCTCCGGGTTTTCGTTTAGAATCTCCAGCATCACGTCGTCGCTCTTCCCCCAGAAGACGCACTCCGGGCACCCCGAGCCGGTCTCGTCCACGGCCGCTATGGCGCTCAAGACAGCCTGGCCGAACCCGCGCGTCGCGTCGGACGACGAGCGCGGCGAGACGCGCGACTGCGAAGAAGCGACATGCGCTTTTTCGACCCGTCGAAAGGCGCCCGGAACCGCCGCCGCGTTCGAGACGTCCGCGCGTCTCTCGCCGGCGTCTTTCGTTTCGTCCTCCTTGAAGTCGACGGTGATCTGCGCCAAGCCTCTGTGCATCACCGTCGCCATCGCCTCCGCGAACGTCGCCACGGAGTACCCGCCGCCGGGGACGGGCAAATTCAAAATCTCCTCCAGCGTCAGCTCGCCCACGTTCGCGTGCCTGTTCGCGGTCAAACGCCTGAGCTCCCGCGCGTGCAGCGCCACCAGGTGGCCGTCCTTACTCCGCGAGACGTCCACCTCGACGCACGCGTGGCCCGCGGCGACAACCGCCGCCAGCGCCGGCACGGTGTTGGGCAACGGCCTCTCGACGCTCGACCCCGCCGGCCAGAAGGACGCGCCCACCGTGCCGTGCGCGCACACCAGCGGGTCGAACGGAAGCGCGCAGAACGCCGCGGAGGGGCCGAGCGCGGGAGCGCCGCGCGCGCTCGCGCGCGCCGTCCATCTCGCGTCGGCCACCGTCTGCGTCCCGAGCTCCCCGTCCAGCGTCGGGTCCCTCTCCCCGCGGCGCATCGCGCCCGCGCCGACCGCCGCGGCGAAGGAGGACATCTGCGCGCTCCCGGGCTCGACGCTCCGGTCGCGGTCACTCATGCGCGACGCCAGAAGGAACGCGGTGACGAGGCTGCACAGCGCCAGCGCGGCGAGCGTGGGCAGCGTCACCGGGACGCATCCGAGAACGTAGACGCCTCCGCGCGCGCCTCCGCGCGCGCCTCCGCGCCTGTTCGCGCCGCGGAACCGCGCGCGCCGCCGCTGCGTCTCGGCGTAGCCCGCGAACGCCATCGCGCGGACCGCGCCTTCCGCCCGCGCGACGCGGTATGGCGCGAGGCGAGCGCCGCGCGGCGAGGAGAACGCTCGCGCGAATTCGAACGAGCGTCATGGCGACGGGACACGAAGCGACGAGAATTACCGAGAAAAGCCTTTCGATGTTCACCCTAAACGCCAAACTCCGAAACCGGACGCTCGGTGAAACCCGATCGGTCGGTGTTTTTTACCGACCGACTTTGGTCTGTCGAACGCTCCGAACGAAGATAGGCTGACAAAGCCGAATTTGTGAAGAATTGGGCGTCGCCCCCGCGCACTTCTCACCGCGCGCCCGGAACCGTCGTCACCCGATGGCCTCCAGCGGCTCGCTGAAAGGCGGCGCGATGCTGCGCAGCGGCTCGCTGCGGCAGGTCAGCGTGCGCGGTTTCGAGAACCTCGCGCAGGGTGACTCCACGCTGTTTCGTCCCGAAGCGGGTTCCAACGCGGACGTCGACGAGACCTACATCGCAGCCGCGAGAGCCGCGACGTTGAAGCTGCAGATGGGCAACGCGAAGCCCACGGCGGCGAAGCCGCCGATCCGCGCGGGGTCGAGGGGCAGGGTGCCGTTCCGCGAGGCCAGCGCGGGGCGCGTCGCCGGCCTGTTCGACCTCAGCCCGGACAGCGCTCGAGCGATCATTGAGCATCCCGCCGATAACACCCCGCCCGCGCGGCACGCGTCGGAACCCTCGGCGACGCCCTCGAGCGTCCTGACGCCCTCCGCGTCGGCCAAGTCTGAGACGTCGTCCGAGGGCGAGGTCTCCCCCGAGAAGGCGAGCGCGCCCGCGGAGGCTGGGCCGACCGCGGAGGCCGCCCCGGCGGCCGCGGCGGCGCCCCCCCGCGCCGCCCCCCCCCCCCGCGAGTACAAGGGCGAGTTCGTGAAGCTCCAGGACCACGACCAGGCGATGGGCATGGCGAGCTTGGCGCTCACGGCGAAGAACATCGCGCTCGACGCGATGGTCACCGAGACGGACACGCTACGCGACAAGGTGGATGCGCTCAGCCCGAAGGCGGGCCGGGGGGAAGGCCGCGCGGGCGGGGCGGCGAACGACGGGGACGCGTCGTCCGATGCGCCGTCGACGTCGTCGCGCGACGCCGCCGGCGCTCAATCGAATTCAGTCGAAGCGCTCGGCGCCGTGGGCTCGAGCGCGGCGCGCGACGCCGAGCTCGAGCGCATGCGCAGAGAGATCGCGCGGTTGGAGGTTGCGCTGAAGAAGGAGCAGCAGGCGTGCTTCACGCTGCGCGCGGAGCGCGTGGCGTGGCGGCACAAGGAGCAAGAGATGCTGGAGGAGTTCGACGAGCTGCGCGCGGGCGCGGCGAGCGTCGGGCGTCTTCTCGGCGGCGACGCCGAGTCGACGGCGTTCGAGACGCTCACCGTCCTGTCGCACGCGCTTCGCGGCGAGGACCTCTCGTTCGACGCGCCCGGCACGAAGGCGCGGTGCGAGGAGATCGCCAAGGCGGGGGGGGTCGCGGCGGTGCTCGGCGCGATGGCGGCGCATCCAAGCAGCGAGCGCGTGCAGTCGGCGGGCGCCGAAGCGCTGCGGCGCATGGCGGAGAGCTCGGACGCGGCTCGCGTCGCGCTGTGCTCGGCGCCGGAGAAGCTGATGGGTTTGGGCGGCGTGCCCGTGCTGATCCGCGCGATGAGCACCAACCCGGACTCGCCCGAGATCGCGGAGGCGGCGGGGAGCGTCCTCGTGGCGGTCGCGAAGCAGGGCGACGAGGGCGAAAAGGCGGTCGGGAAGGAGGGGCGCGCGGCGCTCGCCGAGGCGTCCAAAAATTTCCCCGAAGTGAGCTACTACGATTGGCTCGTCTCGTGGTTCTAACCGGCACGCGACCGCGTGTGATGCGAGCGCCGTGTGCCTTTGTATTTGTAGCTATTATGTAGAATGTATCGTATATAGGACTACGTGTGTAGGTGTGGAGCTATCACGAAAGCGAGTCACCCTCTCCGCCCCGCGCGCGCGTCGAGCGTCGCGGCGCGCGGCGAACGGCGCGGAAAAGCGAAACGTTTCGCGTCGACGTCTGGATATCGGGGAGTCTGGAAAACGCCCGGTCCGCCGCTTCGACCGAAGAGCTCGAGATCTGGGGCGCGCGCCACTCACGAGGCGCGCGCCCCGGACCGAGCATCGCCGGCATGCCGCCGAAACGCGCGCGCGGCGCGGATCCCGCGGAGGACGAGCCGATGGAGGACGCCGCTGCGCGCGCTGTCGCCGCGGACGGAGCCGACGACGACGATTCGGACTCGGACGATTCGGACGACGCGTCGTCTTCGGATTCCGACGCCGAGCTCGACATGCCGGACGAGTCCACGATGGACCGCATCATGAAACTCGAGCGGGTCGTGGCGAACACCCCCGCGCGGTACAACGCGCACGTCGCGCTGATCCGCGAGCTCCGCGCCGCGAAGCTCCGGGAACGCGCGAGACGCGCGCGCGAGGCTTTCGCTGGATCGTTCGCGCTGAACGAAAACCAGTGGCGCGAGTGGATCGCCGACGAGGTCGCCGAAACCAAGGGGAAAAAGAACGCGCGCGGCGAGATCGTCGGGCCTCTGTTCGAGCGCGCGGTGACGGACGTTCCCGGCGCCGTCGCGCTGTGGCTCGGGTACTTCGAGTTCTCCATGGACCAGGACTGGGAGAGCGAGCGCCGCCGCGCTCTGTACGAGCGCGCGCTCGAGAGCGCCGGCGCCGACTTCCGGGACGGCCCAAAACTTTTCGCCGCGCGCCGCGCGTTCGAGACCTCCAGGCACGCCGTGGACGGCGACGCCCGCACGAAGGTGGCGGGTCGCGTGCGCGATCTCTTCAGGCGCCAGCTCGAGCTCCCGCACGCGCGCATCGCGGAGACCGCGAGGCAGGCGGAGGCGTGGGAGGCGGAGCAAAAAGAAACGGAAACGAGTCCGCCGGCGTCCGAGCCGGAGCCGATTTTGACCCCCGCGGCGCGCGCCGCGCACGCCGTCGCTGTGGCCGTCGCCGAGCGCCGGAGGCCGCTGGAGGAGGCCATCGCCGCCGCGGAGGCGCTCCCGGTTTTTGACGACCGCGCGGGTACGCCGTCCGCGGAGGCGAGCGCGGGCGAGGCGGACGAGAAGCGGCGGCGCCGCCGCCGCGCCGCGCGCGAGGCGCGCGCGGACGCGCTCGCCGCCGCGCACCGCGCCTTCGTCGCCGCCGAGGAGGCTGCTTTCGAGACGGACGCCGGAAGCGCGTCCGTGCCTGACGTGAGGGTGAGGCTCGCGACGCTCTTAAGCGCGTACGAGCGCGCGCTCGCCGCTTCGCCCACGGACGAGGCGCTGTGGCGGCGGTTCACCGCGCGTCTCGAGCGGAGCGCGACGGGTCGCGCCGCCGCCGAAGCGCACGCGCGCGCCGTCAGACACTGCCCCGGCTCGGGCGAGACCTTCGCGTGCGCGCTGCGCTGGCGGTGCGCGCTCGGGGACGCCGAGGGCGCGCACGCCGAGCTGGCGAGCGTCGAATCGCGTTTCGGCGACTCGCCGCGTGACGCGCACGCCGCGCTCGCCGCCGCGGCGCGGAGCGGTTTGATCGGGCCCGAGGAGGCGCTTCGTCGGCTCGGCGACGTTTCACTTACCACCGCGTCTGGTGAAAACGAAGGGTGGATCGACCCCGACCTCACGCTGCTTCGGCAAACCGTCAGGCGTTCGCGCGACCTCACAGATCGCGGACGGCTCTGGGACGCCTTCGCCGAGACGTCTGCGTTCAAAAACGTCGCGGAGGTGCACGTCGCGCGCGCGACGTTTCTGGCCGACGCGCTCGGCGACGACGACGCCGCCGCCGCGGCGTTCAAGAAGGCGTTCGCGAAGATCGACGCGCTGACGTCGGCGTCTGGTACTTCGTTTAGTACGAAACGCACTTCCGCTTCGGCTGCTTCGCTCGAAAGTCCCGGGGCGTTGGTTCTGTGTCGCGCGTGGATGGCGTTCGAGCGGAGCCGGGGCGCCGGCGCCGCGGAGATCTCCCGGGACTTTCGCGAAAGCCTTTCGCGCTCGTTCCTGGAAGCCGACGCGCGCGCCGGCGCGAGGCTGCGCGCCGTCGAGGCGGCGCGCGCGGACCGCGCCGCGAAGGCGGCGGACCCCGAGGAGGCCAAGCGCCTGCGCCGAGCCAACGACCCCAACTACGTGGAGAAGGGCGAGAAGGGTAACGACGTAACGAACGTACGGCGCAAGAGGCGTCTCGCGGACGCGCCCGCGGACGTGGGGGAGGGACCCGCGGTGAAGAAGCCGCGTCGTACGAGCGATCGGTCGCGCGAGGAGGAGGACGGCGGGAAGACGGAGCCGGGCGCCGCGGCGGAGACGGAGACGGATGACGATCGTTCGGGCGGACCCGACGTTGATTCCGCGGACAAAAGCGCGCCTCGTCTGCCTCTGGACCCCGAGGCGCGCGCGGCGAAGTACAAGGAGCTCTTCCCCGAACGCGACTCGCGGACGGCGTTCGTGCGGAACGTGCCCTTCCAGTGCACCGAGCGCGAGCTCGAGCGGTTCTTCGAGGACGCCGGCGTCGCCGGCGTCCTCGAAGAACGGGGACGCGTCACGGCGCGCGTGGTGATGGACAAAGCCACCGGGAAACCGCGCGGGTTCGCGTACGTCGAGTTCGCGAGCGAGAAGGCGTTGCGCGCGGCGGTGATGCGCGACGGTGAGGCGTTCAAGGGCAGGAAGCTCTCCATCGCGGTCTCGCTGCCGCCGGGGAAGGAGAAGCCAGGCGGCGGCGCGAAGGCTCAGAAAGTACAAAAGCCGGACCCGGGACCTGCCCGGCGCGCGCCCCGCGGGCTGGGGTTCGGGGGGGGCATGCCCCCCCGCGCGGCGCGGCCGGCGGTCGCGGCGGGGGGGGGGGACGCCGAGCGGCCGAAATCCAACGCGGACTTCCGCGCGGAGCTGCTGAAGGGGTTCAGAAAGAGCGAGGGTGTGTAGTGGCGCGAAACGGGATGAGGTCAAGGTCTGTTCCGATGAAAAAAAGGTAACAATATCGACCGTCGCACTTTCTCGTCGTCTCGAACGCTCCGCTTCAGTCCTCATGTCGCGCGCGCGCGCGCATCGCCTCGCGCTCGCGCTCTTCGCGGCGGCGACGCTCGCGGCGACCGCACGCGCGGGGTCTGGGGCCACGGCTGCCGAGCGCGACGCGGGTTTAGGGTTGTGGGACGCGTCCGAGGCTTTCGAGTCATACATACTTTCCTTCCCCGAGGAAACAAGCGAACTCGACCTCGCCCTCGACGAGCTTCCCGCGGGCTCTCGCGTGCGCCGTCTGCGCCGCACGCTCAGCGGCGCCGTGCTCCGCCTGCGCGCGTCGCAGGCGCGCGCGTTCGCGGAGCGGCACCCGAGCGCGCGCCTCGAGCGCGACGCGGTGGTCACCGCGCAGGGCTTCCGAACGTCCGCGCGGCGAACGAACCGAAACCGTGACGACGACGACGACGACGACGACGACGCCGTCGACGACGCCGCGCGCGTCTCGTCGTTCGCGTCCGCGTCCGCGACGCCGAGCCGTCACGACCGGCCGTTACACTGGGGCCTCGACCGCGTGGACCAGCGCCGTTTGCCTCTTGACGGCCGCGCGACGCGCGACCCGCGCGCGGGCGCGGGCACCGTCCTGTACGTGGTCGACTCGGGCGTCTTCGGCGGCCACGCCGATTTCGGCGGGCGCGCGCGCACCGCGCACGACGCATTCGCGCGAGACGACGTCTCGCCCCCGTTCCTCCGCGAGACTCGACACACACTCGACGACTCCGAGGACTGTTTCGGCCACGGCACGGCGGTCGCATCGCTCGCTGCCGGCGCTGAGGCTGGCCTCGCGCCAGCGGCCTCGATCGTGTCCGTCCGCGTGCTCGACTGCGACGGGAACGGCTTGGTGTCGGACGTGGTCGCCGGCCTCGAGACGGTGGCGGAGCACTTCGACGCGCTTCTCGAGACGCGGATTTCGGAAATCGGAAATCGAGAGGAAATCGAAGAGAGGAGTAGTATAGATA
>Ga0181600_10003409_pt1 | contig 12134 bp, 8 predicted proteins | sample 041ome_2_FD_132982 | JGI IMG/M metagenome (GOLD analysis project Ga0181600, IMG submission 132982) | Coastal salt marsh microbial communities from the Groves Creek Marsh, Skidaway Island, Georgia - 041406US metaG (megahit assembly) | ecosystem: Environmental > Aquatic > Marine > Intertidal zone... | reverse complement strand
GCCTTTTGGGCGATCTGATTGGACAAGATAAGTGCCAAGGGAAAACCGATTTTAGCGTCGATCTCTTGGCATCCGGAGGATCTGTCGATGCTTTAATTCGCTCGTTGTCAGGCGCAGGGCAGCTGGCCATCCAATCCGGTCGTTGGACAGGTATTGATTTGGATAAGATCTTGCGCTCGGGCCAAGTCGAAAAAGGCACGACCGTTTTTGACGACATGTCGGCAAGTTTCAATATCGCAGGCGGTGTCGTCGATAATCGAGATTTGAAATTCACGCTGCCAAACTTTGAAACGACGGGCCGAGGTCAAGTTGATTTGGGCAACCGATCGCTGGATTACACGATTTCCCCCAAAGCCACCAAAGCCCGCGGCGGCGAGGGCATTTCTGTACCTTTAAGGATCCAGGGATCATGGGATAAGCCAAAATTGACGCCAGACATGCAAGCCGTCATCGATCAAAACTTGGCCAAAGAAAAGGCTGAGCTTGAGGCAAAAACCAAAGAAAAGATCGAGGCGGAAAAGAAAAAGCTAGAGGCGAAGGTCAAGGAAAAGCTAGGTGTTTCATCGCAAGATGGACAAAGTGTCGAGGATGCTGTTCGTCAAAAAATAGAAGAAGAAGCCAAAAAGGGACTGCTGAACTTACTGGGAAAAAAATGACCGATAAGCGTCGTTAATTTGCCCCAATCTTGCCCGATTCAATCGATAGAACACCAGTATCGATTTGCGTGGGGCAATGTATGAATAAGGTAAGTTTTAGACGCATCGGACAGTTTCGAAAGGACGAAACAGGCGGCATGACCGTCGAGTTTGTGCTTTTGTTCCCTTTATTGCTTATGACCTTTGTGTATTTCATGGGCTATGCCTATGCGACGATGCGCTCTGCGATGATCTTGGATCACGTTCAGCAAAGCGCACGGGCCTATTCCATTGGTTACTTTGTGGACGAGGCCGATTTAAAATCGCATCTGGACACGTATCTTTGGAATGTTTCAGCCGCCAAAGATGTGTCGACGGACAAATTGCCTGCGCCCAGCGCAACCGTCACTGACGCGTTTGGCTATGTTACCATCCACATTGACATCCCCATGTCGCGGTTGATCTCTGTTTTGGGATACGCCAGCATCTTTGAACATTTCCTGAATAAAAACACGCAGCTTGAGGTGAGGGCGCCGATTGAGGGGCGACCATGATTGGAATTCTTAAACGATTTTGGCGCGATGAGCTGGGTGGTTTTACTCCTAGCTTTTTTTCTTTTTCTTAGCCGTCATCGTCGTCTTTGGGAGCGCGATGAATGTCAAAGGCACCCGCATACAGAAAAAGAGGATTGAGGGCGTTGCGCAGGCCATCGCGCTTGAATTGGTGCGCGGTATTAATAGTCCTCATATCACCCGCAAAGAAGCGGTCGAGCGGGCGTTTCAAACGGGTTGGGTTGCATCGGGCGCAAATTTGGATGTGGGCGTCGCGGCAATGCGCTCGGCGGCTCCTGCGCCAATCGTTTTAGAGGATATTACAACTATCAAATACGGTCGATATGAGCATGAGACATTTAGATTTATCGAAGATCAATCAGTGGCCGATGCAGTATTGGTCGAGATTGAGTTTTCCGAAGCAACTGGCCAACCGTTGCAACATCGTTTTTTCAGCGCGTGGAATGTCGATTACGATCTGAAAGTACGCGCCGTCGGCGAAGCGTATACCCCGAATTGTTCGCGCTATGGCATTTTTTCAAACACCAGTTTGGTCATCCAAGGAGATCTACAACTATATAATGATACGTGCTTGCGCTCAAATAATAAAATGGCGTTGCGATCGACTGTGTGGACCGCGCAATCGGCGGTGATTTCGGTTCCATCACCTCAACAATTTGAAGGTTTGCAAGAAAATAAAGTTGACCCAAAAGTGTTAGAGTATCGCAAGTGGCGGAATAAAGAGCTATATGGGTTCTTAGATGTCCTGGCAGATTTTTTAACAGGTACCCCTTCGATTATCACGCCGAGTTTTTCAATAGAGAACGGTCTAATCGAAATTGATGCGCAAAAATCATTTCAACTCACTGGTGAGCGGAAAAACTTTTTTGACGTAAGTGCTGATCAAATCCCAAGAAATGCTATCGCCCACATCACCAATTGTAATTGGTGGGAAACGGTCATGCTTCGAAATGGGGATTATTCCGACCTCGTTTTAATTTCTGACTGTGCAGTGGACGTTTTGCGCGGGGCTATATTTTCTAATGCGATCGTCCTCGTCACCCGTACTGGAGGCAATTCGTTAGACTTCCGCAACAACGCTGTTATAGGAGATAGTCAAACATCTTGCCGCGCTGATCGTGATGTTTTGGTTTGGTCCATCGGCGGGATTAAATTCCGCAACGATATTTTTGCCTATGGCGCACAAATTATTTCCGGGGAACTTGCATACGATCCGAACAATGACCGTTTTGCGCCAGAGCTTCCTTTGATTGATGCAGTAAATAACGATGCTGTTTCTCGAATAGATGTCGGTCGCCGTGCGATATTGAATGGCAGCGCAATAGTGGCCGACAAATGGGTAAACGTTGATGCGCGTACAGTTGTTTATTCTTGTCCTTCGCGTGGCGATGCAAATAGGTTTTACCGTAAACACTTCCGGGTTGGCTTGATTTAAAATTTGTCTGAAAGCGTCACAATATGTCGGCTATAGGGGTTGATTTTACGCGCTTACCTTGGTTGTCTGCTTCGACAAATAAGGAGAGATGCCATGCGGTTTTCCGCGTTAGAAATCCTAAAGCAAGGCTTGACAGGTAATAAGGGGTGGACGCCACATTGGCGCGATCCTGCGCCAAAATCGGATTATGACGTAATCATTATTGGCGGTGGCGGGCATGGATTATCGACCGCGTATTATCTGGCAAAAAACCATGGCATTTCAAATGTTGCGGTTTTGGAAAAGGCATATATCGGTTCAGGTAACGTTGGTCGCAATACCACAATTGTACGCGCGAACTATGGCTTGCCAGGCAATTCAGAATTCTACAGCCATTCTTTGAAATTGTGGGAAGGCCTAGAGCCAGACCTGAATTATAACGTTATGCATTCACAACGCGGTATTATCAACCTGTTCCATTCTGATGGTCAACGCGACGCCTTTGTCCGCCGTGGAAATGCGATGCGCAACCAGGGGGATGATGCGGAATTGCTGTCCCGCGATGATCTGCGCAAAATGGTGCCATATCTGAATTTTGATAACGCGCGTTTCCCTGTGCGTGGCGGGTTGATGCAACGGCGCGGGGGAACCGCGCGCCACGATGCCGTTGTATGGGGCTATGCCCGTGGTGCCGATCAACGGGGTGTCGATATTATCCAAAACTGCGAAGTGACTGGCATAGATATAGAGAATGGCGTGGTTAAAGGTGTGCAAACCACGCGCGGTGCAATTCGCGCCAAAAAGGTGGGGATCGTGGTCGCGGGCCGTTCATCGCAAGTGGCAGCAATGGCGGGTATGCGTTTGCCGATCGAAAGCCACATCCTTCAGGCATTTGTAACAGAAGGGATCAAACCCGCCATTGATCATGTGATCAGCTTTGGCATGGGGCATTTTTATATCAGCCAGTCAGACAAGGGCGGTTTGGTCTTTGGGGGTGATTTGGATTTCTATGCCAGCTATGCACAACGTGGCAATCTGCCGATGGCCGAACATGTAATGGAGGCGGGCATGGCGTTGATGCCAGCAATTGGCAAGGCCAAGGTTCTGCGATCTTGGGGTGGCATCATGGACATGACGCCCGATGGAAGCCCAATCATTGATAAGACGCATATTGATGGTCTCTTTCTGGACGCTGGCTGGTGTTATGGTGGGTTCAAGGCTGTTCCGGGATCGGGGTATAGCTTTGCCCATCTCATGGCCACGGGAAATCATCATGAACCTGCCGCGCGGTTCCGGTTGGACCGTTTTAAAACTGGGGTTGGCCTGATGGACGAAGAAGGCACAGGCAGCCAACATAATTTGCATTAGGGGGCAAACAACATGAGATTAACGTGCCCTATCTGCGGCGATCGTGACAGACGAGAATTTTGTTACCAAGGGGCTGCGTCAATTTTGAACCGGCCAGATCCTGATGCAGGTATCGATACATGGGATGATTATTTGCATAATCGTGACAACCCGGCCGGACTGACCCAAGATCTATGGTATCACGAGGCGGGCTGTTCATCTTGGATTGTTGTAACACGTAATACCGTCACACATGAGGTCATAAAAACTGCATTGGCCCAAACCGTCAAAGGACAAAATACATGAGGGTTGCAGGTTCAGGACAAATAGATCGCACGAAAAAGGTTACCTTTTCGTTTGATGGTCAAGACGTGCATGGTTTTGCGGGGGATACAATCTCTTCTGCATTGTTGGCAAATGATATTCGCTTGATGGGACGGTCGTTCAAATATCATCGTCCGCGCGGTGTTTTGACAGCAGGCAGCGAAGAGCCCAACGCAATTATGACGATTGGCGCAGGCGCGACGATGGACCCGAATGTGCGCGCGACCGTACAAGAGATCTTTCAAGGTTTGACAGTGCAAAGTCAGAATAGATGGCCATCACTGAACTTTGACCTGTTGTCGGTAAACGATTATCTTGCGCCATTCTTATCCGCAGGTTTTTACTATAAAACTTTCATGTGGCCAAAGGCGTTTTGGGAAAAGTTATACGAACCTGTTATTCGTCGTGCCGCCGGGTTGGGCGCGCTCTCGATGCAGGCAAACCCTGACAAATATGATCGTGCCTTTGCGCATTGTGACCTGTTGGTGATTGGGGCAGGGCCTGCAGGCATCATGGCCGCTTGGACCGCTGCCCAAGCGGGTCTAGATGTCATTATTGCAGACGAAGATTTTCGTATGGGTGGCCGCCTGAATTCAGAAACTGAGACGATTTCTGGGGCGCCTGGCGCAGATTGGGCGGCTGAAATGGTCGCGCGCCTATCTGAGATGGACAATTTGCGTTTAATGCCTCGAACGACCGTGATTGGCGCATATGACCAAGGGACCTATGGCGCGGTTGAACGACTTTCGCATCATATACCGCGTGAAAATGGAAAACGGCCGTTGGAATGTTTCTGGCGCATCGCGTCCAAGCGCACAATATTGGCTGCCGGCGCATTGGAACGCACGATCGCATTCGCCAATAACGATCGCCCGGGTATTATGACTGCTTCGGCTGTGCGCAGTTATTTGAACCGCTATGGTGTAGTCGGCGGAAATCGTGTTGCGATTTTTGGCAACAATGATGATGCGTTCAGAACCGCACGTGATTTGGCGCAAGCTGGTGTGCATATTAGCGCCTATATCGATAGTCGCCCAGACGCGCAAATTGCGGGTGATTTCCCAATCTATCGCGGCGGTGAAGTATATGACACGGCGGGGCGAACGGGCCTTACGACGGTACGGGTGCGTCACGACGTCGGCACGCTGAATGTTGCTGCCGATATTTTGGGTGTTTCAGGCGGCTGGAACCCAACGGTCCATATGACCTGCCACATGAATGGTCGTCCAATATGGGATGAAACATTAGCCAGCTTTGTCCCAAATCCTGACGCGATACCAGGTATGACCGTTGCTGGGGCTGCATCTGGCCAAATGTCTACGCAGTCTTGTTTGATGTCGGGTATTGCTGCAGCGAACACTGTTTTGCAGCAGCTTGATAAAAAGCCTGCCTCAGTTGATGTGCCCGCAGCCGAAGATCTGCCCTATCGTATTACACCGTTATGGGCGGTCCCTGGAAAAGGGCGCGCTTGGCTGGATTATCAAAATGATGTGACTGTTAAAGATATTAAACAAGCAGCAGTGGAAAGTTTTCGGTCCGTGGAACACATGAAACGCTATACCACACAGGGGATGGCGACGGATCAGGGTAAAAATTCCAATGTTGCGGCCTTGGCGATCTTAGCCGATGTAACGGGGCGCGGAATTCCAGAAACGGGCACCACTACATTTCGGCCTCCGTATTCACCCGTTGCCATTGCTGCGATGGGCCAAACCGCGCAAGATCAAGGATTTGCGCCACATCGTTACACCACGTCTCATCAGGCCTCTGTCGAAAAAGGGGCGCCGTTTGTCGAAGCAGCGCTTTGGCATCGGCCAAGCTATTTCCCGATTTCTGGTGAAACAAATTGGCGGCAGTCTTGTGACCGAGAGGTCACGATGGTGCGCAATGCCGTCGGTGTATGCGACGTGTCGACGTTGGGGAAAATTGATATCCAAGGTCGTGACGCAGAAAAGTTGTTAGACTTTGTCTACACCAACACGTTTTCGACCCTCAAGGTGGGCCGTGTTCGTTACGGTCTAATGCTGCGCGAGGATGGGCATGTCATGGACGACGGCACGACCGCGCGTTTAGGTGATACACATTTTGTTATGACCACGACGACCGCGGCGGCGGGGCAAGTTATGCGCCATCTGGAATTTGTGACCCAATGTTTGCACCCTGAATGGGACGTTGCATTTTCATCGGTTACGGAACAATGGGCACAGTTTGCAATTGCAGGGCCAAAGGCACGTGATCTTTTGGCGCAATTTGTTGATCAAGACATCACAGCAGACAACTGGCCATTTATGGCATGCGGTTATGTGACTTTAGGTGCTGTAAAGGGACGTCTGTTCCGTATTTCATTCAGTGGCGAAATGGGCTTTGAATTGGCGGTACCGGCACGGTATGGCGACAGTTTGTTCCGCCAATTATGTGCAACAGCTGCTGATATGGGCGGTGGCCCCTATGGTATGGAGGCCTTGAACGTTCTACGCATTGAAAAAGGCTTTATCACCCATTCTGAAATCCATGGACGGGTGACCGCTTATGATATCGGCATGCAAGGAATGATCAGCGCGAAAAAAGACTGTGTCGGAAAAACCATGGCTGCACGTCCAGGCTTGCTAGATCCGGCGCGCGAACGGTTGGTTGGTCTAAAACCTGTGGGTGCCGTTAAAACACTTAGCGCGGGTGGCCGACTATTCACCCAAGGTGATGATGCGGTGCGGGTCAATGATCAGGGATATATAACATCTGTTGGCTATTCGCCTACACTGGGGCACTTTGTCGGTCTGGCATTCCTGCGTAACGGTCCAGAGCGGTATGGCGAAGTGATCCATATGGTGGACCATTTGCGCGGTATCGAGGCAATGTGCGAAGTTATTCCACCAATTGCGTTTGATCCTGAAGGAGGGCGGATGCGTGCTTGATTTAGTTGCGAAATCGCCCGCTGACGGGCTTGTACCAGTGGCGATTGGTACCATGACCCTTGATGAGGTTGCGCCTGCGGCGATCACGTTTTTAACCGCAGCAAAAGGTCAGGAAGCGGCTTTGTCTGCTGCGTTGAAAACCGCTCATGGCATGGCCTTGCCAGCAGCGCAGCGCGCCACTGGGCGCGATGGTGCGTATGCAGTGTGGTTCGGGGCCGAGGTAGCTTTGGTCGGTGCAGTGCCCGATCCCAGTTTGTCGGATCATGCGGCAATCGTTGATCAAAGCGATGCGTGGTGCGTTTTGCGTCTGACGGGCGACGATCTAGATGCAGTTCTCGCGCGACTGTGTCCGGTTGATATGCGCAGCAGTGTGTTCAAGCGTGGGCATGTCGTACGATCCCAATTGCAGCATATGAACGTCGTATATCATAAGTTGTCAGAGAACGCAGTTGACATATATGGGTTCCGGTCAATGGCAGCGACATTGGTGCATGACTTAAAGATCGCCATGGAAAGCGTTGAAAGTATAAGCTGAGTGCGCCCGATGGTATAGCATATGATGCGAATGACCTTTCGCATCACAGTCCACTTTTTGCGATAGTAAAGCAAAAAAGGATACGTTGTGCCAGAGAGCATTGTGAAAACGGTTGAAATCGATGAGATTGCAATAGATGACCGCGCATGGTCAGCACACGCGACCGTCAAAGTCATGTTCGCCTTTTCGGATCAAGGGTCAGTCTTGCATAGATGTCGTGTTCACGTAAACGCAAAATTCGCCCGATCTGTATCCAAAGCTAGATACATGCTGCGCAGTCGCAATCTGGCTGTGCAAAAGGTAAACGATTACTTTGACGGCAAGGATGTTGTGCATAAAAACGTTTTCGTGAATTGATCCTCTGGACTCTGCGCACGGCACAAACGATATTTAACCCATGAGCCTGCCACCTGGATTCTTGGATGAATTACGAACCCGCGTGACCCTATCCCAAGTGGTCGGGCGAAAAGTCATGTGGGATAAGCGGAAATCTAATCAAGGCAAAGGTGATTATTGGGCGCCTTGTCCATTCCATCACGAAAAAACTGCGTCTTTTCATGTCGATGATCGCAAAGGCTTTTATTATTGTTTTGGCTGTCATGCAAAAGGTGATGTGATCGGTTTTGTAAAAGACACCGAAAACGTCGGCTTTATGGAAGCGATTGAGCTTTTGGCGCGCGAGGCGGGCATGGCTGTGCCGCGCCCCGATCCAAAATCGCAAGAACGGACTGATAAGCGCGCTGAATTGGCGGCAGTCATGGACGAGGCAGTCAAATTTTTCCGAATGGCGATGAAAACGGGTGTGGCCTCTGATGCACGTTCCTATTTGGATCGACGTGGTTTGGGGCAGGGTGGCCAAGATCAATTTGAAATCGGCTTTGCCCCAAACGATCGTAAAGCTCTGTTTAACGCGCTCACGGGGCGTGGGATTTCGGCACAGCATTTGATTGACGCGGGACTGTGCATCAAGCCCGATGATGGTGGCGAACCTTACGATCGGTTTCGTGGTCGCATTATGTTTCCAATTCGCGATGCACGCGGGCGCTGCATCGCGTTCGGTGGCCGCGCAATGGACCCAAACGCGCGTGCCAAATATCTAAATTCACCAGAAACGCTCTTATTTGATAAAGGCCGTAGTCTTTATCATCATGGGCCGGCGCGCGCCGCCGTGGGACGTGGCCAGCCATTGATCGTGGCCGAAGGATATATGGATGTTATTGCCCTGGTGCACGGGGGATTTGAAGGTGCTGTTGCGCCATTAGGGACAGCGATCACCGAACATCAATTGAACCTGATGTGGCAAATTAACCCTGAACCCATTATCGCGCTGGATGGGGATAAGGCGGGTTTACGTGCTGCCTATCGTTTGATCGATCTCGCCTTGCCCATGTTGAAAACTGGCCGCGCTTTACGCTTTGCGCTTATGCCCGAAGGTCAGGACCCAGATGACCTAATCCGGGCAAAGGGGCCACAAGCGGTGCAAGCCGTGTTGGATAACGCAATGCCTTTGGTCGAACTCTTGTGGCAGCGCGAAATCGAGGGGCAAAATTTCGATAGCCCAGATCGTCGCGCCGCTTTGGATAAACGGTTGCGCGAGGCGCTGATGCAGATTGGCGATAAATCGCTTCGATCGCATTATGGTGATGCGATTCGGGATCTACGTTGGGCTCTATTTCGCCCGACACGCACAAGCAAACAAACATGGTCGCCGAAAAAACAAAATCAACGCGCGCATGCCACGACCCGCGCATCGGCATTGGTTCAATCAGATGGTGATATAAGTCGAACATTGCGTGAAGCTGTTATCGTGGCCGTGCTTCTTAAAACGCCGCAGATGATCGATAAATTCTATGATGACCTGATTATGCTAGAGTTGCAGGATCGCACGTTTGCCGATGTGTTGTCCGTATTGTTAGATGCCCGACCTGCCGATACCCAGGCCGCTGCAGACTGTGTCATCGCAGAATTAAGCCATGACGTTCTTGAAAAACTAATGTCTTCTAGCCATCTATCAATCATTCCCTGTCTTAAAAAACCAGGAAATATCGAAATGGCGTCAATGACTTTGCAAGAAGAATTGGGGAAATTGGCGGCGCAACGAGGATTAACCGCTGAGTTAAATGAAGCGTTCGAAACAGCGAGTGAGGATTTGGACGACACTGTTTTTTGGCGCTTGGGTCAAGCGGCAAATGCCCAGTATCGGGCAGCACAGCCAGACAAAGATGACGTGGGGCAATTTGATATTGGTGCCAACGGTGCGCGAATCAACCGCGACGAACGCAGTAAATTAGACGACCTGATTAAGAACATTCGCTATGATAAGCAAAAAAAATAAGGTTTTGGTAAATAATTCGCAAAGAATCTTTGTTATGTGGGTGTGCGAATCAAAATGACACGTTAATGATTCGTATGTGCGAATCACTCGTCCTGAAATAAGGAGCATGGAATGGCTGCAGCTGAAGAAGACGACCGTAAATCAGACGATCAAGACGGTGAAATTTCCCTTGATATGAGCCAAGCTCAGGTCAAACGGATGATCGCTGAAGCGCGGGAAAAAGGGTATATTACCTATGACCAGCTGAATACCGTTCTGCCGCCTGATCAAGTATCTTCGGAACAAATCGAAGATGTGATGTCCATGCTCTCTGAAATGGGCATCAACATTATCGAAGACGAAGATGTCGACGAAGAGTTGGGCAACACCGATTTGGTCACTACCGGCACCAAAGACATCGCCGTCGCCAGCGCAGAAACCGAAAAGTTGGACCGCACAGATGACCCTGTGCGCATGTATCTGCGCGAAATGGGGTCGGTTGAATTGCTTAGCCGTGAGGGCGAGATTGCGATTGCAAAGCGCATCGAGGCAGGTCGCAATACGATGATCATGGGCCTTTGTGAAAGCCCGCTGACATTCCAGGCAATTACAATCTGGCGCGACGAATTGCTTAGCGAAGACATTCTATTGCGCGATGTGATCGACCTTGAGGCGACGTTCGGAAACCAATTGGGCGACGATGTCGAAGTCGAAAGCGTGCTTGGCGCGGCGGGTGTTTCATCAGCGCAGCCATCGGCCATGAAAAGTGACGAGCCCGAGCTTGACGCCGACGGTAATCCAATTTCCAGCGACGATGATGACGACGATGATGATCAATCGAACATGTCATTGGCAGCGATGGAAACCGCGCTGAAACCAAAAGTATTAGAGATCTTAGAACAAATCGCGCATGATTATGAACTTTTGTCAGAAATGCAGGATATTCGTATTTCAGCGACGCTAAATCATGACGATGACTTTTCGGATGCCCAGGAACAAACTTATCAAGCATTGCGCGGTGAAATTGTGCAATTGGTTAACGAACTGCACCTGCACAATAACCGTATTGAGGCCTTGATCGACCAGCTTTATGGCATTAACCGCCGGATCATGCAGATTGACAGTGCAATGGTTAAATTGGCCGACCAAGCGCGCATTAACCGGCGGGAATTTATCGACGAATATCGTGGTCATGAATTAGACCCGAATTGGTTGGATCGCATGGCAGAAAAGTCCGGCCGTGGCTGGCAGATGTTTATCGAACGCTCGCGTGAGAGCGCCGAAGAGCTGCGCAATGATATGGCTCAGGTTGGTCAATATGTTGGCTTAGATATCTCTGAATTCCGGCGTATCGTTTCCCAAGTTCAAAAGGGGGAAAAAGAGGCCCGCCAAGCGAAAAAGGAAATGGTCGAGGCGAACCTGCGCTTGGTCATTTCTATTGCCAAAAAATACACCAACCGTGGTCTGCAATTCTTGGATCTGATCCAAGAGGGGAATATCGGTTTGATGAAAGCGGTCGATAAATTTGAATATCGCCGTGGGTACAAATTTTCGACCTATGCAACATGGTGGATCCGTCAGGCGATCACACGGTCCATTGCCGATCAGGCACGGACCATTCGTATCCCTGTGCATATGATCGAAACGATTAACAAATTGGTCCGTACAGGCCGCCAAATGTTGCACGAAATTGGCCGCGAACCCACCCCCGAGGAATTGGCAGAAAAACTGCAAATGCCATTGGAAAAGGTGCGCAAGGTGATGAAAATCGCCAAAGAACCGATTTCATTGGAAACCCCAATTGGGGACGAAGAAGACAGCCAACTGGGCGATTTCATCGAGGACAAGAATGCTATCTTGCCTTTGGACAGCGCAATCCAAGAGAACCTGAAAGAAACCACAACGCGGGTGCTGTCATCGCTGACCCCACGCGAAGAGCGTGTGTTGCGGATGCGCTTTGGTATCGGGATGAACACAGACCATACTTTGGAAGAGGTTGGTCAACAGTTCAGCGTTACACGTGAACGTATCCGTCAGATCGAAGCGAAAGCGTTGCGTAAACTAAAGCACCCATCAAGGTC
>Ga0181600_10003404_pt1 | contig 12152 bp, 10 predicted proteins | sample 041ome_2_FD_132982 | JGI IMG/M metagenome (GOLD analysis project Ga0181600, IMG submission 132982) | Coastal salt marsh microbial communities from the Groves Creek Marsh, Skidaway Island, Georgia - 041406US metaG (megahit assembly) | ecosystem: Environmental > Aquatic > Marine > Intertidal zone... | reverse complement strand
CCAGCAGCTTGCGGAACATCTCAACACCCGTACAGGTGGTCTTCTGAGTGTCCTTGATACCAACAATCTCAATCTCGTCGCCAACGTTGACAATGCCGCGCTCAACACGACCCGTCACCACCGTGCCACGACCAGAAATCGAGAACACGTCTTCCACAGGCATCAGGAACGCACCATCCACCGCACGCTCAGGCGTCGGAATGTAAGAATCGAGCGCCTCGGCCAGCTTCAGAATCGCCTGCTCACCCAACTCACCCTTGTCGCCCTCAAGGGCCAGCTTGGCAGAACCCTTGATGATCGGCGTGTCATCGCCAGGAAAGTCATACTTGGAGAGCAGCTCGCGAACTTCCATCTCAACGAGCTCCAACAGCTCAGCATCGTCGACCATGTCGCACTTGTTCAAAAACACAATGATGTAAGGCACGCCAACCTGACGGGCCAACAAAATGTGCTCACGGGTCTGGGGCATCGGACCATCAGCAGCCGAACACACCAAAATCGCGCCGTCCATCTGCGCAGCACCCGTAATCATGTTCTTCACATAGTCAGCGTGACCCGGGCAGTCCACGTGCGCATAGTGACGCGTAGCCGTCTCATACTCCACGTGCGCCGTGTTAATCGTAATACCGCGGGCCTTCTCTTCAGGCGCCGCATCAATCTGGTCGTAGGCCTTGGCCTCACCACCAAACTTCGTCGACAAAATCGTCGTAATAGCAGCCGTCAACGTCGTCTTACCATGGTCCACGTGACCAATCGTCCCTACGTTCACATGCGGCTTCGTACGCTCAAACTTACCCTTGGCCATCGCTGACTCCTGACTCTAAACGCGTTAAAAAATGTCGAAAATGAGAAAACCAAACCTACAAAACTGGTGCCCATGACGCGGATCGAACGCGTGACCTCTCCCTTACCAAGGGAGTGCTCTACCACTGAGCCACATGGGCAGCACCAACTGCACTTACCGTTACCGTACTTCTAAGCTGTCAAAAAACACTAAACCTAGCTACCACTAAACTTCTGCTGCAGCTCATGCCAACTCAAGCTGGAGCGGGTGAAGGGAATCGAACCCTCGTCGTAAGCTTGGAAGGCTTCTGCTCTACCATTGAGCTACACCCGCGACATCCTGTGGTGGAGGAGGTTGGATTCGAACCAACGTAGGCGTAAGCCAACAGATTTACAGTCTGCCCCCTTTAGCCACTCGGGCACCCCTCCACGACGAACCCGTAACTATCCGACTTTCGGAGGCTTGTGTCAAACGAAAATCTCTTTTTGCTCAGACGCTTCGGTGGACTTACTGGGGGTTGAAGGCGGCTGGGTCCTCGATACTTGGCTTATTGAAGACATCGCGGATGACGAGAAAGTCGAGTGCCCTGCCCGATGGCTCCGAGAACAGAATACGCACCGGTAGATTCTGGTCGGCGGCATCGAGCCAAATTTCAATCTGGCCCTCTCGATTTGATTGCAGGCGCTCACTAACGAGGCGAATGGCGGTGACGACAATACCGCCAGGCAAGACAATGTCCTCGGGAAGCTCCGCTCGGAAGCTTGCCGCGACAAAGCGACGTCGGCCCGCAATCTTTACCTCCGTGGTTCCACCATAACGAAGCGAGTCGGGATTAAGCTGGCTTAGCCATGAGAGCTGAAAGATAATGCTCAGCCGGTCTTGAAAGTCTTCTGGGAGCTCGAGTGGCGCCTGGCCTTGCTCTAAAACCGCTGTTCCAGAGGCCTCATCAAAACGACTCTCAGAAACACCCCGAAAGGGCGTCTGCTGACGGTAGAGCTCCGGCCGAAGGCCTTGGTCGTCAATGCGGCCATTACTCTCAAAGACAACAGGCTCGCGAACGAAGATGGCTGCCCAGCCCTCAGCCTTAGCCCAGAGTCGAAGCCGGTAGCGATTGGGGCTGGGGAATTCGACCCAAAGCTCACCCCGCCCAAGGGGGTCGCCATCAAGGGCATAGTGGCCAAGATAGGCCTGCACGGCCAGAACCCCCGAGACGGGAAGCCGGGGCTCTGCGCCCACGGGCCCCTGGCCTGCGGACTCGACAGGTGTTGCATCGCTTGGCTCAGTCGCATCGGCCAGACTGTCCTCAGGCGGAACCTGCATGTAATCAGGGTCAGGGCTGATCTCAGGCTGCGGCTCTTCCTGGCTCGCCCCCATGGGCAAGACAGGTGTCTGCGCGGCAGGGGGCTCAGAAGGTGGTAATGGCGGCGGCTCGGGCTCGGGGGAGGTTAGCTCAATGGCGATGGATTCAAGGCTGGGCAGGGGTGAAAAGACGGGCCGAGCCAGACCAAGGCTTAGCAGCCAGACAATCCATGCATGCACGAGGACCGACAGCACAAGGCTGCCAAGAAAGGGTTTCATCGAGAGGCTGCTCGCATTACACTGACCCGAATGGACATGCCCAAAGACCCCTTCGGATTTCTTAAAACTGGCTGGCCCGGATTTCAGTCCGCCGGGGGTTCAATGGCCTCCATGGCCATGCCCACGACCGACCCAGCGGAGCTTGAAAAACGCATTACCGACCTAAAAACCGTTGAACAATGGCTTGACTTTAACCTGACTCTGTTGCGCACAACCATTCAGGGCCTGGAGATTCAAAGGGGTACCCTGCTTGCCCTTAAAGCGTGGCAGAGCCAAGGCTCTGAGTCTGAGGCCACCGACACAGCAAGCGAGGCACCTGGCGCCGATACAAACCTTTGGTGGACCGCCATGCAAGACCAGTTTCAACAGCTCATGCAGGCCGCGCAAAACCTTCAGACCGAGGCGGCCTCCGCCACTGGCTTTCAGGCCGCAAGTTCGACCGACGACCGCCAGGCCCCAGCCAAGCGGGCGCCTCGAAAAAAGGCCTCTGACCCCAAGACCTCGCCCTCCCAAGCCCCTGCCTCAAAGGCTGCTAAGCGCCCCTAAGCGAGTCTCGGCCTGGCGAAGAAGGGTATCGCGCTCTTCTGGCTCCATGCGCTGCCAGTTTTTCACCATCATTGAGGTCCTGGGATTCTTCTTCAGAAGCTCCTCATGGCGACCAATAAAACTCCAGAAGAACTGAGTAACTGGACATGCCTGTTCGCCGAGCCTTTGGCTGGGCTTATAACAACATCCCTGACAGTAGTTGCTCATTCTTTGAATGTAGGCCCCGCTAGCAAGGTACGGCTTGCTTGTAAAACGCGGGCCTGTTGCATAGAGAGCCATGGCCATGACATTGGGATGCTCAACCCAATGAACCGCATCCACGTAAACGGCCAGGAACCAATCCGAGACCTCCTTGGGGTCAATCTCCGCCAAAAGACCAAAGAGGCCAGTAACCATAAGGCGTTGTATATGGTGTGCATAACCGAGTTCAAGGGTCTGCTCAACAACCTGCCGTTGGCAGTTCATATGAGTTTGGCCGGTCCAGAACCAGTCAGGCAGAGGTCTCTTAGCTTTGAGCTCATTGGCATTGAGCAGGCCCGGCATCTCAAGCCAGTAGATCCCTCGCATGTATTCTCGCCAGCCCAGAACCTGCCGAATAAAACCCTCCGCACTCTCAAGCCTCACCCTACCTTCACGGTAAGCCTTTTCGACATCGGCCACCATCTCCCGCGGGTCAAGCATATGAAGGTTAAGGCTCGAGCCAATGGCCGAGTGCCATCCAATGGATAGGCCCGTCCACATGGCGTCTTGGGTAGGCCCAAAGTCATCAAGCCGTTGCTCAAGAAACTGGCGCCAGGCCAACCTGGCCTGCTCAGGTGTTACGGGCCAGAAAAAGGCCTGCAAGTCACCGGGATGGTCGGGGTACCAACGCTCAACATCGTCCATCGCCTCACGCGTCGTGGTATCGGGCTCGATACGTAAAGGCGCGGGCGGCTCGCCGGGTCCTTTCTTACCAAATGGCTTACGGTTCTGTGCGTCGAAATTCCATTGCCCTGCCTCGGGCTCACCATCGGGCTGAAGGAGAACTCCGTGCCGGCGGCGCTGCTCGCGATAAAAGAGTTCCATCCGCAGCTGACGTTTACCCTTGGCCCAGTCGGCGAAGGACCTCGGGCTGCAATAAAAATGGGGATCCTCTTCCTCAACAACCGTTAGACCCGGCTGATCTGCTAAGGCCTTTTGTAGAGACTGCTGCAGTCGCCAGTCGCCTGGCCTCTGGAACCGGAGGGTGACCTCAGGCCACTGGGCTTTCCTTACCTGAAGAAACCTTAAGAGCCGACCTGCAAGTGTCGGCTCGTCCCCGAAACCCGGCTCATCGGTGCGAATGTAGTAGACGTTGTAGCCTTGGCTTTGCCATCGCTCTCGGGCATGGCGCATGGCCGAGAGAAAAAGGACCGTGCGCGCCTTGTGGCTTTTAACGTGGCTTGCTTCCTCGGGGGCCTCAATAAGAAGAATGGGGGCGCTGCATCCAAGGTCTTGGCAGACCGCGGGGGATTCGGAAAGCTGATCGCCGAGCACCAGCCCAAGGGTGATGCCCACCTTCGATTAACTAAAGGGAGTGGCGATGGCGCCAGTCAACAACTGACTTGGTTAGCTCTGCAAATTCGGTGACCACGCGTATACCATCAGGTGCCCGGCGACTTAAAACAGGACAGCGCCCACCGGCCCAAATCTCAACCGATTTGGGTAGCTTGGCGCGCAGCTCGGTTAGACCATCGACAACGAGTGTGGGATTCATAACGGGAGAGAAAGAAAGCACAACCAAGTCGATGTCCTGCGCTTGTGCGGCCAGAACAATGTCCCAGACTGGAGTCTGTACGCCCAGAGAAAAACAACGACAGCCTTCCAGTGCAAGCAAGGCCTCCACCATGAGCAGGCCCATGCCATGTGGCTCGGATGGAAAGGTTGTAAGCAACACCCTCGGGCGGTTACCCGGCTGAGGAATGGTGCTAATGGCATTACGCAGCACGACCTGCATCGACTCAGTAAATAGATGCTCTTCGTAAATCTCAAGCTGCCCGCGGGCCCAAGTGTCGCCAACCTTCTCGGTAAGCGGCGCAACAAGCTCCGTCACGAAACGGGCAAGCCCCAGGCGCAGCACACGTTGACTGAGCTGGCGTCGAAGGTCTTCGATCTCATGGGATTTCAGAACGTTCATGAGCTGGTCAAGGTCGGCGGCCTGATCCTCTGAAGCAATAGGTGCCGCCTGTGGAACCGACTCTGCAAGCGCCTGTAGGTCTTCCAGGCTTAGGCCAATAATCTTCCCAGGCCGATAGCCAACATCCATAAGCCGACGAATGGCACGAAGTCGATCGACCTGATCGATGGAATAGATTCGTTCGCCAAAGTGGTCGCGCTCAGGGTTCGGGAAACCATAACGCCGCTCCCAGACACGCAGCGTGTCTTTGGAGAGCCCTGTGTCACGCTCAACGGCAGCGATACTCAGGTGAATAGGGGCTTTGATGGGCTGATCCATAGGCGTTCGACAGACTTGACGAGAAACCCTTCTTTGTCATGGACAAATATTTGACGGTGCGACTGTTACTGCCTAGTATAGAACCTCTTATTCCAAATGACTAGGACAAAAAGCCCCTTGTTATGACAAGACCGCACAATCCACGCCGTTTTTTACTGCTCGCAGCCCCTGTCTTACTTGCCTCGACACTCTGCCTCGCCAACAGCAAGGCTCAGGCCTCGTCCACTTCAGCGAGCTGCCCGTCGCTCTTGAACCAGACCTTCCCCAGGCTTCAAGACGATGAGCCGCGTTCGCTTTGCGAATTTCAGGGCAAGGTAGTGCTGGTTGTGAACACGGCAAGCTACTGCGGTTTTACCCAACAGTACGAAGGGCTTGAAACGCTCTACCGGAATTACAAAGAGCAAGGGCTTGTGGTGCTTGGGTTTCCTTCAAACGACTTTAGCCAAGAGCCGGGCTCGAACCAACAGATTGCCGAATTCTGTTCCAATACATTTTCGGTTCGCTTTCCCATGTTTGCCAAGACCAAGGTAAAGGGCCCGGGCGCAAACCCGCTTTTTACCGAGCTCGCCAGGCTGGCCGAGGCTCCCGGATGGAATTTTCATAAGTACCTGATTGGGCGAGATGGCAAACTTGTTTCAAGCTATTCAAGTGCAGTCTCTCCCGATAGCCGTCGACTCCGGCACGACTTGCAAGCTGCCCTTCGCCCCAAACCACTCTGATGCATTACGACGCTGCACGAAACATTAACGAAAGGCTGCCATGAACGCACCCGAGAAAATTGACCAACTGCCTGACATTCAGTCAAGCCTCGATACCCGACGTCTTTCTATCCAGAAGGCTGGCATTCGAGGCATGCGCCATCCTGTGATGGTTCAAACCCCCGCCGGAGCGCAGCCTTCGGTGGCCGATATTGAGATGACCGTTGGCCTGCCCGCTGAGGCAAAAGGCACGCACATGTCTCGTTTCATCGAGGTCTTCCAAGACCACGAGGCCCCCTTGAATTTTGAGAGCGTCAAGTCACTCATGGCCAAAATGCTCATCCGTCTCGAGGCCGTTGAGGGCGAGCTTATTGTTCGTCTGCCTTACTTCATGCGCAAGCAGGCGCCCGTATCAGGCGTAAGTTCGTTAATGGACTACGAGATGACCTGGACGGTACGTCACGCCGTTCAGCCTGAGGTTTTGTTGAAGATGGTTGTACCCGTAACCAGCCTTTGCCCCTGCTCGAAAAACATCTCCGACTACGGGGCGCACAATCAACGCTCGCACGTCACAATCACGGCGCGGCTCAATGCCGAACTTGGCCCGGAGGCACTTATTCGCGTGGCAGAACAGGCCGCTTCCTGCGAGCTCTGGGGCCTTCTCAAGCGACCTGACGAAAAGTACGTCACCGAACGCGCGTACGACAACCCCAAGTTTGTGGAAGACCTCGTTCGCGACATCGCCCTAGGACTTCAGCGATTGCCTGCCGTGGATGGGTTCAGTGTGGAGTCCGAGAACTTCGAATCCATTCATAACCATTCGGCCTACGCAAAGATCGTCCACAACTTTGCCGACTAAGCCTCATGTTGTCGTTATTGGCTCGGGTATCGCGGGCCTATCAACCGCCTGGCATCTAAGGCACCAGGCGCGCCTTACCATTCTTGAAGCAGGCGACCGGCTTGGTGGGCACACCCACACCCGGTCCATTGCGATCAATGGGGTAAGCGGCCCTGTGGATACCGGCTTCATCGTATTCAACCATCAGACTTATCCGCTTTTCACGCCATGGCTCGCGGAGCTTGGTGTTCAAACATCGGCCTCGGACATGTCGTTTTCCGTCTCGGTGGATGAAGGTGCCTTCGAATGGTCTGGAAGTAATTTGCGTTCGGTCTTCGCCCAACCCACTAATGCGCTTCGGCCTAGTTTCTGGTTGATGCTGCGTGAGATCTTGAGGTTTAATAAGAAGGCGCCTGAGGACTCGGCCGCCATGCTGACGGGAACAAAACAGAGTGTTTGCCTGGGCGACTACCTTGATGCGGAAGGCTACAGCGAACGCTTTCAGAGGGCCTACCTGCTTCCTATGGCCGGGGCCATTTGGTCATGTCCGACCGAGACCATGCGCGGCTACCCTCTAACAAGCTTTGTTCGGTTCTGTAGCAACCACGGGCTGCTACAGGTGCAGAATCGGCCAACCTGGTACACCCTGAGTCACGGCAGTGCAAGCTACATCGATGCCATGCTTAATCGCATGCAGGCCGAAGAGGTCATGCCCGAGCTTCGGCTCAATGCGAAGGTTGAGTCCGTTACACCGAGGCCGACGGGTTTTAATGCAGAAAGCGGTCGGCCCCTTCACGGCCTTGCCATTGCCGGCCAAGACCCAAAGACCGGGCTGGCTTTTACGCTTAATGCCGATGCCGTTGTGCTGGCCTGTCATGCCGACCAGGCCGCGCGGATTCTTCGAGAGACCGACCACCCCGCGCTTCCGCTGCTGCATGCCATCGATTTTCAGCCCAACAAGGCCTATCTGCATCTCGACGCCTCCCTCATGCCGCGACGCCGTGCAGCATGGGCCTCTTGGAACTACCTCAGCCAGACCGGCCAAAAGGCGTCCTCAGCGGTTAGCGTCACTTATTGGATGAACCGGCTTCAGCCGCTTGTCTTCTCGGACGATGTCTTCGTAAGCCTTAACCCCCATCGGCCCCCGGACCCCAGTAAAACCCTTGAAGAGGTGAGCTACGAGCACCCCATCTTCAATGAGGCTGCTGTGGAAGCTCAGACAGGCCTTGCAGCAAGGCAGGGCAGCCAAGGGGTCTGGTTTGCAGGCGCATGGACAGGTTTTGGTTTTCATGAAGATGGTTTTCGGGCGGGCAAGCTGGCCGCTGAATCGCTGATAAGCGACGTTTGCGCAGCGCCTCAGGCGCTTGCACGGGCGGCATGATCGAGTCTCTTCCCCGTATTGTCTGGGGGCGTGTGGGCCACACGCGATTTCGACCGATTGTTCATCGGTTTAAGACACGAGCTTTCTATCTTCAACTTCCTCTTCGGTCGATGGACCTACGAGCCCAGCGTGGAGAATTCACCGCACAAGGGGCTGGCCATCTTTGGGCGGTCGATAAGCCCGCACTGCTGTCGGTCTGGTCCAAAGACCATGGTGATGGAAGGCCGCTCCTGCACTGGGCAGAGAATCAGCTTCAAGCCGCAGGTATTCATGATGCAGACGGCGAGATCTGGCTCACTACCTTTCCGCGCGTTCTCGGCTATGCCTTTAAGCCGGTGAGCTTTTGGTTTTGTGAGCGTGGCAATGGCAGCCTCGCGGCCGTGATTGTGGAGGTGAACAACACCTTTCAAGGGCGGCATGTTTATGTTCTAAAGCCAGGCGACGGCTATTCCAACGGTCAGACCCTGCATGCCGAGAAGGCCTTTTATGTTTCTCCATTTTTCGAGGTGAAGGGCCATTACGCCTTTCGGTTTTTCCGAAGCCCCAGCACGGACGGCCAAGACCTTGCCCGTATCGATTACAGCAGCGAACCCCAGGAGGGCCTGCACTTAGCAGCAATCTCGCCCAACAAGCTCGACCTAACGACCTATTTAAGCGGCCGGTCGCGACCACTGAATCGCTTCACCGCTCTTCTTGCCTGGTTAAGTTTCCCAGCCTTCAGTCTCAAAGTGATTGTCCAGATTCACTGGCATGCCCTGCAGCTCTGGCTCAAAGGGTGTCGCCTCGTTCCACGTACCTAACAAATTAAAAGAGTCTCCTATGCCTCCCTCCTCTGCAACCCAACCCGTTCTCATTAGCCCAGAAACCGAGGTGCTTCATGCCTCGCCAAGGCCCCTTCCAGCAAAGACCGGGCGCGGCCTGGGTGGACTGCGAAGCCGACTGGTTCTCTCGGTTCTCAATAGGCTGCGCATCGGTCAGTTGCAGCTTGAACTTCCCGATGGCAGCAGCCAGCTCATTGCAGGCAAAGACGACGCCCTTCGCCTTCGCGCCGACCTCAAAATTCACCGCTGGCGAGCCCTTAGCGATGCTGGCTTTCGTGGGGATATCGGCTTTGGCGAGGGCTATATGCGAGGCGACTGGTCAAGCTCAGACTTGCCCGCACTTTTAGGCCTGCTCGCAGCCAATCGTAAGGTGATTGAACCCGCGCTTTACGGCAGTCCCATAAGGCTCCTTTGGGATCGGCTGCAGCATCAGCTTCGTTCAAACTCAAGGCGCCAGTCACGGCGAAACATTGAGTTTCACTACGACCTGGGTAACGACTTCTACAAAGAATGGCTTGACCCAAGCATGACCTACTCAAGCGCCCTCTTCGACCGCACCGGAAAGTGGGGCAGCTCAGTGGACCTCGAAGAGGGTCAGCTGCGCAAGCTCGATCGAGTGATTGACTGCCTTAATGAAGCGCCGACCATGTTGGGGGCTGAGCCCAAAGTGCTTGAGATTGGCTGTGGATGGGGTGGTTTTGCCGAGAGGTTGTTGCAAAAACAGGCCGCCCATTACACGGGGCTTACGCTCTCGCCCGCGCAGAAGGACTGGGCCGAAAATCGGATGCACAAAAAAGGCTTGGCCTCTCACGACAGAGGCTGGCAGTTTCAACTTCAAGACTATCGCGACTCAAAAGGCGAGTTTGATGCGATCGTCTCCATCGAGATGATCGAGGCCGTGGGCCAGTCCTATTGGCCCACCTATTTTCAGACCCTGCACGACCGGCTGCGACCAGGGGGGCGGGCTGTTGTGCAGGCCATCGTCATTCAGGACGCACTCTTTGAGCGCTACGCTCGCTCGCCCGACTTCATTCAGAAGTACATCTTTCCGGGGGGCATGCTGCTCACGCCGTCAGCCATTGAGTCCCAAGCCGAACGTGTTGGACTTAAAGCCGGGGAGCTCTTTGGCTTTGGCCTTGACTATGCCCGAACACTGCGCGAATGGCTTGAGCGGTTTAATAAACAAGAGCCTTCCATTCGGGCCTTGGGATTCGACGATCGTTTTTTTGCCATGTGGCGTTTCTATTTGGCCTATTGCGAGGCTGGGTTTGTAGCGGGCGATATTGATGTGGTTCAGGTCTGTCTGGATAAACCACGCCAATGAGCAAGACAGTCATGAAACAGGTTCATTCCAGACTCGCCTTAAGGCTCGCCGGGATGGTTCTGGGAAGCCTTATTGGCTCTGCGGCCTTGCTCAATTCCGCGCTGGCCTCTACCGCGCCTGCCCCATTAACCAGCCTTGTAGGCCAACAGGCTAGCCTCTTAGGGGAGGGCAAGCTGCGCTTCCTTGGGCTTACGGTCTACGAGGCCCGACTCTGGTCCGCCGCAAAACCCGAGATGGGCAAGCTCTTTGACCGTCCCATTGCTTTGGAGCTTACCTACCGAACAGGACTTCAAGGTGGCACCATCACCAGCACCAGTCGCGACGAAATCGAAAGGCTTGGACTCGCAACAAAGCCCGGCCAGATCGAGTCCTGGGAAAGCCAGATGCGCACCATCTTCCCCAATGTCGTCTCCGGTGACCGTATTCTGGGTGTGCATCTGCCCAATCGCGGTGCCTTGTTTTTTCTGAACGACCAGCCGATTGGCCAGGTCAATGATGCGCAATTCTCTGAGGCTTTTTTCAACATCTGGCTGCATCCCGAAACACGTGTGGCCAGCCTTCGTAAAAAGCTGCTCTCTGGGCTTAACCCCTAGCCCCCGCCGGTCGCGAGACCACCGCCGTGTCACGAGGGTTTAATCTTCAGTTCGATGCGGCGCTTTACGGCCTGCCGGGCTTCGTTCTGGCGTTTGCTGCCCTACCGCTCTACCTGCTTACCCCCTCCCTGTATTCCAACAGCTTTGGGCTGCCCTTGGCGGCCGTTGGTCTTATTCTCATGGCCTGTCGGCTCACCGATGCCATTACCGACCCCTTGGTGGGCAGGCTCCTTGACCAGACCCGAGGGGCACGGTTTCAGCGCTGGATGATTCCAAGCCTAGGTCTTTTGATGCTGGGCTTTGCTGGCCTTATGAACCCACCGAAGGCCTTGCTTGAGAGCGACATGCAGCTCGGCCTCATGGCCTGGCTTGCGGTGACTGTGGTCGTTGTCTCGCTTGCCAATAGCGCTGCGCAGCTTGCCCACCAAAGCTGGGCGATCTCTAGGGGAAAGAGCCTGCGCCAACAAGCAAGGCTTATCGGCTGGCGGGAGGGTCTTACATTGCTTGGGGTCATGACAGCGTCTGTGCTTGCCGCCCAGGCCTTGGTCCTGCCCATGACTGTTGGGGTCATTGGAGTTGGTCTTGTCGCCTTAGTTGTATTGATGCGGCTTCGGCCTGGGCACTCCTTAAGCCCTCGGGGCCACGTTACACCAGCGGCCTCAAGCCTTACCGATTGGCTTAGCCAGCTCTTTTCGGGCTACCGAAGAATCTTTCATCGTCGCTATAAACACCTGCTGCTTGCCCTTGGGATAAATGCCTTTGCCAATGCCATACCCGCAAGCCTCTTTTTGTTTTACGTCCGCGACCAGCTTCAACTCAGCGACCTCATGTCTGGGCTCTTACTGCTTGCCTACTTCAGCACGGCTGCGCTTTCCATTCCTGCCTGGGGCTGGCTGATGGGCCGCTATGGGCCAAGACCGTGTTGGCGCTTTGCCATGTTGGGATCCATCTTGGCCTTTTTATGGGCGGTTTTTTTAGGCCCGGGTGACATGTTTGTATTTGGCCTCATCTGCCTCGTGACAGGGCTTGCCCTCGGTGCCGAGCTTATTGCGCCATCGCTTTTCATCGGGCGAGTCATCGAAGAGTCGGGGCACCATGATGCACTGGAGGGGCAAT
>Ga0181600_10003402_pt1 | contig 12154 bp, 13 predicted proteins | sample 041ome_2_FD_132982 | JGI IMG/M metagenome (GOLD analysis project Ga0181600, IMG submission 132982) | Coastal salt marsh microbial communities from the Groves Creek Marsh, Skidaway Island, Georgia - 041406US metaG (megahit assembly) | ecosystem: Environmental > Aquatic > Marine > Intertidal zone... | reverse complement strand
ATGCTGAAAATGCACTGGTACGTCCCGATAATTCATATGGTCGGGATCAAAACGACGGCGTGCGATTGGCTGAGGATGTGATTGCAGCCCTAGAAGGTGCGGAGGGTGCGTTATTGTTCCCATCGGGCATGGCCGCGATTGCGGCCATTTTTCAAGCCCTGCCAACGGGATCACGGGTTTTGATCCAGTCAGGTATCTATTGGGGCACGACGAAATTGATTGCCGAAGGTGCGGCGCACTTTGGTATTAGCGCTGATTTTATAGATGCATCTGACGAGGAAGCCTTGGATCAGGTAACATCAGATTATGATTTGGTATTCATTGAAACTCCCTCGAATCCGTGGCTGAAAGTCACCGATATTGCCAATCTGCGTAAACGCTTTCCAAACGCAAGTTTGGCGGTTGATAGTACGGCTGCCACGCCCATGCTGACGAAACCGATCGCATATGGTGCCGATATTGTAGTTCATTCCGCAACCAAGGCATTGAATGGTCATTCAGATGTGTTGGCAGGTGTTTTATGTTGCGCATCGAAAAACGACCTTTGGGCCCGGATCACACAAAACCGGCAGGTCGCAGGTGCGATTATCGGCGCGTTTGAAGCATGGATGTTGATGCGATCCTTGCGTACCTTGCCCATTCGTGTGGAACGGATGTGTAAAAATGCGCTGAGATTTGCGCGCCATTTCGAACAGCACAGCGGTGTCGAGGCAGTTTGGTACCCTGGTTTAGCCTCTCATCCCCATGCAGCGCGCGTTCAACGTCAAATGCCAAGTGGTGGTGGATATTTGATGTCCGTATTGATAAAGGGTGGACGTCAGGCGGCATTGGATGTGATTTCAAAACTTACACTGTTCCATCGGGCCACATCGCTTGGTGGTGTTGAAAGCTTGGTCGAACATCGCCAAACTATTGAGCCGCACACAGGGATTCCAGAAAACCTAATCCGCATTTCGATTGGTATTGAAAAGGTTGAAGACTTGATTGCAGATTTTGAACAGGCGCTGGCGCATCATGCCTGATTTTTTATTTGAGACTAAGGCGTCAGCTCAGGGGTATCGTGCGATTGTCGGGGTCGATGAAGTAGGGCGGGGACCTCTGTGTGGCCCCGTAACGGCTGCTGCTGTCATACTGGACCCAGAGCATATTCCCGATGGTTTACGCGATTCTAAAAAATTAACGGATCGTAAGCGCCGCCAACTGTATTCGCAGATCATAGAAACGGCGATGGTTGGTGTTGCACATGCAACCGTGGCCGAAATTGATGAGATCAATATTCTTCAGGCAAGTCATCTGGCCATGGTGCGTGCAATTGAAAATTTGTCCAAACCCGCCGATTTCGCTTTAATCGACGGTAATCGTGCGCCGAAAAATTTGATAATTCCGTCCAGCTGTGTTGTGAAAGGGGATGACCGATCTCTGTCCATTGCTGCGGCATCAATTATAGCCAAAATTACGCGTGATGATCTGATGCTGGAATTGGACGCGCAGTACCCTGGATATAGCTGGGCTAAGAATGCGGGCTATCCCACGAAAGAGCACCTTGTTGCATTAAAGTCACTGGGCGTGACCCCACATCATAGGCGTTCATTCAAGCCGGTACACAATATCTTGTATCAAGAAGAATAATTAACTCTCTGATTCAAAAAAGAAATTGACCTCGAATCATCTTTGACTCATTTTAGGGTCAACAAGAGCGCAAAAATGCGTCGGTTGATTGAGGCAAAGAAGATGAACAAGCACACAACTCCTCTGGGGGCGGATTCGCTCCCTTTGAATAGTATTTTGGCTGGTGAGTGCATCGACGTGATGAATTCGCTACCCGAAAACAGTGTCGATCTGGTTTTCGCAGATCCACCCTATAACCTACAATTAAAAGGCGATCTGCATCGTCCAGATAATTCCAAGGTTGACGCAGTTGATGACGATTGGGATCAATTTGATAGCTTTCGTGCCTATGATGAGTTTACGACAGACTGGTTAAAGGCTGCGCGGCGCATCCTGAAACCAAATGGTGCGATTTGGGTGATCGGATCCTATCACAATATTTTCCGTGTGGGCGCAGAACTTCAAAATCAGGGATATTGGATTTTGAATGATGTGGTTTGGCGCAAATCAAACCCGATGCCGAATTTCCGCGGTAAACGTTTTACCAATGCGCATGAAACAATGATTTGGGCGTCGAAATCCGAAGGTGCTAAATATACTTTTAACTACGAAGCGCTGAAGGCCCTGAATGAAGGCGTGCAGATGCGGTCAGACTGGGTATTGCCGATTTGCACAGGCCACGAGCGCCTGAAAGATGAAAATGGCGATAAGGCACATCCAACCCAAAAACCAGAGAGCCTGTTACATCGTGTTTTGGTTGGATCTACCAATCTGGGAGACGTAATTTTGGACCCGTTCTTTGGCACAGGGACAACAGGCGCTGTTGCAAAGATGTTGGGCCGCAATTTTATTGGTATCGAGCGTGAAGAGGCCTACCGCAAGGTTGCCGAAAAACGTATTTCTAAGGTGCGTAAATACGACAGCGAGGCATTGGTCGTGACAACCGGAAAACGTGCGGAACCACGCGTGCCATTTGGTCAATTGGTCGAGCGTGGCATGTTGCGCCCCGGAGAAGAGCTTTTGTCTTTGAATGGCCGGTATAAGGCAAAAGTACGTGCCGACGGCACATTGGTGGGGGCCGATATCAAAGGGTCCATTCACCAAGTTGGCGCAAAGCTTGAAGGTGCCCCAAGCTGTAACGGCTGGACCTATTGGGGATATAAGCGGGATGGAAAAACTGTGCCCATTGATATGCTGCGCCAGCAAATCCGATCAGAAATGAACTAATAACCGATGGTGCCCATTTTAGTCTGGGCACCCCTCGATCCGCCTGTGTCCTGACAACACAAGCCTACTTTTGCCCCGCGACCATGTCGTGGGGCATCTTTTCATTGTGGTTTGGGGTTTGCCATTTTATTATAGGCGGACCAATCCGTGATTTCGGGATAATACATAGCCCGCCATTTTTGAACCCGATGGTTCATTACACGTCGCCACATTGACGGAACGAATGCGAGCAGTCCCATAAATGGGTAGCTATAGGGCAAAAGTGGTGCAATGGATCCCCCGTATGTTTGCAACAAGGGATATCGTCGATTTGGTTTATAATGGTGGTCCGAATGGCGTTGCAGATTGATCAACATCCAATTGGTCGCACGATGTTCTGCGTTCCACGAATGATGTGGCAAAACAGGTTCATATTTGCCAGCGCCCACATATTTGCGTGTTAAACCATAATGTTCGATGTAGTTTACCAATTCCAAATGGAATACCGCGGTCAACGCCTGAATCAGGAACAGGATTAGCCCGGACATCCCACCGATAATGATGGCGAGCACCAAAAAGACCCCTTGCAACATCCAATAACGCCAAAATGGATTGCTTTGATCATACCAAGGTAGACCCTTGCGGCGCAGCATGTCTTTTTCTGCGGCAAAGGCCGATTTCCAACATTGTACGATCACCCTGCGGAAAAAGCGGTGAAACCCTTCGCCGTAACGCGCTGTGACAGGATCGCGAGGTGTTCCGACATATCGATGATGCACCAGTAAATGTTCACTGCGAAAATGCGAATAAAGCGTCATGGCCAATAAAACATCGGCCATAATGCGTTCAAATTTGTTCTTCTGATGCATTAATTCGTGGGAATAGTTTATCCCAACTGTTCCACTGATCATACCGATGGCAAAAAAGACACCCATCTGTAAGCCAAATGCATCGTCACGCTGTTCAACAACCCAAAGCCCACCAAAAATCAGGATGAATTGAAATATCGGCCAAATTTTGGTGATTAGGACAAATGGGGCAAGGTTGTTTTCCTTTGTTTTGGGATCAACATTGCTTTTTGCTTTGCTCACGATTTGATCTAGTATTGGCACGACGCTCCATACGACGGCGATCATCAGAAGAAAGCTGTATCCGCCCGTTACAATTGTGAACCATCCCAGAGCAAACAGAATAAGGGAGTTCCAAAAAGGAAGCCAGTCTCCAATACGAAATGGGTTTGTCTGCGCCATGTTCGTTCCTCTTTGCACTACACCTTCTCGCGTTTCTATCAAGATTCTGCTGCTCGGACCAGATCAAACACTTTGCGCATCACGGTGGGTAGTGCAGTGGGGACGAAATCAGCGAATTGCACAAATTCGCCGCGTGTTTGGTTGCGATCTAGTGGAACTAACGCTGTTTTCACGCGCAGTTTTAAGTGAAAATGGGTAAACGTGTGGCGTACCTCGCCCGCGTGGGTTTTCCATTCTGCATGGATTGGGGCATTGTCATCAAATTCGGTTTCTGTCCAATCTGTTGTTGGCCATGCCTGCATCCCACCTAAAAGCCCACTTTCAGGCCGTGTTTCCAATAAGTAGGCGCCATCAACGCGCTGCGCCACATAGGCGATGCCCATGCGCGAAGGTTTCTTTTTCTTGGGCAGCTTTTTGGGCAATTCTAGGTATGTGCCATTGGCCAATCCAAAGCAGTTTGATCGCCATGGGCATAATCCGCAGGCTGGCTTTTTGGGTGTGCAAATAGTGGCACCTAAATCCATGATGGCTTGTGCGTAATCTCCTGGGCGTTTTTGCGGTGTCAGGGTTTTTGCGTATTCGGTCAATTCTGCTTTGGCCGTTGGCAGGGGGGTATGAATATCAAACAGGCGTGCGATGACCCGTTCCACATTCCCATCCACAACAGTTTCAGGCATATCAAAAGCAATGGATGATACAGCGGCCGCCGTATATGGGCCGACGCCTGGGAGCTCTAGCAACTGATCATATGAACGTGGGAATATGCCATTGTGATGGAAGGTGACATAGCGCGCACATTTCAACAGGTTGCGCGCACGGGCATAATACCCCAGCCCCGCCCAAACGGCCATAACATCTGCATCCTCGGCCGCTGCTAAATCTTGGACAGTCGGCCATAGGGTCGTGAATTTTACAAAATACGCCATGACCGCTGCCACGGTTGTTTGCTGCAGCATGATTTCGGACATCCAAATGCAATAGGGATCAAGTTCTACCCCTTTTGCGCGATCTACGGGTGCAACACGCCACGGCAAAATACGTGCATGACAATCATACCAATCAAGCAGATCTTGGGATTTCGGATAGTCACGCAAGTTTGAACTCTGGTTTTGTGGATTTAGGGTGGTGTGATTTCAACAACAAACTAAACTAAACTGCAACACCGACTCGAAAAGATTGATGACAGAAATCACACGTAAAAATCGGTTCAAACGAACCGCGACTATTTTGCAGTCCCGCATTCGCGAAGTTAGCGAAGGCCGTGGGTTTGCGCAATCTCGTGTTCTGACCCATTGGTTGGAAATTGTGGGTGCCGACATCGCTGAGATCACACGCCCGGTTGAGGTCAGCTATGGACGTGATGGCATGGGTGCGACACTCAGCATTCTGACAATAGGTGCGCATGCCCCCATGATCGAAATGCAAAAAGAGGCCATCCGCATCAAAGTGAATGCGGTTTATGGATATAACGCCATTGCGCGGGTTCGGATCACGCAAACTGCACCAATTGGCTTTTCAGAAGGTCAGGTGGAATTTCGGGCGAAACCAAAGTCCAAGCCGACGTTAAGCCCAACTGTTCAACAGCAGGCCCAGGAAACGGCAAATACGGTCACAGATCAAAATTTGCGCCGCGCCCTTGAAGAGTTGGGGCGAAATGTTCTAACCAAAAATCAAACCAACAATACGCCAAATTAGAAAGGCACGTAGAAAATGAAATTTTTGATGACACTTTTATCAACTGTTTGGCTCGCGATCATTGGAACTATTGCAGTACAGGCTGAAACAGACAAACCCGCTGTAATCGAAATGAGTTTAGGCATGGAAGATGCTCCAATCGAAGTTATTGAGTACGCCTCCTTCACGTGTCCACACTGTAAAAATTTCAACGATGATATTTTTCCTAAGTTGAAGTCAGCATACATCGATACCGGGAAAATCAAGTTTATATATCGAGAAACTTATTTTGATAGATATAGCGTATGGGCAAATATGGTGGCACGTTGCGCGCCACAGCAAAGTTTTTTCGGTGTGGTGAAAGAAATTTATTCAGAACAAGAAAATTGGTTACCATTAGCACGAGCAAATAAAGATTTGGAAGTAGTTGAAGAGTTCAGAAAAATTGGAAAATTAGCGGGCCTTAGCGATCCTGATTTGGATTCGTGTTTAGCTGATCGCGAAATGTTAAAAGAATTAATCGGTTGGCACAAAACAAATATGGAAACACATGAAATTTCTGGCACTCCAGGAATTGTGATAGATGGGGTTGTGATCTCTTCCACTTCCTTTGAAGCTATTTCAAAACTATTGGACGAAAAACTAGGTTCCTAATGCCCAGCCCGTTGCAAGGTTTAAAGGTCATCGAACTAGCCCGCATTCTTGCGGGCCCTTGGGCTGGTCAAACGCTTGCGGATCTTGGGGCCGAGGTGATCAAGGTTGAGGCAGAGCAGGGCGACGACACGCGCGCCTGGGGACCCCCGTTCATTACGAAAGAGGATGAGCAAACCGCCTCTTATTTTCATTCGTGCAATCGTGGTAAGGCCTCAGTCACAATTGATTTGCGTGATCCTAATGATCAGAGCCGCCTGCGCGACTTAATCAAAGATGCCGATATTCTAATCGAAAATTTCAAGGTTGGTGGGCTTGCCAAATATGGCTTTGATTATGACAGCCTGCAGCAGCTGAACTCGCGTCTAGTTTATTGTTCCATCACAGGATTTGGACAAACGGGGCCATATGCACATCGTGCGGGATATGATTATATTATTCAGGGCATGTCTGGTTTTATGTCCATTACGGGTGATCCAGACGGTATGCCGCAACGTGCGGGTGTTGCAATAACGGATATTTTTACGGGTGTTTATGCAACGACTGCTATTTTGGCGGCGCTGCGCATGCGGGATACAACTGGGCAGGGACAGCACATAGATATGTCACTGTTCGACAGCGCGGTGTCCGTCATGGCCAATCAGGCATTAAATTACTTGAGCACAGGTACTCCGCCCGTGCGCACAGGAAACTATCACCCGAATTTAACGCCCTATCAGGTTTTCGAATGCGTGGATGGTCACATCATTATCGCGACAGGAAATGACGCACAGTATCGCAGATTGTGCTCTGTTCTAAATCTAGATGATATGGCAGAGGACCCCAAATATTTGCGTAATTCTGATCGCATCGCCAATAGGGAAGAAATGACCGAATGCCTAAGTGCAAAGACGAAAACATTTGCTAAAGATGCGCTGTTGTCAGCCTGTGAGGATCAGGGAATTCCAGCAGGTCCAATCAATGATATGGCTGAAGTGTTCGCAGATCCGCAGGTGATTGCACGTGGAATGAAGGTAGAACTGGATGGCGTTCCTTATGTCCGCTCGCCTTTTGTGTTTTCGGATGCGGAACTTACGCTGAACCGCGGCGCACCTAAATTGGGCGAAGATAACTAGCGCTTTTTTGCATGATTTTTGATCATGCCCAAAACGGGTTCTAGTAGGCTTTCAAGCGCTTGCGTGTCTTCAAATTCCAATCGCACGGGCAGGGATAGGATGCCAGATCGTAAATCCGCTGGCAGACGCGCTGCATCTTTTTCGGTGGTGACCAAGTGCGCATTCATAGACTGCGCTTCTTTCATCAATCTCTGGATCATGGGACGCGCTAATTTCTGATGATCATCCAGCGCGACTGTCCGCACCAATGGCGCCCCTAATCTGCGCAATGTTGCGAAAAACTTCTCAGGGTCACCAATTCCGGCAAAGGCCAGATACCGCCCCTCGGCCCAAGGCATGCCCATTTCTATGGGTTTCAGGCTAGCGCTCAGATGTTTGATACAGCACACCCGATTGGTATATTTTTCGCGAAACTTGGATTGCTCCTGTGCCTCTCCAATGCTGATGACGGCATTGGCTCGTTTCAGACCCGTACGCACAGGTTCACGCAACGGACCAGCAGGCAGGCAGCATTCGTTGCCAAACCCATGGGCAGCATCCACAACAACAATGGACAGATCTTTTGCCAATGATGGGTCCTGAAAACCGTCATCCAGCAGGATTACATCGGCGCCTGCATTTTGTGCGGCACGCGCACTCGCGACTCGTTTATTTGCGACCCAAGTCGGCGCAAAGGCCGCCATCAAAAGTGGTTCATCTCCTGTTTCATCCGCTGTGTGCATGCGCGGATCGACCTGTGTCACCGCCTGTAGTGATCCGCCATATCCGCGTGATACAATATGTACCGCAATACCGCGGGATATTAACATCTGTGCAATTGCAATTGTTGTGGGTGTCTTACCCGTACCGCCAACATTCAGGTTGCCAATGCAAATTACCGGAAGATCAACCCTAGTGGGACGTGCATTTTTCTGCCGTCTGGCACTCGCCCACGCATAAAGCGCCCCCAAGGGTGACAGCAAAACCGCCTGCCAACCGCGCGATCTGTACCAAAATTTTGGGGCCTGCATCAGGGCTCTCCTTTTAGGTTGCGCGTGACAGTTGCATAGATCGCTTCTGTTGCTTCTGCTCCTCTTGTCACAAATTCCCAAGCTGCGCATCCCATTTTTGCAGCCTGTTCTGGGGCGGAAGAATGAAGGACGGCGGAAGCAATGCTGTCGCTGTCCTGAATGATACGGGCGGCACCAACGCCCGTCAGATTGCTGTAGGCGGTGAGATGACTTTTGATGTTAGGCCCGTATAATATCGCACACCCCAATGAGGCGGCTGGTAACGGATTGCACCCCTTCCCATCCGCGATCAGGGATCCGCCCAAAAAGGTCACGGGCGAAAGTGAGAGCCAGCGCGCCATTTCGTCGTTCGAATCGGCCAAAAACACCTGCGTTCGCGCCTCAGGCATGTCATCGTCCAACCGTCGCGCTGTGGTTAGCCCGTATTCCTGACAGGTCTGCCAAAAATGCTCTTCGTCGTTGGCAGATGAGGGCGATAATAACAAAAGGCTTCTGTGGCTTGCCCGCATAATCAACCGGTGGGCGTTCAAAATCGCGGCCAATTCCTCACGATACACTGAAACAGCAGACCACATTGGTCGCCCCTTCAGGTCGTTAAATTCGTCTGGATTCCCCAATAGGGCTGGCACCGATGTTTGTGACTGCAGGCTGCCCACGGGATGGATACGTGCATCGGAAATATTCAGCATGTGCAGACGAGCTGCGGTGTCAGCATTCGAGCAAAAGATATCCGAAAAACTGCGCAAAGCGCGTTCAAGCGGCATTGGAATGAATTTGATGCGGCGGCGCGGGATCGCGTCGGAACTGATGTTGGCCAAAACCATATGAGCCAATTTCGATCTAACAGCAATGATGGTATTGGCGTGCACCTTCTGGCCAATCCAAATCAAAGTTTTGGGCATGTAATCTCGAACAAGTTTTTGCGCCGTCCATTGTTCGGGAATACGACCAAAGTAATCATCCGCTGCAACCCCCAAGTGATCCAGCACAATTTCATCGCCACATGATAGCACGATGTCAAAATCATCCTGTTGCAACAGGCGTTCATAAAGTGCGAGGCTGGCCGATATGTCCGCCGCACTGGCCGCATGAAGCCAAATATCAACCGCATTTTGGGGCATCTTCATCGTCTTATCTGGTTTATTTTACCCTATGAAACACGACTTAAAACAAAAAGGCCACCGCATTGGGTGGCCTTTTGGAAATCGTATCAACGGGCAGATTAGAAGCCCAGACCTTCGTATTTCTTTTTGAACTTTGAAACACGGCCCCCTTGGTCCAAAAGACGTGCGCTGCCACCGTTCCACGCAGGGTGTGCCGTTGGGTCAATGTCAAGCGCAAGTGTATCGCCTTCTTTGCCCCAAGTCGAACGCATTTTGATCATTGTGCCGTCGGTCATTTTGACGTCGATCATGTGATAATCTGGGTGGATATCTTTTCTCATGACATCGCTCCTTATGACTTTGGCTTGTAGTTTGTATCTTCTGCAATACGTGCAGATTTACCGCGACGTGAACGAAGATAGTATAGCTTCGCACGGCGTACGCGACCGCGGCGTACAACTGTAATGCTATCGATGTTTGTTGAATACAGTGGGAACACACGCTCAACGCCTTCACCGAAAGAGATTTTGCGGACTGTAAATGACCCAGCAATGCTAGCGCCATTTTTACGTGATATGCAAACACCTTCGTAATTCTGAACACGTGTGCGTGTACCTTCTGTCACTTTGTAGCCGACACGCACTGTGTCACCGGCTTTAAAGTCGGGAATGTCTTTCCCGAGGGTGGCGATTTGTTCCGCCTCTAGCTCAGCGATTAGATTCATCGCAGTTCTCCTTTTGCCTGCGGTTGCCCCGCAAAGTTGTGCGCGTCCTCAGAGCTCTTGGTCTTCGTCCGGGTCCCGATAAACAGCCCGCCAGAGAATAGGGTCGTCATTTCCAATTGGCACGTCTTTGATTTGCTATGCGTCATCGAAGCCACGATCTACAAATACATAAGACTGGCAAAGTCGCCCTTACCCACCAATGCGCTGCGTTTAGGGTGATTCAATCAGAAGATCAAGGGAAAGTTGCCTGTCTCATTGCGTTAAAGAGATATCTACACAGACGATCCAAACCACGACACCTGGAATTCACGGAACTAACACGCCTGAATTCTTTATTCTTCTTCTTGCATTCGCTTTTCCCACAAATCGGGACGGAGTTGTTGGGTCAGGGTTTGGGATTGTTCTTTGCGCCACTCTGCGACCTTGGCGTGGTTGCCAGATGTCAGCACCTCAGGAATTTCGCGACCCATCCATTCGGCAGGGCGGGTGTATTGGGGGTGTTCCAAAAGGCCATTTGAATGGCTTTCGTCCACTGTAGATTCGGCATTGCCCAACACATCAGGTAGCAGGCGTACAGTGGCATCTATCATCGCTATGGCGGCCAATTCGCCCCCCGTCATAACAAAATCCCCAAGTGAAACTTCTTGGATGTTGTAGTGGTCCAGCACCCTTTGATCGACCCCTTCGAACCGACCGCACAGCATGATCAAACCAGAGAGGCTTGACCAGTCTTGTGCCATTTTCTGATCAAACCGCTTCCCACGCGGCGATAGATAAATCAACGGACGGGGTGCGCGGGATTGCGCGATCGCATGATCAATCGCATTGCCTACAACATCCGCGCGCAGCACCATGCCTGCGCCGCCACCTGCGGGGGTATCATCGACATTTCTGTGTTTGCCATCCCCGAAACGGCGCAAGTCAATGGTTTCCAATGCCCATTTACGATCCTTGAGTGCGCGTCCTGTCAGGCTTTCTCCTAAGACTCCCGGAAAGGCACCGGGGAAAAGAGTGATAATTTGTGCGGTCCATACGCCAGACAGCCGTGGATATTGATCCATCAAATCCCGTGGTTTTAACGAGGCTGACATGGATTTACGTCCATGCGATTTTCTTGGTGAAACACTCATTCCTGCTCCAGGAAAATGCCCAGTGGGGGATCGGCCACGATGCGCCCCAGTTTCAGATCGACGGTCGGAACAGCCGTATTTGTGAAGGGCAGCAGAACGGTTGCATTGCTGTTGGGTAGTTTAATTTCCAACAAATCTGATGCGCCGTGGTTGTGGACCGATTTCACCTGACCAAGGGGGGTGCCCCCTGTGTCAAAGACCTCTAACCCCTCAAGGTCAGAATAATAGAATTCATCATCGGGCAGATCAGGTAAACGGGACCGGGGAACAAACAGTTTGGTGCCCCTCTTCGCGTCAGCCTCTTCCTTGCTGACAATCCCACTCATCCTTGCCGTCAGACCATTTTTGGTCTGTCCTGTGATCACGACATCAAACTCTTGTTCACTACCTTCACTGACCAAAGGGGCCAGATCCGCGATTGCATATGGGTCTGATGTAAAGCTTTTCAAACGCACCTCACCGCGTACGCCAAATGCGCCAGCAATGGTTCCTACACAGAGAAGGTCTTCACTCATTAGTAATCCTTACACACCAGTTTGCGGTCGAAATCTGAGAGTTGCAATTTAATATCAGGATTGCTGCAAATCCTGTCAATGCTTGGCGAAAGACGGGTGCGTTCGATAATTAGCCCCAGGTATGTTCCCAGGGCTAATGTCAAAAGCAACATGAATGTTCGGATCGGT
>Ga0181600_10003393_pt1 | contig 12175 bp, 10 predicted proteins | sample 041ome_2_FD_132982 | JGI IMG/M metagenome (GOLD analysis project Ga0181600, IMG submission 132982) | Coastal salt marsh microbial communities from the Groves Creek Marsh, Skidaway Island, Georgia - 041406US metaG (megahit assembly) | ecosystem: Environmental > Aquatic > Marine > Intertidal zone... | reverse complement strand
TAATTCTTCAGGTTAGTTATTTCAAATACAGCAAAAAGAAATACGGGGAAGGCCGCCGAATTTTCTTAATGTCTCCATTACACCACCACTATCAGAAAAAGGGAATGCCAGAAAGTAAGATAACCCTTCGATTTTGGCTCATAACCGTAATTCTCGTTTTAGCCACCCTTGCATTAATCAAACTTAGATAAAACCACCTTGAAACAACAACTAGCCATATTGGGTTCTGGAATTAGCGGATTGGGTTCTGCTATTCTTGGCGCGCGCCAATCATGGTCTGTTTTTGTTTCAGATAGCGGAACCATTAAGGATGAAACTAAAACCAAGCTAATTGAAATTGGTGCTCAATTTGAAGAGTTTGGCCATTCATTAGAAATACTTCTTAAAGCCAATCTCGTAGTAAAAAGCCCTGGCATACCTAATTCTGCACCTATTGTCCAAGAACTCATTTCTGCGGGAATTGAAATCATCTCAGAAATAGATTGGGCATCTAGATTTACAGATGCTACCCTGATCGGCATCACCGGGACTAATGGCAAAACAACCACCACACTTCTGACTTATCACCTGTTGAAACAAGCAGGCCTTAATGTTGGATGTGTTGGAAACGTAGGCACATCCTTTGCGCAAATGGTCGCCGAAGATCCAAAAGAATATTACGTGATTGAAATCAGCAGTTTCCAATTGGACGAAACCTATAAAACCCGATTTCATATTGCATGCATACTCAATATCAGCGAAGATCATTTAGACAGATACGAAGGTCAAATGAGCAACTATATCGCAAGTAAATTTCGGATTGGCAGAAATCAGAAAGAATCGGACTACTTCATATATGGTAGCGATTGCGAGATTCTTCAACAAGAAATTAGTTCAAATCAATTGCATTCTCACAATATCAGTTTTGGCACCAATCCAAGAGAAACTGACCATGTGCAATTCAAAAACCAGACAATCATAATTAATAGAAATAACCATCAATACACCATAGATATGAATAACTTTAATTTAAGAGGAAAACACAATCAGTACAACAGCATGGCTGCAGCTGTAATTGCGAACATTTTAGAGGTACGTAATGACAGTATCCGAGAGAGCATGAGCAATTTCCAAAATATGGAACATCGCCTTGAGTCCGTCTCTAAAGTAAACGGTGTAGAATACATCAACGACAGTAAGGCCACAAATGTTAATTCAACTTGGTATGCCCTAGAAAGTATGGACAAACCTGTTATTTGGATAGCTGGCGGTGTTGACAAAGGCAACGACTATGCCGATTTAAAACCCCTAGTAAAAGAAAAAGTAAAGCTCATTATCTGTATGGGCTTGGATAATATCAAAATACATCGTGCATTTCAGAGCGATGTTGACATGATCATCAACACAACTAGTGCAAAAGAAGCCGTGCATGTGGCCTCTAGAATGGCTAATTCTGGTGATGCGGTTTTACTTTCACCTGCTTGCGCGAGCTTCGATCTATTTGACAGTTATGAAGATCGTGGTCGCAAATTCAAAAATGCTGTTCGCAGCTTATAAATAGAATTATGAACACATTTAAATCCATATTCAAAGGAGACGTATACATCTGGGCGATTGTTTTCATTCTCTCAGTAATTGGTGTATTGGCAGTATACAGCTCTACAGGCAATCTCGCGTTTGCTAAACAACAAGGCAATACCGAGTTTTTCTTGTTGCGACATCTTGGATTTATCGTGGTGGGTTTATTCATCATGTTTGTGGTTCATAATATACCTTTCCGATTCTATTCTAAGGTATCCAATGGTTTACTCTTTGTGTCTATTGCTTTATTATTCATAACCTTAAAACTTGGATATAATATCAATAATGCTCAACGTGTAATTCCAATCTTCGGCTTTACCTTTCAACCTTCGGACATGGCAAAAGTATTTTTAGTCATGTATATCGCACGTTACTTAAGCAAACGTCAAGACGGAGTTCACGAATTCAAAGTCTTCCTAAAACTACTACTTGTAATTGGATTGGTGATTATTCCCATTATTCCTGAGAATCTCAGTACCGCTCTCATAATAATGACTACCAGTACGATGTTAATGTACATTGGACGTATTAAGCTTAAGTTTATTTTTCTGCTCATAGCAATGGGACTCATTGCTGCTGTTTCTTTTTATGGATTTCTAAAAATGATTGACATGAACAAGTTCCAGCATACGCGACTACCAACATGGGAACGCCGTATAGATAGTTTCTTCGGCCAGGACAAAAGTGGAGATAGTAATTATCAAAAAAACCAAGCAAAAATAGCCGTGGCTACCGGTGGTTTTTGGGGGAAAGGTCCCGGAAATTCTAGCCAACGTAATTATCTACCTCACCCCTATTCCGATTTCATTTTTGCCATAATCGTAGAAGAATACGGTTTATTGGGAGGATTGGTCCTCCTCGCATGTTTCATTCTATTGATATTACGGGCCTTAAAAATGGTAATCGACAGTCAAAGATCGCTGGCAGCGCTAATCGTTCTTGGGATTGCGTTTAGCACGTCTTTTCAAGCGCTTGTTCACATGGGAGTTAGCGTAGGCAGATTACCTGTAACGGGCTTAACATTACCTCTTGTGAGTATGGGCGGAACAAGTATATTATTCAATAGCATTGCCTTTGGAATTATGCTTGGGATAAGCCGTCATATTCAAGAGGAAAAGCTCAAAGCCAGTACAACAGGACCCGGAAGTGTAATTGAAAGTGAAGATGAAGGCAAATAATATCATATTTACAGGAGGCGGAACCGGAGGTCACATTTTCCCTGCGGTTGCAATTGCGAATGCAATGAAAGCGCTTTATCCAAATGTAAATATTCAATTTATTGGAGCTTTAGACAAAATGGAAATGCAACGGGCTCCTGACGCCTGCTATCCCATAACCGGATTACCAGTAAGAGGACTTATAAGAAGTCTTACTCCTAAAAATATTTCAGTTATTGCAAATGCGATTCGCAGTTATTTTAAAGCTAAAAAAATATTAAATGAATTCCAGGCAGATGTGGTGATAGGCACCGGTGGATTTGCAAGTTTACCCGTATGTATGGCAGCCGCGAATAAAAAAATCCCATTATTCATTTGGGAGGGAAATGGATTCGCGGGATTGACCAATAAGCTTCTTAATAAATCTGCAAAACGCATTTATTGTGGATTTGATGAAATGGATGAACAATTTCCTCATGGCAATTGGATCCATTCAGGAAACCCAATTAGAAAGGAATTATTAGAACCCGTTAACACAAATGATGCATTGGCTTACTTTGGATTCAATCAGAAAAAGCCAACGGTTTTAATTATCGGAGGTAGCCTTGGAGCCCAAAGCATTAATGAAGCCGTTAGTATCCATTTAGAAAACTGGATTGAAAAGGGTTATGCCGTGATCTGGCAAACCGGAAAATCATATCAAAATCAGGAGGAACATGAGAATGTTTGGTCTGGTCAATTCATTCAAGAAATGAAGTTCGCTTATCATCTAGCCGATATTGTCGTTTCACGTTCTGGTGCTCTGAGTGTTTCTGAAATTACTGCATGTGGCATACCCGCAATATTTATTCCTTCACCCAATGTTACCGACGACCATCAAACAAAAAATGCGCAAAAGGCAATTAAAAGTGGCGGTGGTATAATTATCAAAAACGAAGAAGCTACAAGCGATTTGGGCCAAAAAGTAATCGATATTCTAGATAATCAAGTGCTCTTAGAACAGATGCAACAAGCTTTAATCAAAGAAGCAAAACCAAATGCGACTGAAGAAATTGTAAATGATATCATAAACCATTTATGAAACCTATCGACCAATATAAACAAGCATATTTCCTCGGTATAGGAGGTATTGGGATGAGTGCGATTTGCAGATATCTCAAGGAGATAAATATGCGCGTGGCTGGATACGATAAAACACCAACACAACTCACTGGTGAATTGGTCAAATTGGGCATTGAGGTTACTTACGATGAATCCGTAGGTTCACTACCCCAATGGATCACCAATAATTTGGAAGAAACACTTTTTATTATTACACCCGCTATTCCGCAAAACCATCCGCAAAAAGTATGGCTAGAATCCAAAGGCGTTGCTCTTTTTAAGAGATCTGAAATTCTTGGTTTAATAACACAAAATACCATTTGTTTGGCAGTCGCCGGAACACATGGGAAAACGACTACGTCGACTTTATTGGCCCATGTTTTAAGAGAACTTGATTGGGATTTCAGTGCATTTTTAGGAGGGATTTCCAGCAATTTCGGCACTAATTATATTCACCATACCAGCGAAAAAAAATACAACAATTCACATGTAACCGTTGTGGAAGCCGATGAATTCGATCGCAGTTTTCACCGATTGTATCCCGATGCGGCCATTATTACTGCAATAGATGCCGACCATTTAGATATTTACCAAACAAAAGAAGCATTTGAAGAAGCTTTCCAAGTTTTTGCCAAACAGGTTAAGAAATCACAACAACCACATTTATTCGTAAACAGTCAACTTAACTGGCCAAATACTGGCAATCATTTTTATGGATTCGACAAACATGCGGACTACCAGCTATTGCATGTAGAGATAAAGGACGGCGCTTACTTATTTTCCGTAAAACACAAAAATCAAGAATATAAATTCAAAGCAGGCCTTCCTGGATATCATAATGTATTGAATGCATGCGCTACAATAGCCTTATGTCACGGATATTTGGGTATATCAATGGAAGATTTGATCCAACCAATTTCCAATTTTAAAGGTGTTAGACGGCGATTTGAATATCTAAAAAATTGCAATTCCGGCATAGTAATCGATGACTATGCGCACCATCCAGAGGAATTGAACATGATCATCAACTCCGTTAAAGACCTATATCCCGATAGTGAAATAACGGGCATCTTCCAACCACATCTTTTTTCGAGAACTAAGGATTTCGCCCCAGAATTTGCAACGGCTCTTGATCAATTAGATACTACTATTCTATTGGAAATATATCCTGCAAGAGAACAACCAATTCCTGGAATTACATCAAATTATTTAAAATCAATAATGACTTCTAAAAACGCAGAAGTTCTAAGCAAAGAAGAAGTCCTAAATGTCTTAAAAGCAAACAAGCCAAAAGTATTACTAATACTCGGAGCAGGCGATATTGATACGTTACGTGAACCAATAATGGAAATATATGAATAAAATCAAAATGGCTTTCAGCAAACGACAATGGATGATTAGCTTACTGGTCATACTCATAGTTTTATTGGTTTTTTCATGGACCAAATTAAATTTTGCCGGTAAGAATCGCATTGTATCTAAAATTGAAATAGATATTAAAAACCCGATACCCGAATTCCAGTTTCTCAACAATCAAGAACTTAGCGAACAAATTCAAAAAATAATAGGCAATCCTATAGGGAGACCCGCTTCTGATATTTCACTAACGCAGTTAGAACAAGCATTAAATAGATTACCAGAAATCCAACAAAGCACGGTTTGGGTCTCTTTTAACGGAAGTCTAAATGTAAAAATAAAAGAACGTGAAGCCATAGCAATGATGTTCAACATAAAAGGTGATGTATGTTATTTAGATTCTGCTATGATGATGATACCACATAAAAAACACGTCCAAGCCCCTATATTAATTCTTAATGGGAGGATAAATCAAAAGATAGTTTGTGGTAAAAAAATTAGTAAAAAATGGCAACAGAAATTAAAGCCTATTTTAAACGAAATAAATAAAAATCCTTTCTGGAAAAATCATTTTGAACAATGTTATGTAGATAAGTTTGAACAGCTATTGTTGTATCCCAACGTTGGAAGGCATAGCATTGTTACAAACAACGTTGAGAATATTGGTGAAAAGCTCGAAAACCTACGTCTTTTCTACAAGAAAGGGCTTATGCATATTGGGTGGAATCACTACAAAACAATCAACATATCATATCGAAATCAAATAGTAACCGAACCCTATGTTTCTAAAACTATACACAATTAAAAAATAACTGTCTAATAAGCACAACACACACATACGATTATGAAAGGAGAAAAGAATAACATTATTGTCGGTCTTGACATTGGAACTACTAAGATCTGCGCTATCGTTGGCCAATTGGCTGAAAATGGCAAAATAAATATTTTAGGAATTGGTAAATCATCAAGCCAGGGGGGTGTGTCTCGAGGAATGGTTGCCAATGTTAGCAAAGTGGTACAAGCTATTCACGAAGCGGTTTCTCAGGCTGAAAAATCGAGCCATGTTAAAATCAGTACGGCTTATGTAGGAATAGCAGGTCACCACATCAAAAGTTTACAACACCGTGGTACTCTTAACCGTCATAATGGTGAGGATGAAATTCAAAAGGACGAATTGTTGCGTTTAGAACAGGAAATGGAGAATTTGGTTCTACAACCAGGTTTGGATATCCTCCACGTTATTCCACAAGATTACACAATCGATGGAGAAGAGGGAATTAGGGATCCAGAAGGACGCATAGGAGTTCGTGTCGAGTGCAATTATCATATTATAACGGGAGAAACTTCAAGAGCCAAGATCATTGGTCGTGCCGTGAAAAATGCCCAATTGGAAGTTGCAGATTTAATTGTAGAACCAGTTGCGTCTGCCACCGCTGTTCTTTCTCAAGAAGAGATGGAAGCCGGTGTGGTACTCGTTGATATTGGAGGTGGAACTACTGATATCTGTATTTTCGAAAATGGTTTCATTTCACATACCGCTATAATTCCAATTGGTGGAGATAGAATAACCATGGACTTACAAGAAGCATTTGGAATTCTAAAGAGCCAAGCCGAGGAAGTAAAAGTGATGTATGGCAGTTGCTTTCCAACTGAACAAATGAAGAATGAAGTGGTTGTGATACCTGGTTTGCCGGGCCGTGAACCTAAAGAAATTAGTGTTTATGCCATTTCACAAGTTATCCGAGCTCGAATGGAAGATATCATCCAAAAAGTTGAATTTGAAATTGCTTTAGCCGGAGTGGACAACACTTTAAACGGAGGTATCGTACTAACAGGTGGTGGATCAAGCCTTAAAGAGGTAAAACAATTATTCAGTTTCCAAACAGGTTTCGATGTTCATATTGGAACACCCGGGCAGCATTTAGGTCGCGGACAAGTTGATGAAGTTAGAAAACCCTTGTACGCAACTGCAATTGGTTTGGTAATGAAGGGTATTGAGATTGAACATACATATGGAAGCCAATACTCACCGAATCAATTAGTAGATAATCAAAACAAAGAGGAAGTGGGCAACTCACCAGAATTAGAGGTAGTAACCGAGGAGGAAGTACCACAGTCCGCTAAAAAAGGGCCCTCTTGGAAAAGTAATTATAATATGTCGATGTTCTCAGATTTACTAAGACAGTGGTTTAGTGATGATGAAGATAGCGATTTCCAACATTAATACACCAAAACACAAACACTATGGATATGGAATTTCAACCAGAAGTAACTCTAGACAAAATCATCAAAGTAATTGGTGTAGGTGGCGGCGGAAATAATGCTGTTAACTACATGTATAAACAGGGAATTGAAGGCGTAGATTTTTATGTTTGCAATACAGATATTCAAGCTTTACGCCATAGCCCCGTACCCAATAAATTACAACTAGGAGCAAGTCTGACTTCAGGCTTAGGAGCAGGTTCGTCTGCACTTAGGGGCGAGGAAGCAGCTGTTGAGAGTGAGAAAGCCATTGAAGATATGCTTTCTGATGGCACTCGAATGGTATTTATCACAGCCGGATTTGGCGGTGGAACCGGAACAGGAGCTGCTCCGGTTATTGCAGGCATTGCAAAAAAACTCAATATTCTTACGGTAGGTATTGTAACCTTGCCATTTAGCGATGAAGGACAGGAAAGACAAAGACAAGCTACAGAAGGTATTGAAAAAATCCGCCCTCATGTAGATGCCTTAATAACGGTTTCTAATGATAGAATTGTGGACATGTTCGGTGACCTTACCTTCTTAGAAGCTTTTGCACAAGCCGACGATATTCTTTGCACCGCTGCTAAAGGAATCGCGGAAATCATTTTCAAAACCGGTCATTTAAATGTTGACTTTAAGGATGTTGAAACAGCCATGACAAATAGCGGTCGTGCGTTAATGGGAACTGGAAGATCAGGCGGTGAAAATCGTGCTAAAGACGCCGTAACCTCAGCAATCAAAAGCCCATTACTAGACAACACTAAAATCACGGGTTCAAAACACATTCTTATCAATATCACATACGGAAGTAAGGCACCTTCTTTGAGTGAAACACGTACCATTATGAATTTCCTTCAAGAGGAAGCAGGTCATTCAGCAACACTTAAAATGGGTATCACACTAGACGAAAGTTTGCAAGATGAAATTGCCGTTACCGTAATTGCAACAGGATTTGAGTCTCAAGAAACCACAACACCAACAGAAGCAATTATAGAGTCTGCGCCAAAAGAAGTTTATCTTAAACCCACTCCAACTCAAAGTTCAGAAGATGACCTTATCATTGAGGATCTAACCGAGCAAAACGAGGTTTCAAACCAAGGTCCTATCATGGAATTCGAAAATCCGGTTGGCGAATTATTTAAAGATATCCAAGAAACACCGGAATCCTCAGAAGAGCCAGAAATCACTCAAGATACTTATATTCCTGAACCACAGGAAAGACCTGTATATCACGAACCAATACCACAACCCAAACAAATCAGTGGTATCAGAGTAAAGACAGTACCCTCAGGTTCTAACACCGATTTATTCGGAAATTATCAAGATAACGACATGAATATACCTGCTTACAAACGCAGAAATATTCAACTAGCAAGTGCACCTGCGAGCAATTCTAGCAATGTCGAAAAATTGAATATTTCACAACGAAATGACGATACAACTGAACCAACATTTCAGTTTACTCCAAATAAAATGTTACACGATAACGTAGATTAAGTAATATCCTTTGAGTGTTTGTTGTTGATAAGGCTATCCGAAAGGATAGCCTTTTTCATTAGATTCATTATCTTTAAATGAACTAATTTGTTTCACGGCTTGCTATCTGTTTATATAAAGACGCATAATCTTTGGATACCACAGATTCATCGTATGTATTCTCAGCTTTCAATCTTGAATTCAAGGAAAATTCCTTCTGCAGAGTTGGATTATTTAATAGTTCTTTCACACCATCTGCCATTGCATTAAAATCCCCCTTAGGGAAAATAAATCCGGTTTCACCATGGGAAATCAACTCAGGTACACCTCCAATTGCGTAGCCTAAAGCTGGTACACCACACGCCAAACTTTCCATAACAGTTGTAGGGAGATTATCTTCATGCGATGTTGTTATATACAAATCGGAAGCAGCAAACAACTCTTTTACCCGCGCTGTTTCCCTTACATATCCCGCATAATAAAATGGAAGCGGCAATTGAACATTCTTTTTCGAATGTCCAACTACGATTACTTGAACATCAAATCCCGTTAAAAGGGTAACAATCCCTTTAAAATCATTAAATCCCTTTGCTGGATTCTCTAGGTTTGCGGCTGAAAAAAGAATCGTAAAGATTTCGGGCTTTAAACCCATTTCAGTTTTTAATTTGTTCTTAGTATTCCGTTCTGCAACCTCATAATCCGATACCCTTATTGGATTGGGAATAACCGAAAAAATCGTATTTGAATTTACTACCGGACTGGTCTTTGCAATATCTGAAAGCCACTTACTTGGAGATACCCAATTCACATTGGCCCTTTCGAAGAGTTTGATTTTATTTAAAAGGAGGAAATGAGAAATATCATTGGGACTTGGGTTGTTCATATAGGGACAATTGCCACATCCCCCCGAAAGATTTTCACATCCCCAAAGATAAAAACAACCTCCTGTGAAGGGCCACAAGTCATGACAAGTCCATACAATTGGCTTACCTAAATGAATAAGTTTTTCTAATGTTTCGAAAGAAAGAAAACCTTTAAGGACCCAATGAATATGAATAATATCTGCTTCTTTAATTAAGGGGTGATCGCTAATATCGATACCCATCCTTGCGTGATTAAATTGGAATCGAATTTCCGAATTTCTTTCATATTGCAGGAAATCAAATTTATCCAAGGCATGATTGAGGAATGCTCTAATTTTCTTCAGGTGTGAATTTGCCCAAAATGTTGTTTCTAATAATCCTTTGGAATTCCCACTGAATATTAAATGGTGTGAATTCACATTGGTATATGCATTTAATGCTTCGTTTAAACGTTGAGCCACAATAGATGCGCCTCCCTTGTCTGATGCATTCAAATGAACAACCTTCATATTATTTAAACACCAACTGATGAATTTTTAAGTTTCCGAACTAATAGCAACGCTAAGAAAAACGTAACCAACATCAAAACACCACCAGCTAGATAGGGTAATCTGTAATATTTTGCATAAAGGAAACCACTCGCCAAAGGGCCAACAGTCCTCGCTAAAGAACCTAAGCTTTGCAATATTCCTAACATTTTTCCTTGAGAATTCGAAGGCGCATTTAAAGACACCAAACTGTTGATGGAAGGCATCAACAAACCATTCCCCATAGCAAGTAAAAATATTGCGAAAATTTGAACGGGATAAAACCATTCAACACTCGGAAGTGGAATTATTGTCAAACCCAATCCTGCAATTGGGCATCCCCATAACAACATTCGATTCAATCCAATTTTCTTTTGAAAATATCCAATTAATCCTCCTTGAACTATGGCAGAGAAAACCCCAATAACACCGAAAATATTTCCTATGGCTTTTGGTGTTAAGTCATAATGTTCTTTCCATAATACCGCTGCATTGATCTGCATCATACTGAATGCAGAGATATAGATAAAATTAATAAGCAATAATTCCCCTATTATTTCAATCCGCCAAGCATGAATCATTCCCAAAAACGTATCTTTAGGTTTACGTCTTTCGCCACCCATTTGGGTATTGCTTTCTGGAAGTAGAATAAAGGCTAAAACAAAGTTCAAAATACACAAAGCTGCAGTAAATAATCCCACGAATACCATACCTCCATAATTCGTGCCATTACCCGCTGAATAAAGCCAGCCTCCTAAAGGCGGCCCAAATACAAAACCCAATCCAAAAGCAGCACCGATGATGCCCATTTTCTTTGCTCTATCCTTTGCATCGGTAATATCTGCTATATAAGCCTGAGCCGCGCTGATGTTAGCACTTCCAAAACCTGATACGACACGAGCCGTTAATAAAACCAAAAATGAACCGGCAAATCCAAATAATATATATCCTAATGCATTTACCAAAATTGAACCTAGGATAATTGGTCTTCTACCTATTCGATCAGACAACGCGCCAAATAGAGGGGCAAAAATGAATTGGATAATTGAAAAAACTGCCGCTACCAATCCAACTGCAATATCCGGATTAATTCCAATTGAGGATTCTGCAGCCATTGATTTTGCCAAATTCGGTAATATTGGAATTATGATTCCAAACCCTAATAAGTCAATAAAAATTGTTAGAAAGAGAATTGCTATTCGTTTATCTTTCATAAATTAATTTTAGCAAAAGCCCAAGAATTTTTAAACGGAATATATAGTTGCTCACGTGCTTCTTTTAATGTTGAAACCATAGTATTAACAACAATGGTCTCGCCATCTAATTCTCTTTTTTTATAAACTTCTTTGGCTTCACTTAAGGACAAGATCTTTGAGGTATTGCAAAAGGGCTGCCAAATTAATAACCGTTGGAACCAATCTGTTTCCATTGATTCTAATAATTTAAAAACTTTATCAATACTGCAACCTGTAGGGGGTGTTACGGATTCATCAACTGCAACTAGTAAAATAGAATCGTGTAATATTTCATAGCCCGCAACAAGATCTGACCCATGCGCCTTCCAATCCGAAACGAACAAGTCTAATTTCGAAATAAGTTGCATTTTTTCTGGTTCTTCAATTAAAGTGGAAGCCCCAAAAAACCAAACCCGACTATTTTCAGGCAATTGGGAAATTATCATTTGCTATGTTGATTAATCAATTCAGCGATATCAAGAACTTGAACATCCGCTTCTTTTTCAAAATGCTTGGTTCCATCGCGCATCATGGTCATACAAAATGGACAATTCACAGCAATTATGTCCGGATCCCCTTCTAACGCCTCTTCAGCTCTTTCAATATTCACTTCTTTTTCTCCTTTTTCGGCCTCTTTAAACATTTGAGCTCCGCCG
>Ga0181600_10003387_pt1 | contig 12181 bp, 10 predicted proteins | sample 041ome_2_FD_132982 | JGI IMG/M metagenome (GOLD analysis project Ga0181600, IMG submission 132982) | Coastal salt marsh microbial communities from the Groves Creek Marsh, Skidaway Island, Georgia - 041406US metaG (megahit assembly) | ecosystem: Environmental > Aquatic > Marine > Intertidal zone... | reverse complement strand
TTTAAGTCTGTTTCATCTGGATTAGGGTTTAATAAAAAAGTTTTAATTAATTCTTCTTTCCCATTAGGAGTTTGTTGTAATATATTTTCTATTAATAGATTGTTATAATAAACAGTTTCTAAGGTATCACGAACTTTATTATTTTCAGTATCTACTAATTGTTGAATATCATCTTGGCAAGTTAAAGCATATTCATCAATTAATTCCTGTTTGTAATTGGCAAATTTTTCAATAGCTTTATCTCTTTTAGTAGATTTAGCTTTTTTAGAATCGGTAATCATTTTTCTTCTTAATCCTACCATATAGATAGCACAACAAATTGCTAAAAGAATATATAACAAAATAAATGTGCTATTAGGAATATTTTTAATCTTTTGTGTGAAAACATCTAAACCATCAACAACAGATTGGGTTATTTTTTGTTTTATCATTTTAAAGATAATATGTAATGTATCCTTTTGTATTTGTATCTTTTTCTTTTTTCCTTTTTCTTCCCTATTTAATAAATAAAATTATTTAAAAATGAAAAAAATAAATTAATGATAACTAATAAAGAAAGTATATAAGAATAATCAATAAGTTTGAATTTAAATATTAATATATATAAAAATAAAAAATGTCATCACCTAACCCTAATCAATATTCATCTAATACAGATTTTTTTCAAAATGTTAATAATCAACAAGCATTAAACACCAATAATAATTTTAATGGTAGAGTGTTTTTTGATATAGCAGAAAATGCCCCTACTTACGAATTATATTCAAATAGTAATAAAGAACACAAGAAAGTAGATAATACCCTTAATTATACTTTAGAAGATACCGGTTTAAGTCGTCTATATTTTAGTAAAGAAAATTTAGATAGTATTCAAAATGATATCAGGGAAACTGTCTATACTTTAACTGCTAATGATAAAGACCCTATTTTAGATAATGTTAAACCAGTAGCAATTGGTCGTCAAAATGACCTTCAATTACAAATTATTATGCGTAGTATTTTTCTCCAATATGCCAAACATAATAATGATAATATTGCTGGACAAATTAGAGAATTAAATGATTTAGTTATTAGAGAAGCAGTTCCAGATATTATAACTAATCTTAAACAATACCTAGGTTATAGTGCTGATATTCAAAGAGCACCCCAACTTATGGACAGAGCACAAAATACATTTCAACAAAAGAATACTGGGAAATCCTTTTTATTCGTTTAATTTATTAAAAAATAAAAACCGGGAAATCCTTTTTATTTGTTTTAATTCGTTTAATTGTGTAATTCATTTTTAAAGTCATTTTTTTCAATTTCATCTTTTAATAGTATTTCTTGATTAGTATCCAAATATTCAATAAAATTCATAATATCATTAATACAATTATGACCTAAATTACCCAAATTGATTAAAATATCAGTTTTTGTTTCAGTAAATTTTTCGTTATGATCCGCTATTATTTTATAGACTTGAGACATACTTTCAATATTCATATTGTTTATTCTTCTTTGAATATATGATAAATTAGCACGGTGTTCTACCTTTTCTTTACTAGCATAAGTATCATTAAATACTTCATCATCTAAATTTAATTCTTCATTATCTAGAGATTGAATATTATCTTTAATATCTTTTAATATGCTATCTTTTAATATACTATCATTTAATTCTAAAGAATTGGATACAGAAACCTTTTTTTCCATTTTAATTAAAGTAGTTAATTTCTATTAATTACTAATTAGAATTGAAAAATAAATTTTAAACACATTAAATTACTAAATTACTAAATTAAGTTATTTAAGATTAAATTAATAATACCAAACATAACCAATGTATTATTAATTAAATAATGTCTGCTTCTCAACCCAGAAAGAGAAGGTGTGTTTATGAAGATAACCGTGAAAATAATACATCTTCAAATAATACATCTTCTATATCAGAAAAAAAATTAATTATAGTTCAACAAAATAATAATCAATTATTACAAACTATAATAAATAACCAACAACAATTACAAAATCAAATCTTTGAATTACAAGAACAACAAAATAAAAAATTTAAAAAAATAAATAATCAAATTCATAATTTACAAATTAATATTTCTAATTTTGAAACTACAATTCCAGAAATAGTAAAAGAAAAATTAAAAGACTGTATTGGTGAAATAATATTTACTCTCCAAGATAACTTTAATTATCAACAACAGAATAACCAACAATATCAATACCAACACCAACAGTACCAAGATTACCAACAAGAAGAAGAAACAACTCAAGAAATTAGTTCAAGATTAAATTATTTGTTATAAAATTGTTTTAACTTAAGCATAATTTACCAATAAAAAGTATATCTTTGAATAAAGTCCAATTACTTATTAATTTTCCAATTTTATAGAATTAAATAGAATTAAATAAAGTATTATACAATGATTTCTACTAGTAAAATTATTGAATTAACTGGTAAAAATACCAATCGTTTTAAAAAGATTAAATTACCAAATAGTGGTGTATTTAGTCAACCTACATATTTTGATGTTAAAAAGGTGGAATTAGATTATCAACGTAAATTACAAGAAAGTTTAGAATCTCAATCACCATTTAATGAAATTATTAATGGTCAGAAAAACAGTTTACAAGATACCTATCAAAGTATGGAAAAAGTAAATGAAAACCAGCAAAATGAAAAAGAAAAACGCTATCTGGACCAACCTGATATTGATTATGAGTCATTCATTCAATTTAGTGAAAATGAAAAGATGAAAGTTCCAGCAATTCTGTGTAATGTATTTGGCAATACTTTAGATAGTAATCATTGTTATCTCTACGGACATAAAAATCCAGATAGTTTCTATAAGACTATCCTTCATCTGAAAGAACCTGATTTTATTATTAAGAATAAATATGAAGCAAATCAAAGCATACTTAGAATTAAAAAAGAGGTAGCATTTGACTTTAAGAATTACTGGAAAAATTTTAAATATAATTTTATTACTTTTGAGAAATCTGTAACACAGGATAAAACAATTAGTAATCTTCTAAATAAAGAAAGTTATGTTGACCCCATAATTATCCAATCCTTTTGTAATTATATTAAAAGTAATATTCTAGTATTCAATATTGTAGATAAAACTTTTCAAATGTATTATCATCGTTGGGAAACTAGTAATTATCAAGATGCGGATTATGAAACCTATCTAATCATTGATTATAAAGGAAGTTATTTACCCTGTCTATATGTGGATAATAAGCATTTATTTACACAATATCATATTGATAATATTATTAAACAATATGAATGGAGTAATAAGAATATGTATACTCAATTTAAAAATACTAAGAAATTAGTTAAAAAGGAAGATATTACTGATAATATTATTACAACAGAAACTACAGAAGAAAATACTAATTTTGAATTAGATGTATCCATTTTAAAGTCTCCTGCTGATACTAATGTTGAAGTAGAAGTAGAAGTAGAAGTTGATGTTAAAGATACTAAAGTAGATCTTACAAATGTAAAAGACTACAAATTAAAAGATTTACAACAACTTGCCGAAAATAATGGTATTAGTATTAAGAAAGAAGGTGCTCAAGGTAAAATGAAAAATAAAACCAAACAAGAATTATATGATGAATTAAGTTCTTTATCCTAGTATGTATTTGTGTATTTGTTTTGTTAATGAATAATATGTTTTTTTTTACTTTTGAATAATTACCCTACTTAAAAATATAATTGTTTTTTGTTTATTATAGAATAGTAAAAATATTAATTCATAATAAAAACCGAAGATGAAAGTTGATACAAATACTAGAGAAGAAATTAAGTATTTACTTAAACAAGCAATTCTTAACCCAGATTATGAATTAGAATGTCTGTTTGGTAAAGATTATACAGGAAATGATAATATTACAGATAAACAATTTGAAAAGATTATCTCACGTATTAATGGTAAAAAAGAATTTATTACTAATAATCCTTATGATAAATTACTAATTTCATTCCCTAGAGATACTCAATTTGATGATTTGCGTATTACAATTACCGGTTATCAAGCCATTGATTTATATTGTAAGCAAGAAAAATTAGATAATATTATGCGATATGTTTCTTTTGAAAAGAAGGTAAGAGTAAATGATAAAGTTTCAAGGGTTAATATTCCAGATTATCAACTTAGATTTAATCAAAAGAAAGAAACACCTATTGATGTTAATTCTTCTTTAGTCAGAGAATGTATGATGCAGTGGGAAAAATTACCTAAAGTATTTCGCTACAAAAAACAATATAGTTATCAAACTTTAGATAAGGAATTTAGTATTGATTGTGCTATTGTAAAAATCAGTAGTGTTGAAACTAAAGAATTAAGTGTAGAAGAAGTCCTTAAACGTAAATTAGAGAAAAATGTAATTAAACCCAATGAAGAACGTTTACCTTATAAAGAATGGTGGTTTTCAGTTAAGAAAAATAAAGAAGCACTTGTTAAAGTAAGAAATGTTAATAAATACTATACAACTATTAAAGAAAGTAAATTATTTAGCAATGTCTTTTCGTATGAAGTAGAAATAGAATATTTAGGTAATAAAAAGGTAGAAAGTAAAAAGGATTTTATTGATTCTAAAGATGACGATAAAACTAAACGTATTACATCTACTTTTGGCAATTACTTTAAATATATTGGTATCATCTTACAATGTCTCCAAGATAGTTTTTACTTAATGAGTCAAAGTGAATTCTTTAAAGTAGTTAAGTCATATACTTCATTATTAGGAATTAAAGGATTAAGTAATATGTCAGAAGTCTTCTTTGGTCCTCTTCCAGTGGATTTAGATAAGAACAAAATTATCCAGTATGATGATTTTGTATATCAAAACCCAGATAGAGTATATGCTACAGGTAATGTTTTATTAGACTACTGTGTGACTGATAAGAGTGATGGGGTTCGTAATTTACTCTTTGTTGCTGAAGATGGAGAATGTTATTTAATTGGTCGTGATAGTATTACTTTAATGAAGAAGGTAGGTGTGAAAATTCCAAAATATGCTATGAGTATTTTTGATGGAGAATATTTAGAAGTAGATAAGAATGGTGAATACTTTAATAAGTATATGATTTTTGATGCTTATTATATCACTGGCAAGAATATTATGCGTCTTCCTTTTGGTGATGGAAAAGGAGGTGATAAAGAGCGTTTAGGTAATATTACTCATTTTGTCAAGACTTATGTAGAAGGTAGTAATATTCTGCTTAAAGATGGGTCAAAATCAACATCTAATAAATATCAATTTAAGATTGATAAAAAGTCTTTTCTATTTGGAGAAACTAGTAAAACACCAGTAGGACGCCGTAATATGAATCTTATCTTTAAACAGTGCGATGCTTTACTAAGTAAAATGAATGAAGAATTTGGAGGTAAATTAAAGGAAGGTCATATGTATAGTTATGAAACTGATGGTCTTATCTTTACACCAACTCGTCTAGGTGTATTTCAAAAGGATAGCAGTGATAAAGTTCCTAATTACAAATTAACTAGGTCTGGAAAGTGGGATAAAGTGTATAAATGGAAACCAGCAAATCTTCTTACCTTAGATTTACGAGTAGAAATCTTAAAAGATAGATCTACTAATAAAAGACAATCAGTATTTATTGGTAATATTGAATATGTAAGATGTCTTCTTAAATGTAAAAATTATCAAGGAGAAATGAGTGGGGGTGCTAATCTGGGTAGTTTAGTATTAAATAACAATCTTAATTTTAATACTTTACCAGAGGAAACACATTTATTAACGGCATTTCCTTATATTGGTAGTGTTGATAATGAAGGAAATTTAATGTCTTCGGCACACCAATGTTTATTACCTTTATCCAAAGATGGAGAATTAAAATGTAGTAATGGTGAATTTATTCAAGATGGAATGGTAGTTGAATTTTCATACATCCCTTATTTAAAAGAAACTAATCCAGATAAGATTGTATCTTCTACTATTTCTGAAAAAATAGATAGACCTAATTATACTACTAACTGGAAACCATTAAGATTACGTGTTAATAAAAGTCCTAATCCTGTTAAAATTTGTGTGGATACTTGGAATATGATTTATTCACCTATTACTCTTCCTATGATTACCCAAGGTTTGGATGCTGGTAATATGTCAGGATTAGATAAGGCAATTGAATTAAATTATTATTTAGGTGGTAAAGATTATGTATCTACACCAGTTAAAAAATTTAATAACTTTGTCAAGAGATGGGTATTAAGGAAATATTTTGCTGGATTTCAACGTCCTAGAGTAATGGATTTAGCATGTGGTAAGATGGGTGATTATCCTAGTTATTTATCTAATGGTGTATCCTTATGTGTAGGTATGGATATTAACCCAGATAATTTAAATAATAGTAAAGATGGTGCTGCCAAACGTATTTTAGATATGAAAAAGCGTAGTCAAACTGGGAAGAGTTTAGGTAATCGTACATTATTAATGTTAGGTAATTTTACAGAAAATATTGCCGATGGTAGTGCTAGTTTTGATGATTTAAGTTCTTACTATATGGATATTCTATATGGAAGGCATAAACCTAGACCAGAATTTAATAGAAAATTAAGTGCTTTTTACAATGTAGCAACTGAAGGGTTTCATATGGTAGTTTGTATGTATGCTATTCACTATAGTTTCCTTAATGAATCTACATTGGATAACTTTTTAGAAAATGTAAGTCAAAATCTTAAAGACCAAGGGTATTTTGTTGGAACATGTCTAGATGGAAATTTAATTCTAGATATGGTTAATCGCAATAGTAATAAACGTTTAGAAGGCAAAGTTGAAGACCAACTTATTTGGAGTATTGATAGAAATACAGTAGAAAATAAGAATGGTAATATCTTTAATGATAAAGGCAATTTAGTAAATACTAATCTAGATAGTTATGCTTTAGGTGGTTCTCAATTATTAGGAACAGGTAATGAAGTAAGTATTTACTTTGAAACCTTTAATAGTGTAAGTAATGAATTTTTAGTAGATATTCAATATTTAGAAATGAAAGCTAAAGAACATAATTTAAAACTAGTTGATACAAGACGATTTACAGAAAGTCCTGGTAATTTACTACAAGAATGGGAAGTAGAAGATAATAGGCAAATTGTTAAAGACTGGGTTAAAGATATAAAAGATGAAAAAACATTACAAAGTTGGGGAGATTTACAAAGGTATTTTGTCTTCCAAAAAGTAGATGATATGTGAATGTAAATTTTTAAAGTGTTTGATAATTCATTAATATTTTTAATATTTTTTATTGTTTTTAAGTATTATAATTTCTTTATTGTTTTTAAGTATTGTAATTTATTAATTAACTTTCAGCAATAATGCTTAAAATAAAGATAAATAAGAAGATGATAGCATATTTGATATCAAGTGCTAAATGTTGAATTAAGTAAGCAACTGCGGTCCAGATTAGAATATAGATAGTATCACCAATAATAGCATAAGGACCGGCGGTTTTACCATAATTACGGAAAAATGATAACCATTTACCTCCAACAGATGAAGGAATTATTTTAGTTATTATTTGGTAAAAGATAAAATCACCTACTATCTGGACTAGGGCGAAGACAAGAAAGAATTTCCAAATATTAGTTTCTTCACCAAAGAAATATTGGTAAAGGCGGTAAGTAATAATTAATCCTACGAAGACATAGAAAATATCCCCTACCATTACATTATAGACATTAAAGGTCTTAAAATCGTACCATTTCATTACATTTCCACCTTTAATGACTTTTGTAAAAAAATACATCATTGGAAATTCCATTAAACAAAATGCCGTTAACCAGGTAATAAAAGACGCATTAGAAAATTTAGTAATATCCATTTTTTTGTTATTAAATTATTGTTTAATAAATATTTAATTAGTTAATATTTAATTATTTAATTAAAGTAATCTGTGTTTATTTACTTTAATCTTTTATTTTAGTTTATTGAAATTTAGATAACTCTATGTTGACACATATCACAAGTTCCACAAGGACTACCATCCCCCTTAGGATACCAACAACTCCAAGACATTACTAATAAATCAAAGAAGAAATTATTACTATCTAGACTAACTTGTTTCATTTCTTTTTTGGTAAGATGACAAATAGGAAATCTTAGATTTGAAAAAATACTTAATTCTTTTCTATTTTCTGGTAATTGTGTTTCAGGTAATATCTGGCAGTTTTCCCATTTACCATATCTACCACCTCTTGTTGCCTCATCCAGACCTGTCCCACATTTTTCTAGACCTATTAATAAGGGTTTATTCCAATCTAAACTAAAACGAGTTATTCTTTCGTATTGACTTACACTTCTAGTAAAAAAACCATTTTGTTTGTGTAATTTTTTAAATTTCTTAGAAATTGTATTATCCTTTTTAACACTAGTTACATAATATGTTGGAAGTAAATAGGCTTGGCGATGTGGATATCTTTTTATAAGTATTTGTCTTATTTTTTTCATAGTTTCTAATTCTTGTTTTTGATTATTTCTGCCTACTATACCAAATTTACTATCTAGATTACCACACATTAAATAAACTGGTTGAACTGGTTGTTTTAAGACAATAAAATAATAACATAATAAAAATGTGCTATCATATCCTCCCGTCCAAAGAATATTTTTTACGGTATCAGGAGAATGAATTAAATAAGAGACATTGGGCACAATTTCATCCTGATGAATAATATATCTATTTTGTGTGGCATCGCAATTATCTTTATAGTTTTTCCTAGCAAATAATATAGTTACTATAGCAATAACAACTAATAATACAATCCAGAAATGGTTCTGAAAGGAGAACCGAAAATACGGTTCAATATAATCTTCTAAATTGATGATTTGGAAGGAGGGCATATTACAACTTTATTATTAATTGTTATTTTAGTAATTTATTTGAATATCAATACTATGCTTTGGTATTTTATTTTTTTAGTAATTAATATTAGATTTATTATCTAATTTATTGTTAAAAGTAAAACAAATTATCTATTACCTACTCCAGATAGAAAGTAAAATAAAATATAATTATAAAATAAATAATAATGAGTGAAAATAACCAAAAAAATAATAGCACTAAAACCACAAAATATTGGTTTCAAGATTTACAAGAAATATTAGATGTGGATAAAATGAACCAATTTTTACCAGCATCAGGAATGAGTTATTCTGAAAAAGTGAATGCTATGGTTAGACTTTCTTGGTATATTGGTATTTTAGGGTGTATTGTTAATGCCAATAGTCTTTATCTTTATATCCCTGTTGTTACAATGATTTTAACCTATGTATTATATCTTTTTCGTCAAGAAACCTTAAAGAAACAACTTAATGACAAAAAGGTAAGACAAGCCATTCTTAATAAGAAAAATGGAGTTGTTAATGCTACAGATGAATTTGCGGAATTAGATGATGAATTATTAGAAAAATTTGAAGATTATTTAGAAAGAAAACAATGTACTCAACCTAATATTCATAATCCCTTTGGTAATCCTATGCCCTTTGATGACAGAAAAAGAAAACCAGCATGTAATACCTTAAGAAATCCCTTGATGAAACAAAGAGTAGAGGTTGCTTTTGATGATGGTATGTTACGTGATGTAAATGATATTTTTGATAAGAATAATGCTAAGAGACAATTTAACACTCTTCCGGCGACTACTTATCCTCATGACCAATCTAGTTTTGCTAATTGGTTATATAAGAGACCACCTACCTGTAAAGAAGGTAATGGTGCTCAATGTGTAGCAAATAACTTTACTCATCTTAATGCTAGAATGGGAACAGGTGGTTCATATGTAGTACCTGAACCATAACCTTAATCATTAAAGGATGATAAAATACGTAGTATCAGTTTTTGTTTATTTTACTAATTTTAAATTTAATATTAAATACATAAGTTATATTAATATAATGATGTTTAATCAATTTATCAATAATAATAATAATAATAATAATAATAATAATATTTTTTCAATAGACCAAGAATTCCAAATTGATTATGATGATAAACATAATAAGTTATTTTTAAATGAGGAACTATTCATTCAATATTTAAGATATCAATGTAATCAATTATGTAATCCTTGTGGCGAAGATGCGGAAAGTATTGAATTTTTTTTACAAAATATTTATAATGATAAAGGGAAATGGAAATGTCAGATATGTGATAAACAATTGATTAAAATTGATGGTAATACTGGAAGAATAATTTGTTTTAAAAATGCATGTATTAATCATTATCAAAAATATGATGATACTTCGGGTCCAATTAGGTGTTTATTATGTAATGTTTGCCAAAATACAGAACAAAACATTGCCAATAATTTTAAAAATTACGAAGATTGGCAAAAAATAGAAACTAAAAATAATTTTAAAAAAGTAATAAAGTTATGGGAAACTAGTAATTATCATTCTGGAATACCTATGGATATTAGACCTGATAAAAAATTCTCATTTACTCAAGAAAGATATCCACAATTATATAGTTGAAATAAGGGATTTAAAGGATAGGGTTGAAATATAGTAAATAGTTAATTAATCTAAGTATTTTAATTTACCTCTAAAATCATCTAAATTGGAATACCCTTTTTTTTCCATAATATATTCTAATTCTCTTAAAATTTTATCCACACACTTAACCCCTTTAATCATTATTTGACTACCAATAGCAACTAAAGTAGCACCTGCTAAAATCATCTGGAATAAATCATCACCATCACTAACACCACCACAACCAATAATTTTAACCTTATCTCCTAGTAATCGATAAAACTGATGGACATTAGCAAGTGCTGTTGCTTTAACAACTTTACCACCTAATCCGCCAAATCCATTCTTAGGTTTAATGACTACCTTTTCTGTATTAGAGTCAATTACTAATCCATTACCAATACTGTTGATACAATTAATATAATCTAGACGAGGAAACTTACTTAAAATATCAGCAACTAATTGGAAATGGCTCATATCAAAATAAGGTGGTAATTTACAACCAATTAATACTTTACATTTGTTTTTATCTGCTGTCTGTAATTCTAATTCCTTTATTTTATTAAAAATAGTAAGGAGGTAGTCTTCTAAATTTTGGAAATCATATCCTAACTGTGCCTTACCCACAATATTAGGACAACTAAGATTAACTTCAATAGCATCCAGATGAAATAAGTTTTCAAGATTTTGATAAATAATATCTAACATTGTTAAATTTTCATTTAAACTTAACCCTCCTAAACTTAAAAATCTACCTTTACCACTTAATTGTAAGGACGCGGAATTATTTTTAAAATAATCCAAATAGTATTGAATACCTTCATTAGGAAGACCCATACTATTAATTGTTAGGAAATGATTTTTTGGTTCATAATATCTAGGTTCTGGATTGCCTTGTCTACAAGAAGAAGTACAAGTTTTACTAACAATACTACCTATATTAGAAGATGCTAATTCATCTAATTCATCAGCATACATACATTTTACACCACTAGCGTTAATAATAGGGTTAGTTAAATTTAAATGATAAAAGGAAGTGTCCATAGTTTCGGTTAAAAATTATTTTTTCTATCTTATAATAAAAATAAAAGTTATTATAATACTAATATAATACTAATATAATACCAATACAATATTAATACAATATTATTGTTTGACTAGTAAATTATATTAAATAGTTTTTAAGTAAAATAATAAAATGGCAAAAAATTTAAATCTTAGAAAATTTGACCCTACTAAAATTGCTAAAGGCAGTGTAGTGGTATTAATCGGGAAAAGAAACACAGGTAAATCATTTTTAGTCAAGGATTTATTATATTATAAAAAGGATACACCAGTAGGAACGGTAATTAGTTCTACAGAAATGGCTAATTGTTTTTATGGTGAAATGATGCCTGATATTTTTATTCATAGTGAATTTAGTAGTGATGTTGTTAATCAATTAGTTCAAAGACAACAAATAGTAGTTAAGAAAATGAAAACTGAAGAACAGCAGTATGGTAAAAGTAATATTGACCCTTGGGCATTTCTAATATTGGATGATTTAATGTATGATACATCTTGGATTAAAGATACTACTATTAAATCTTTGTTTATGAATGGTCGGCATTACAAATTACTTTTTATGATTACTATGCAATATAGTTTAGGTATTCCACCAGCACTACGAAGTAATGTTGAT
>Ga0181600_10003384_pt1 | contig 12185 bp, 15 predicted proteins | sample 041ome_2_FD_132982 | JGI IMG/M metagenome (GOLD analysis project Ga0181600, IMG submission 132982) | Coastal salt marsh microbial communities from the Groves Creek Marsh, Skidaway Island, Georgia - 041406US metaG (megahit assembly) | ecosystem: Environmental > Aquatic > Marine > Intertidal zone... | reverse complement strand
GTACATATTCTAAATTGTGAAAAGGTTTGTCCGTAGAATTCAAAGTTAAATCCTATGTTGAATGGGCCCACATTACTATCATCACCAACATTAACCGAAGTACCTGCCGTTGATAATGGTGAGTAATTTTGAGAGTAGATAGAATGGTTAGGAACATAATTAACAAAATGTTCTACCTCAATATCAATACTATTAACACTTGCATCACCAATAGGAGTAAGGGTAATGGTTTGAGAATATCCACCAATTGATACCCACAGTATAAAAATAAGATTTAAAATAAACTTTCTCATAACAATATCTTTGTTCCTGTTGAAATCTGAAAGTTTAGAATATCTGCTTTCCATTGGTATGCTCCACCAAATGATAAACTCCACTTAAATGTGTCAGTCAACTTTATATCCAAATTAGCCAATGGTACGAATAACAATCCACTCTTATACCACTGCCCCTCATAATAAAATATGTAAGGAGAATAGATTCCAAGTAACATTACATTACCATTCAAAAACCAATCGTTATTAAAGTTAGTAAATCCACCAGCAATAATTGACCAGTTCTGAAAGTCACTTGTTCCAATCTTACCAAATGTAAAGTTAGTTCCTAACATTGGAGTTACAATCCACAACTTTTGAGTTACCATTGCCGTAGTGGTATTGAAAACATCGGTTTTAAAGTTAGTCATTGTGGAGTTGGAGAATACACCCATAAACCCATCTTGTTTGTAAGACCCATATAGAGTTGAGTTAAGAACATTCTCACCTGTGGTGTAGTTGAAGTTGATACCTTTGATGAAAGTTTGTTTGGTATTAACGTGAGTTAAGGACATATTGAATTTAAAATTATCATTACCCTGTGCTTTGTAGTCACTACCATTTCTGATTACTACAAAGTCACCCGCGCCAATCAATGCACCTCTACCAATTTTTTCTTGTTTGGATTTCTTTTTAGAGCCGCCGGAGCCACCACTCCCACCATCATCTCCACCTTCGGAGTCACCACCACTTGCTGTGGTTGTATTATCAGTACCACCTACTGCACCTTCAGATGTTCCACTACCACTATCAGTTCCACCAGAGGATACACCACCCCCATCAGTACCACTTACTCCACCGGATGGTTCACCACTTCCACCCGTGCCTCCACCTCCGGAGCCAGAGCTTCCACCTGAACCTCCACTTGAGCCGCCGGTGTTTCCACCACCCGAACTACCCGATGAACCTCCCGATGAGCCGGATGAACCACTTCCTCCGGTAGAAGACCCACCACTTGAAGAACCAGAAGAACTGCCGGAAGAGCCCCCATTACCACTGTTACCCCCATTAGAAGATGACCCAGAGCTCGACCCACTCGTTCCTCCTGATGTTGAAGAACCTGAAGAATTCCCGCCGTTATTAGTGCCAGTAGAAGAACCACTACCACCAGAGTTGTTAGAATTATCATTTGAACCTCCTGTACTTGTTCCACTCGATGGTGGAGTTACCGTTGATGATGATGCCTGCGAACCCAATGAAGCTGCTATACCAACGATAGATGATACGTTGTTTGCAGTTTGGGTTGCTGTTGATGAATTTGATGATGTAGATGTTTGTGCTCCAGCTCCAGCACAAGGGTTAGACCCCGGTGGGAATTGTGCATTAATAGAAGCGACCCAAGCTTCATAGCCACCGGCTTGAAGTTGGGCCGCAGTAAATGTTTGCCATTGTCCGGCGTAAAATAGTGTTACTGAACCAAGTGGTTGAGTAATCGTTACAGTATTAGGAATACCAGTACACGGGTCAGTATAAGTGTATTGGTACGACTGACCAAATGACTTAAACCCTATAAGTAGTAATAATACTAATAACCACCTTTTACCATCCATATGCTTCCATACGTTTCACGAGGTTCATTGTAGCGACCTCCAATGCACGTTGGGTAGCGATTCCGACTGTTGAGTTATCAAATCCCATTTGCAGGTTTTTGAACATACCTTCACCTACTTGAGTTGCAGTACCTTGTCCACTTGCCACAATATATTGTCCGTTATCAACACTTGTCATTCTAATCTGAATACCCATAATCGTGGTATTGGTCTTCTGAACCTTACCTTTGTTATAATCTTCTCCATAAGAAACTGCAAAGTCGTAGATTTCTGCGTAAACAACATATTTTGGTAGAGCAATACCTTCCATCTTCAATTGTGTTTGCCCATCACCCAAACCATTAAGTTCGGTTTCCCAAGCATCTAACATTTGATTTTGAATGGCTTCTTTTTCTTCAGCGTATGCAAATCTACCAGTAACTTCAAAGTTCTCAATGATACGATTTGATACACCCAAACCAACTCTTTTATCTCTCAACTCTGGGAACATATCCCAAAGTTCTTTGTTTACGTTTAGTTTAGCAAGTTGTACGATTTGCTTTTCACCAGTATAAGGTGCAATGCTATTAAGGGGTTGGTCTGCTTTTTCAAAGTCAGCTTGGTATTGAACTACACCAACTGAAGATGAACATGAGGTGGCGAATCCACCTACGAACAACAATCCAACTACAACAAATAGTAACCCAAGAGGTGCAAAAATCAACTCTAAAATTTCATCTCTTCTTGTTCTCATTTTACTTACCCCCGCTTTGTGCTGCACGTTCCTTCTTCAATCTTGCCATTCTTTCCATTGGAGTTTCTGGCTTCTCTTCTACTACCTCAACTGGTGCTGCAGGAACTTCCTTAACAGTCTCTCTGATGATAGTTCGTGTAGGAGCAGGTGCTGCCTGTTGTTCAGGGATATTGATAATAATCTCTGGACCAGTAACATTAACACTTTGTGAGTTATTGTTCTCAACTGGTGCAACTACTTCCGTTGGTGCTGATGACTCTTCTTCGATTCCTAACATAGAATTAAATTGAGTCATTAGAAATGTTCCTACTCCAGCTACTGCTGTACCGGCAAACCCAATAATACCTTTTTTTAGGTTTGACATTCCTTCTTTGATTTCTTCTTGCATATTAACCTCTTAATATTTTACGATTCTATAAAACTTCTCTCTATCCTGCGTAACCAATCTAACTAAATACATACCTTCTGGTAAGTCAGTCATTCTAAATCCGTGGAATTGGAAACCACGTTCGTAGATAATGTCAGAGTAGTTCATCACTTCTCTACCAAACATATCGTATACCATTGCGTTAAGGGTTGAACCTTCGAGGTCGTTGTGGTGTTCGATGAATACCCAGTTGTCATATGCGTCTGAAGTTGGGTTAGGATATACCTTGAAACCTTGCATCAAATCTAACAAGTCATCATCAATGTCACGTTTGTTAACTACCGAGCCATCGTTTGGTGATGGTTTGATGTTTAAGTCGTAAGCGTTTTCATCACCAGCAGCTTTGTTGAAGATTTTCAACGGAGATGTCTGCCATCCGATTGGGTTGATTACATCAAATACAAATGTAAATGTTGTAGTCATATCAGTAATCACACTTGGGTTCATCTTGTCTTCGTGTCCAGCCCAGAATACTGTATTCTCTTGTACACTCAACATAGAAGTCCACTTGGAAGCAGCATCACCCATATTGATTGAGTTAAATCTAAAGATAGATGTGTCAAACTCAATACCCATTTGTGCAGCACCGATGCTATTACCGAATGTCATCATTGTAACAGGCACTTCCATAGTCTCATCTGAAGTGATTACCAACTTTGGAATGTGGAATTGGATTGTATCATCAATGTTGTTCATATAGATTGCTGGGTCAAGGATGTAATCAGTACCTGTACCTGGGTTAGCCATTTTAGCAATCAATACTGCTGGGTTGTTGTAACCCGTAGTGGTAGCATCACCTACTACATAGATGTATGGTTTCAATGAGTCCATACTATTCACAATCGTGTCAATTGCGTATACTCTTGGAGTGTTTGCCCAAGTTGGAACTGAAGTTGCTGAATTAGCAGAAGTCCATTCACTTGGCCACAATACTGATACGTTGTATGTATTACTGAACAAAGAGTTCCAGTTTGTAGAACCCAATGCCAATCTATTAAACATAGCAAATGCGTCTGAAATAGTGATGTCACTACTTTCGTTGATATCACCTTCGTACAACTCAATACCAGTTAAGGTGTCTTGCATTGAAGCTGCGTTGGCGAGTTTGTATGCATCCACAACCGATAGAGCAGAACCATCGGTCATTGTATCAGTTTGAGCAACCACTCTCAAGTGCCAGAAGTTTGTATCAATTGGGTGAACAACTTCCATCAAACCATTTGAGTTTGTAGAGTCGGAAACAATAGCAGTCCAAGAACCTTGAGTGTCAGTCTTCAGCCTTTTACTTGCTGTAAACCAAACACCTTGTGCGTTTGAACCATCTGCGTTTCTAACTTTGATTGGGAATGTCAATGGGTTCATTTGGAAATTACCACCATAGTTGTACATACCTAATGTTACATCCACACCATTGTCTTTTGTAGCAAGATTGTTGTAAGATGTTGAACCGGCAACTGCAATTGAGTCAACAACACCTTCATATGCAGCGGTGTGGTACAATCTCAATTTAAACATAGCACCATCGGCCCAATTGAAGTTTGCAGTGTTACCTGTGTACGATGCGATTACGTTGATGTAATCTGAACTTGCGAAATACGACCCATACTTATCGCTTATTGAAGTAGCCGTTGGCCCCCAATAGATTTGTGGGGTTGTAAAGTTTGTATTGTCGTAAAATAATCTGAACTGAACTGCTTTGATATCATCAGCAGTCGGATTGGCAAAGTGAATGTATACATCAGTATAAGCATTCGGATAGTCTGCCAATGTAAACAAAGTATCCACCAAAATATACGGTGTCGTAGTATTTGGTGGAGTTAAGATTTCGTTTGACCCATTCTGGCCAAATGCGTTTATTGTCGCAAACAAAGTCACGAACAATAGTGATAGTTTTTTCATACTTCTCCTATTTAAAGTTCGTAACTTAATTAACTTTATATAACCAATAAGTAACTAATTGAAAAAAAGTAGGGTCGCCTGAAAATACATTCAATACTCAATCACCTTAAATTCTAAAATATACGGCGACCCTACTTATGGATTATTCTTCTTCTTTATTCTTACTAAAGATTTTAGTAGCACCATCAATACCAAATGAACCAAGTACGATGATAACGAATGAGTTAAAGATGGTATCTGAAATTACCAAATCTTGACCCAAAATACCTGTAACAACATCAGCGCCAGCAAAGATTGCCATAACTGCGAATGACAAGAAACCAACGATGTTTTTCTCGTTGTAGTCATTGTTGTCTTTAAAGATGTCACTAAATGCCATAAATTTTCTCCTAATATATGAAAACATAACAACTCCGTTTAGTAACTAATTTATATATTATTCTATAATATAAGTAGTCGGTTTATAAACTTACCAACATATCCAACAACTCTTGTTGTGGGAACATATCAAATTTATCTTTACGAGTGTTAGTGTGAGTCCACACACCTTTTACTTTACCATAGAATGCGTCTTCATTGAATTCAAATGCGTCAGCACCTTTTTCTTTAACCAATGCAGGAAGACCGGCTCTGATATCAATACCATCTCTTTCAGCGATAAACTCCATCCACAACTTCAATGCCTGAATTTGTTTATCAGAGTATTTGTGCCAAGTTGAGTGACCTCTAAATGGTTTAGCCAAAGTTACAATTTGTGATGGGTCAACTGTAGCACCAGCATATGTCTTACCATCTTTCACATAACCAAAGTTACATACCTCAACGCCAATTGAGTTGATGTGCATCTTTTGTGAACCATTTTTACCCAAGTGGTATCCCCAGTTTCCAGCAGGGAATGCTTGAACCATCTCACCATCGTACTTGTCATCATTACCTTTACAAGAAGGACCACCCAATACAAATTCAGTTGAGATAGGGCCATTCTTATCAGCATCCCATTGTTTGATTACATTGTAAGGATTGTGCCATCCTGCTGTGTGGTGTAGGAACAACCACTCTGCTTTGATAGGACCTTTCTTGTACTCATCTTCAGGCATAAAGTATTCTACAATCTCTAAACCATTTGAAGTTGTGTATGGTTTCTTTGTGTAGAGACCACTTGCAGATTCTGGATTTGCGTCTGAAGTAGAACCATCAGTATCCAACAATCCCATTTTACCTAAAGTCCCTTTACCAACTAAACCATCAGCATCCAAACCATTGGCTGCTTGCCATTTCTTAACTGCCTCTGCAGTTCCTTTTCCAAAGATACCATCGGCAGTCACACCAACGATTTCTTGTACATCTTTTACGAGGTCTCCTCGTGAACCTACTTTTAGTAACATTTACTAACTCCTTTTTTTGCGTCCGGCACAATGTGCTTTTTGACTGAATCCTTTTGGATTATTACAATCAATGGACTTTTTATACTTTTCAGACCACTTCTCATCAACTGATTTGATGAGTCGTTCCATAGCTTGTTCTAACTTATTTGGAAGGTTCTTGTGTTTAGTTCCTGCGAAATCTTTAACATCACTTTTCTTCATAGATTTGGCTGCGTCTTTGACATCTTGAGAGACATCCGAAGGTTTCACATCACCCTTTTTCAGAGCGTAAACCAATCCCATAAACTTCTGTTGTGCTTTAGATTTAGCTGGCATTAAAGTTCCTCCACTAATAAGTATGGATGAATTCGAAAGGAACTATCCAATCTACTCCAAAAGGGTCAGAAACTTTAAGTTCTTGCTTTTGTTCGTTGAGAGATATAAGAGTCACCCTTTCTCCCTCTACCAAACTCCCCCTGTGATTCGAGAAGGTCTTCTTCATTGCGACTCTTTTTCCTATTTGATTTTGTAAATTTTTCATATACTTCATAATCTTCAGCATATTCATCTAGCTGATTCACATTGATTTTACCCATTGCGGATTATCCTTAAATTATTAATTTTGTCCAAGAATTGTTCTACGGAATAAGATTTATTTTTCTCATCTTTGACCACCACCTCGTTTAAGGTGTCAGGATACTTTTCTACCAATCTTACGAGGATATCAAACCCCTGGTCAGCCCAAAAGTTCTTGAAGGAAACTTCACCCAAAATGTTGGTTGAGAAGTCTACCGATTCCTCGGTGTCACCTGGCAGTAATATAAAGTATCTCATAGATTAATTAGGTTTCTTTCGTAATGCTTTACTCTATTGACCTTTATTTTAAATATGTCGAATTCGTACTCACCACTATCAAATTCATTAAAATCAAAGATTTCTGATAGTTGTTGAATGAAGTTAAATGAGTTTTGAGTGAGTGAACGAGCATCAAATTCTACAATGATATCGGACATGATATCGGACTCACCACTCGTGTTGAATCTCATAGTCAAGTCAAATTGAGTGTTTGGTTGTTCTAATTCAATATAATCATTGATGATTTCTTCAGAACAATCTACCGTCATTCTACTACACCACGGTTCTAAAATATTTATGGTTCTAGCCCAATCATCTGAATTGGTTACCTTGAACTCTACATCGTATTTGTGAGGTACAACCGGCATCATAAACTTATCGTGTTTAACAAAATGCCCCCACTTTCTGATAAAGTTACGAGTCGAACGAATGTTTTGTGCTAACCACTCATCTGATTCCTTCCCTACTTCGGTAATTGTTGGGTTATATCGTGAACCTCTACAAGTTAAATGGAATACAGCACCCTCCCAAGTCTGAACGAATTTATATCCATTCAAAAGGAATCGGTTAAAGATATCAGAATCCTCTTTAGATTGAGGAGCGTATAATGGGTCGTGTCCTCCAATGGATGTAAAATCCTCTTTGAACAAGAACCAAGGTGCAAATATACCTTCGGTGGTCTTATCTTTTACTTGAGGTAAGTAGTTGTTGAAAAACTCTATAAACCATTCTTCGTTGAAGTCTTCCGGTTCAGTAGGCGCTCCCTCAATTAATACTTTCTCTGGACCTGCTGGGTGTAGGTCTGGCTCAATACGAGTAAGTGATACCACCGTCATTGGTTTGATGTGTTCCAATACGGATTCAAGAGCACCAGGACACAAATACATATCTGCGTGGTAGATACCCACAATCTTTGTAGGAGCAACCTCGTTGATTAGTCTATCATATAAGATAGTGTGACCCAATCGTGTTGGTCCTTCGTTTCTGATTGCTTTGAAGTTGGAGTCTTTCTCCATCATCTCTTGACACCATTCCCAAGTTCCATCGTTACTGAAGTCATCAGCGACACAAATGGTTGGGTCTTCTCCTGCGTTCTTTCTAATACTATCGTAAGACCACTTGAGGTATTTCAAGTTGTTACGACTTGGTTGGATAAATGATATATCTTTCTTACTTAAACTCATTGTAAAACTTTCTTTTCCACTCCTCTTCAGAGTAATATTTGTTGTATAGTTCAGTTGTTAATATACGATTTTCTTCGTAGAAATCCAAATCATTCCACAATCTATCCACAAGTTTTCTTGCAGATTCCAAATCGCCATCAGCAACAGTTAGGTTTGGGTGTAGGATTCGCTGTGTATCCAGCCCATCATATCCAATACAAGGAATACCCAAGTAAGAACAATTCATTGCGAATGTTCCTGCTGCATGAGTTCTCATCATATGAATACCCACCCTTCTTTTACTCAATTCTGAAATCCATTGATTCCATTCCAAGTATGGTAATTGAGTGATTCCAAGCTGCGACTCACCCTCTTGCCTTCTACCCATTTGTGGTGAGTAGATTTCATCGGTAACTGAAGATGCTAGCATAAAGGAATCAAACCCACCATACCAACTCTTCATATTACCACCAATCATAATACCACTTCGTTCTTCGTGGGGTGTGATGTTTGAGATTGGGTCTTCAATCATTAGTGACTGAAGAATTCTCACATCGGAGTGATTAGTAAGTCCTTTGTAGTATTGTCTATCTTGTTCGTTGTGAGCAAAGATGATGTCAGCGGATATCAAATTGTTGTAATAATGAACTTGGTTTACAAGTGGATAGTCTTGGAAATACCAAAACGGCCCTTCTTGCATCACACCCACCTTATCACAAAAGTGTTTGATTTGTTTTAGGTCTACTTTTTCTGGTGAGTTCTTTGGAGTAATTACAATACCCAAATCATATTTCTGACTTGGTACATCATTTAAGTTGAAGTGGTCGGCATCAGACCCCACCATCCATGCGAACTCCGTTCTCATATTAGGGTGGTCTCTACGAACCTTACCCCTAAATCCCATTTCGGTAAAAAATGCTACTTTCATCTTACAAAATTTGGATGTTCTTTTATTGCGTTTGGGTGTTCGATATCAATATAACCAGCGTATCTATTGTTAGAATCAACTGGCGAAGTTGGTCTAATCACCACATCGGTTTTTGGGTTTTCGTTTCTGATTTGTTGTAATCCTTTATCAAAACTTTCCCAATAGCCACCACCTCTATTTAACTGGTCAAATCGTAGTTGTTTATATTTTTGGGGTCTGAACCAACAATAGTGGTAAGTTACCAAGTCGGTTGGATACAACATAGGGTATTGTTGAGTCATAAAGTTCAACAATACATTTCTATAAAAGTCCCAAGTACCAAATCGTACACATACTCTACGAGAACGACCACCACCGGATTTCCAACCTACGATGTTTTTCTTTTCTGCGTAGTATTGAGTTTCCATAAAATCCAACCAAGTAGTTCTAAACCCCGTGTCTGGTTTTAATTGAGATAGATATCCTTCAATTTCTTTTTTTGTACTTTCCAAATGAAACACATCACCCTCAAATGGGAAAATGTAATCACCTACCTCAATATCAATTCCCAACTCCTCAAAGTTTGAACAGGCCATTGCGTAACATTCAGGCGCACTTGTACCTTCGGGATAGTTCATCTCATTGAGAATGATTTTAGTATTCGGATACTTTTCTTGTGCGTCTCTAATGACTTCCTTTAACTCTTCATAATCAAATCCACGATGTCCATCTAAAGTGTAGTTTGATATAAAGTTAGAATCTACCTTCGTACTACTTTCAGGACCGGCAGGGAACATACCTTCGTTATAAATAATGTAATCTGGGTCAATGGTATCAATGATATTTGGAATCTGATACTTAATTAAATGTGTCTCACAAAATACTGGAGCAATAACTATTTTTTTCATTTTCTCTTTATAATTGTCAATCCACAGCTTTCTTTGGTCTCATAGCAAATCTCCCAATCGTTGGGGTATTTTTCAAGAAATTCGTACAACGCTTCCGCCATATCCTTAAACATATCAGTATCGTGGAATGCAATATACTTACTTACCTTTTGTGGATGAAGTTCTAACTCTCTTTTCAATTGAGGATAGGTGTGTAATGTATCAATGTACAAAAACTCCGTTGGTTCAATCTCAATCTTTGTAGTATCTGCAAGTATGAATTCAAAATCAATACCTTCCTTTTCCGCCAATGTTCCAGCCAATGCTACAATTTCTGGTGCTTTGGTATTGATGATATCAATTGATGTCAATTTTTTAGGTCTTGAATCCAAAAATGCCCAAGTTGTGTTTGCCGAATCAACGCCCATTTCGGTGATAGTATCACATTCAGATGCGTATTGTTTTAATGTCTTCAAATGGTATCTTACAAATCGTGTCTTACCACCATTTACTTCTTCAAACAAAAACTTATAGTTGTCTGAAATACTTCCGTTTTTAAGTGCGTGTTTTTCTAATGAATATCCCATTACTTTTTCCAAAAATTATAAATTCCTTTATCTAATTCGTATTCAGGCCAAACAAATCTATCTCGTATTGGTTGGGTCTTTGCCCATTCCCACATTGTAGTCAGCCCCTCTTCTAAATCGGTTTTGTGTTCAAACCCAAGAATATCTACTGATTTTTCCCAAGTTGGAATGGAGTGTTTTACTTCGTGTCTTTGTTCGTGATGAACTACATCACCACCACCCATAATATTAATTAGTATATCACTTGCCTCTTTTATGGAGTATTCTTTGATACCACCCAAATTTATGATTTGTTTAGATGCTTGAGGATATAATGCAGCTCTCCACAAAGGTTCGATGGAATCATCAATGTAAGAGAATGCACGAGTTTGAAGGCCATCACCAAAGATTGATAATGATTCGTTGTTTAATCTCTGATACATCCAAATACCTAAAACATTACGATATTTGTCCCAAATGTTTTGTTTGATACCATATACATTATGTGGTCTAATAATACACCAATCCAAACCGTGTTGTTCTCCAGCAATTTGGATATCCATCTCACAGGCATATTTTGCAACACCATATGGGTCAATTGGTTTTGGAATTTGCGATTCATCAAACATACCACCCTCACCGTGACCATATACTGCAAGTGTTGATGTAAATACCAATCTTTTTACATCGTGTTTGATACATTGATTAACAATCCGTGCAGTTGCCTTTAGGTTGTTATCATAGTTGTATGCTCGAATAAAGGGAGAAAGTCCTTCCGCTGCGTATGCTGCAAAGTGGAATACATAATCTGGTTTATGTGCCTCAAAACAATTCTCGATTGGATGATTGACCAAATCCATTTGCCAAAAATTGACTTTAGGATTTACATTCTCCTTATAACCACCAGATAGGTCATCTATCCCAATAACCTCGATATCGTGAGAAACCAAATGGTCAGCCAAACGACTTCCCAATAATCCAGCAACACCTGTAATTAGAACTTTCATTTTGTTAACTCGTAAAAATCGTTATCAATGTTATTTTTGTTTTGAGCACGACCTTCGTTTGATTTACGAAGTCGTTTTTCTTCCAACATAGCAATATTCAATCGTGCTCTATCGGACTCTCCGATGTGAATGTCGTTAGTAATCAAGTCTTGAATATTCTCAACAATATTACTTGCAGTGAATGTACGATTCTCTGAAATGTATTCGTATTTACCATTATCGTAAACTTCTAAAAACAACTCCACCAATCTTGATTTGATTTCAGCTATCACCAAATCTTGGTGTTGTACTTTTTCAGTCAAACCATCTTTATCAAAGAAGAATCGTTTGATATTCTCCGTAACCAATCTATCCAACAATGCAGATAAAGTGTCTATGTTCGTTACTCGCTTTTTCATTTATATAAGTAGTTGTATGTTCGTTCCATCCAATATTTTACATCCCTTGAATTTTTGGGAATTGCATTAAAGTGATACACCCATCCAGCATTCAAGAAATGTAGCTCATCACTCC
>Ga0181600_10003382_pt1 | contig 12193 bp, 5 predicted proteins | sample 041ome_2_FD_132982 | JGI IMG/M metagenome (GOLD analysis project Ga0181600, IMG submission 132982) | Coastal salt marsh microbial communities from the Groves Creek Marsh, Skidaway Island, Georgia - 041406US metaG (megahit assembly) | ecosystem: Environmental > Aquatic > Marine > Intertidal zone... | reverse complement strand
GCGGAGGCGGCACGAGCGTCGTCAGCCTACCTCCTGTGGTGACGTTCGCGAGCCCTGCCGTGGACGACCGCCCCCCGCCTGCGCGCGCGTCTCTTCCCCCGCTCGTCTCCGCGCACGCGGAATCGCGGACCGACTCCCATCCTCCGCCCGCCGCGGTCGCCGCGCCGAGACCGATGCCCGAACAGCCGAACAGCCTCTCGGACCAGCCTCTGGGAGTCCCGCGGACTCCCGCGTCGCCGTCCACGACGCGCAAGTACAAGCACCGCGCGTCCATCGGCCACGACGCGCGCGTCATGGAGGAGCGCGGTTTGCGCGTGCAGAACGCCGTGGGCAGGCCGAAGGTCAAGAGCATATTCCACGCGATGGCGGGCGTGCGGCGTTTCGGCGACGACGGCGGCGCGATGCACCCAAAGTTGGTCGCCGTCGACGTCGACGCGTACGGCGAAGACTGGACTCCGCGCGAACAGAGGATGGTAGCGTCGTATTTCCTCCTACACGCGCTGGCGTGGCTCGGCTTGACGTTCGCTGACCCCGACTCCTGGCTCCGGAAACGCATGAAGGCGGACGACGCCTTGGCGCGTTACGCGGACCTCAGCGACGAGGAGTTGCGCGACGAGAACCTTCGCGCCGCGTCGTCCTCGTCCCTCGACGAGACGTTCTGGACCAAACTCGTGATCCAGCAGCTCGCGATTTGGCTCGTGTTCTCGCTGTGCGGCCTCGCCGTGGTCACGAGAGGCTGGAACGAGGGGTACTCGCGCAAGGTGTGCCACGTCGTGATGTACCTCATGCCGTTCCTCATGCACCTCGCGTGGCCGGGCTCGAGCTCGACCGAAAAAAACGAAACGGCGTCGCGCGCGCCAACCGTCTGGACGATGTCGTGGACGGTGTGGTTCCAGTTCGTGCCGTTTTACCTGCAAATCAAACCGGCGCGGCGGCGAAGCACGTTCCTGATGCTGGTGTTCCGCGCGTACGACCGCGCGCAGGACAGGCCGCACACGCTCTCCTGGCTCCTCACGCAGCTCGGCGGCGGGTACGTCGTCCTGCTGGCGCTCTACCTGTACCTGCAAACGAGAGGCGCGGGGATCGTCCCCCCGGGCGCCGAGCGCGCCGTGCTCATCCCGCTCGTCGTCAACGTCTTCGGCGACGGCCTCGCCGAGCCCGTCGGGATCGCGTTCGGGAGGCACGGGTATCGCGCGCGCGCGCTGTTTTACGACGGCAAGTGCTGCGCCGGCGAGTTCAAGCGAACGCTGGAGGGCTCGTTCGTCGTTTACGTATCCGCGCTCCTCGCCGTGCTTCCGTGCGGGGGCGGCGTCGGCGGCGACAACTGGCGGCTGTTCACCGACGCGCAGTACGCCGTCGCGCTCGCCGCGCTCCCGCCGCTCATGACAATCACCGAAGCGTACGCGCCGCACACGTGGGATAACCCGTTCATCACGCTCGTCGGCGCGGCGTTCCTATTAGGACTGTACGAGCTCGTGCCGTGATGCACGGCGTCGTTAGCGTGTATTTCGTGTTCGAGCGGTGTCGTACGTAGGTACCGGTACCTATCGATATAGGTATAGCATCCGCGCTCGACGACGAGGCGTACGCGCGCGCCGTGATTATTATGAGATTACGTAGCTACGATTAATCGCGAAAGACGCTCCCCGCGAACCGTCGCGTGAAGGCGTCGCGTAAGAGCACTGAAAAAAAAACGCAGACTGGCAGATCGCGCGTGAACATCGATGGGTGCCCAGCCGACCGTGTTTCTTGAAACGCGCCGATCGTAGGCACCCCGAGTCGCGCGCGGCTCGCTCGCGCCACAGTCGCGATCGCGGACGGGCGACGGACTTCGCACGCACGCGCGCGCGGACGCACCTTCGCGCGAAGCCAGACGAGACGCGAGCGGCGCGTTTCCGTCTCTCGAGGCGCACCGGCGAGTGGGCACACGTCGGGCTCGGCAGCTCCCAGCGAAGGGCGCGATGACGGACTCCGTGCTGATGGAGGTGGACAACGACCCCCAGGTCGGGGAGAAGCGGAAGGCGGACAAGGGCAAGGCGCCGATGAGCGCCGCGGATGAGGCGAAGAAGAACCAGATGTGGGTTGAGAAGTACCGCCCTTCGCGCTTGGCGGACGTCGCCGCGCACAAGGACATCATCGACACCATCTCCCGCCTCAGCACCGAAGACAAGCTCCCGCATCTTTTGTTATACGGCCCCCCGGGCACGGGCAAGACCTCCACCATCCTCGCGCTCGCCAGGGAACTCTACGGCGCGTCGTTCGCGCAGATGGTGCTCGAGCTCAACGCCTCCGACGGTACGCGCGTAGCACGCGAAGGGCCACGCGAGCGCTCGTCGGACGCGCGGACGCCACCGTGATTTCAGATCTCCACACGTCATTGGGCGTCTTTTCAAATTTTCCCGAATTTCTCGACTCACGCGCCTGCTTCCCTTTTTTTTTCACTTTCACGCCGAAACGCGCCCAGATCGCGGCATCGACGTCGTGCGCAACGAGATCCAGTCCTTCGCCTCTACCATGCGTTTCGGCAGCAAGGGCTTCAAGCTGATCATCCTGGATGAGTGCGACAGCATGACTAAAGACGCGCAGTTCGCGTTGCGGCGGATCATCGAGAAGTACACCAAACACACGCGCTTTTGTTTGATCGGCAACTACGTCTCCAAGGTGATCCCCGCGCTGCAGTCGCGATGCACGCGCTTCCGCTTCGCGCCCCTCGCGCCGGAGTCCGTCCGCGAGCGCATCGCGCACGTCGTGCAGTGTGAGAGTCTGGCCATCACCGCCGAGGGCGTCGACGCCGTGCGCGACCTCGGCGCGGGGGACATGCGGCGCACGCTGAACATCCTGCAATCCTCCTTCCTGGCCAAAGCCGGCGCCGGCGCCGTCGAGGCGGATGACGTGTACGCCACAACCGGCCAGCCGCGCCCGAGGGACATCGAGGCCATCGCCGGCATGTTGCTCAACCTGCCGTTCGCGGAGGCGGTGGAGCAGGTGAGCGCCACGAAAACCGCGCGGGGACTCGCGCTCGGGGATATCTGCAAGCTGCTGTGCGAGTACGTGTTCCGCCTGCACATGCCTCCCGCGGCGCGCGCCGACTTGGTCTCGGATCTCGCCGACGTGGAGCACCGCCTGGCGTACGTCACGGGCGAACGCCTGCAGCTCCTCGCGCTGGTGGGGGCGTTCTCCAAAGCGAAGGAGGCGATCGTCCAGGCGGCCGAGTGACACTTCTAAACCCTGTCAGTCGCGCGACGGACCGCTTCCGTCTTTCGTATTTCGTCATCCGTCGCGCGACGAGAGACGCGGAACCCGGTTACGGTACGCTTTAGACGTCGCGAAGACGACGCGAAAGCTCAACCGCGTCGCGCGGAGCATCCGGTGGTGTGGTACACATGCCTAAATACCTACCTATATTGACTGCGATACGAACAATACGAACAACACACACACTCGTTTGATCTTCCTAAACCCTATTAAACCCTATTAAACCCTCCACCTCCCTTTTACTCGCGCGCGTACGCGTACCGCTCCTCCTCGCCGTACGGCGTCGGGAGGTGCGGCACGGTTCCGTTTTCGCGGCAGCACCACTCGTGCGCGAGCGGCGTCATCCGCTCGTGGAACGCCGCGTTTTCGTCTGCGTCGCCGAAGCCCGCGAACGCGCCGGGCCTCACGTTCTCTACCACCAGGAGCCGCGCCGCCTCGAGGCCTACGCCGCCGGCGCCGAGCGTCGCCGCCACCTCGGACGCGACGCTCCCGAACGCCGCCGAGAAGTGCCGCGGAGAACCGCGCTTCGTCGCCGCGACGGCGCGCGCCGTCGCCGGATCGAGCGCGGGGACGTACCCTGGAACCGACACGAAATCTTCCGGAACGCGAAACGGAGCGACGAACGATTTGTCATTCTCTCTTCTCGAAGCGCTTCTCTCAAGCGCTTCGTCCGTCCCGTGACTCCCGTGACTCGGCGACTGACTCGCGTCGTCTGAGTTTCGAAACTCGAGCCGCGCGACGGGACCGAGACCGGGACTCGGTCGGTCGTCGTCGCCTCCGCCGCGTCGGCCGTCGCCGTTCTCGCCGACGCGCGTACGTTCTCGCCGTCGCGTGAGAAACCGCGCTCGGTTCGTGAGGAAGCCGTGCTCGACGTACCGCCCACCCCCGCCGAACGCGTCCAGGGCGAAGACGAGAAACACGTGGTCCAGGGGCGCCGCCATAGGGAAACGCGCGTCGCCCTGCGTGCAGTTGGGCAGGAGGTTGAACCACCGGTCGCACGTGCTCAGCAGCGGCGGCAGTATGAGCGTCCGGTTCAAAACCGAGGCGAGCGCGAGTCCGTCGCGCACGCGGTTCACCTGGTATCGGATCAGGTCGACGTGCGTCACCGGCGTGCCTCCTTTCGGCGTCGATACGCTCGGCGCCGGATCCGCCAACGCGCCCGGAACGTCGTACGTCAAAAGCAGAAACCGCCTTTTAGCGTCGTCGAATTGCTCATCGTCGTGTGAGTCGAATCGCTCATCCTCCGAAGTCACGCCGAAGTACGCGGCGTCGTCGACGGCCCACAAACCGTTCTCGCGGAAGCGCGCGATCTTACCCGCCGTGCCGCTGTACTGGTACGTGTTGTGCACCGCGAACGGGCTCACGCCCGACCGCTCGGCGACGCGCGACACGAAAAACGTGTGCCCGTTGGAAAACAACCCCGTCGGCAACAGCGCGACGCGCGCGACGCCGGACGCGTGTTTCGGATCCGCGTTCGGATCCGCGCGGGTTCGGTAATACCGCGGCCGCAAGCCTCGTTCGTGTTCGTTCGGGAACAGCGCGTGGTCCGGCGTCAACGATCGTTGACGATTGTTTTCGCCGCCCGGCGGGAAAACAATCGTCGCGAGCTCGGCGTCCGCGTCGTCGTCCCACGCGTACGCGCCGCTGGCGACTTCCTCGCGTCCGCCGAAATCGTTCACCGCTTTGTTGAAGTGCGTCTGGTCGTTCATGTCGTGGTTTTCCATGAGCGCCAGCTGCGACGCCGTCCACCGCTCCACCAACGCCATCGTCGCCTTCGCCGGCCGCAGCAAAAGCACGCCGGTGTTGAACTCGGCGTTGTTCGGACTGGGTTTCTGCCCGAACGCGTCCGTCGCCGGTCGGCCGGGCTCAAACCCGAACACGCAATCGCTGGAGACGGCGACGTGCGCGCGTCGCGCCTGGCCGCTCCGGAAGTACTCGGACGGGTCCCGCAGCCACACCACGTCGACGTCGCTCATCAACACGTGCAAGTTCGCGTTTAGCAGGGCGCGAATGACCCTCGTCTTGACGATCCCAATCTGATTGAACGCTTTTTTGTTTTCCCGATAGCCTATGAGCGGCGAATCGCGCGACGCGGCGTCGACGCGCAAAGCGTCGGCGTCTTCGAAGGCTCGCGACGCGTCCAAACACGTGAGCGAGTTGGCGAGCGAACCCGTACGCCGCGCGTCGTTCGTCTCGTCCGCGCGACGTTGAAAAAACGCGCCGTTCGCGCATTTCGAGAGCGTGGCTTCGTCCAGCGCGATGACCGCGACGTTGGGTAAGCGCGCGACGAACACGGCGTGCTCGATCCAGTTGCGCAGCATGTCCGCCACCTCTATCGTCGCGAACGTCGCGGTGATGGAGGCGTTCCGCGCGAAGCCGTACCGCCGCGCGGCGTCGGCGGCGCTCAGACGCGCGACGCGCGCGCCCGCTCTGGTGGCCACCTCGTCCGCCGTCGGGGAAGAGACGACCGCCTCGTCCGCGTCGGACGCATCCGCGACCGCCGGGGTGGGCACCCGCGACGCCAGCCCCGCCGACGCCGAGGTCGAGCGTCGAGCGCCAACCTCGCTTGAGCCGGGCGACACAGCGCCGTGCGTCCCGAGCCGCTCCCGCGCGAAGAGCGCGGCCGCGGCGAGCGCGACGACCGCCGAGACACGCCCCGCGCGCGCGCACGCGCGCCGCTTGCGCCCCATAGGAGTCACGAACCGGCGAACGAAAGTCACGAAAGTCACGAACGACGATCTCGAAGTCGTCGTGGCTTTTTCGGGTCGCGCCCGCATTGGTCGGCGGCGCGCGATGGCGACCCCCGACCCCCCCCCGGGGTCCGGGACGGTGACGGTCGCGTCGCAGGGCGCGGCCGCGTTCGTGGGGGACGTGTACTACCTCGCGGACGGTCGGACCGGCGACCCGATCCTGGGGTGGCCCCCGAGGCCGCCGCCCGTCGGGTTTTCGCGGGGCGACGCGAGAGACGGGGATGACGCGCCGGACGCGTTCGGCAGGACCAAGGCGCAGAGGGAAGGGGACAGGGTCTTGCTCGCGACGAACGCGGCGGACGCGACCCGGGCGATGCGCAGGTTCCGCGAGACGTGCTTTCCCTCGCGTTCGACGAGCGCGAGCGTGGGCGAGACGCGCGTCTCCGACGACGAGGCACGCGCGGTCGCTTCCTTGGATTCGGCGGCGACGCGAAACCGCGCGCTGGGTCCTTCCGCGTACTTTCCCGATCCCGCGTTCGCGCGGCGGTGGGCGGAGGTGGTGAACCGACCGTGCGGCTTGAGTTACCGCGCGTTCGCGCGGCGGCGCCTGCGCCGCCCCTCGGACAAGCCGCTGCTGCCGCACGGCGTGGCGATCCGCGCCGCGCCGTTCGCGCGCGCGTACGCAAACCTCACCGTCGGCTGGAACAACGCGGCGCTGGCGGCGAAGCGCGGCTTGGCGCCCTCCGCCTCGGCGCGCCGCGACGCTGCTGACGCGCTCTTCGCGCGCTCGGACCTGGACCCGAGCGCGGTGATGGGCGCCAACCCGGAGATCGCGGGCGACGGCACCGCGGAGTCGGTCGCGCCCCTGCTCACCGGGTACGAGGGCTTCCTGCCGTTCGCGCCGTTCGAAGACAAAAATGCGTTCGGGCGAGGGACGAAAACGGGAAGGGAAGGCGAGGGATACGAATCGAGCGATCCGCTCGCGAACGACTTCGGGGGATTCCCCCGGTCGATCAAAAACGCGTGGCTCGCGGATGACCTCGCGGCGGTCGAGGCGGTCGATGGATCGCACTACCCCGAAACGAGCGGGAGCTGGCGCGCCGTCGCGGCGCGCGTCGGGGGTCGCGACGCCGCGGGGACCGACTCGAAGACGAACGCGTTCCCGACGAATCGGGAAAAAGAAAAGAAAAACGTCCTCGCCGACGCGGCGGACGCGCGCGGCGCCTGGTACCGAGGGTTCGACGAATCCTTCGACGACAGGTCGGAGCACGAACGCGAACGCTTCGACCGGGTTGTCGCGGCGCGTGCCGTGGACCGCGAGAACGTTTCCGTGGGCGAGTGTCCCCGACGCGCGGGCGCCGAGAGACCGCCGGCGGACACGCCCGTGTTCTCCTCGCCGCTCGTGCACGTCGTCGCGCTCGGCGGCGCGGCGGAACGACGCGGTGCCTCGATGGACGTGGACGTGGACGGCTCGAGTCGAGTGAACGCGCTTTCGGACGAGTCGAGTGAAAGCGCGCGCGACAAAATCGACAAAAGCGCGTCCGAGTACCCGCTCGGCGTGAAGTTCGCGACGCGAGACGAAGCCACCGGAAACGTCGCGGTGACCTCGGCGCAGATGTACCGGCCTTGGTTCTTGAAGCTGGAGGACTTGCGCGAGATGGTGCGCGCGGCGATCAAGACGGAGGCGGAGGCGCGCGTCGCGCGTAACCGAGCGAGGCGCGAGAAAACCAACAGGGCGCTCGCCGCGATGCTCACCGCGGTGTGCCACACCAAGCCCAACCCGCGTTTGTCCGGGTTCCAGATGCCCGGGCTGGACGGCACGAACCGAGGCGCGGGGAGCGGGAGGTCCGGAGGCGTCACCGGCGGCGTTTCCCTCGGTGGCGGCGGCGACGACGACGACGATTCCGAAGATGATGACGACGACCCGCGGAACGAGAGTCTCGAGGACGACGACGACGGCTCTCTGAACGACGACGAGCTCATGAAGGAGTACATGCGCGAGATGGTCAAGGACGGCACGGCGGAGGACGCGCTCGGGGCGTGGGCGCGGGACGCCGCGCGGGCTGCTAAAGAGGCGCGCGAGAACACCGCGAAAGGTCGCAAAAGCGGCGATAAGGTGGACGATTTGAAATCCCCGTCGCGCCGCTGGATGCCCGGCTTTCTCAGACGACGCTTCGACGAGAAGGACACGTACCAGCAGTTGGATATCTCTCCGGCGGCGCACGCGGGTTTGGTTTTCGCGGCGACGGCGTATTACGCGTGGAACGTCTCGCGTTCGTTCTGCGGCGACGCGCTGGACCGCGCGTTTCTCAAGACCAACTTCGGGCGGTGGACGCTGGTCATCGACACTCCTTTGGCGGATGCCATGGAGCAAATAGAAATCGGCTCGTTCGAGGGCGTGTGCTGCGCCGCCGTCGCCGAAGCCGCCGCGAGCGACGTGTCGCGCCGCTACGACGCCGCCGCGAAGGCGCGATCGGCGACGTCGGCGCGCTTACGTCGGGACGTCGCGTCGACGACGGACGCCTCGCGGCGCGCCGTCGCCGCCGAAAGCGCCGTCGCCGCGGCGGCCGAGCGCGAGCTGGACCTGCTGGACGCGCTGGGGGACGAGCGGAGCAGGCGGAGGGGGAAGGGGGGAGACGACGCGGAGGTTCGATCGGACCCAAACCAAAAAAAAGACGTCTCGAACCCGAAGGACGACTCCGCCTCCGTCTTGGGGCTGAGCGGCGCGGATGTTTCTCCGCCGCGAACGCCTCGCGGTGGCCCCCTGCGCGGCGTGCCTGTGCTGCGCCGAATCCCCTTTCTCGGCGCGAAACGAGTTGACGCACGGAAACAAAAAAAGGCGAGCGGCGCCGACGACGCCGAAAAAAAGAAAAAAGTCACAGTCGTCGTCGCGCCGCGGCGCCGCGGCGACGCCGAAGAGACGGAAACGAAACGAAACGAACCGAAACGAACCGACGACACGCGTACTACGCCGACGCTCGATATCGAGCGCGGAATCTTCGCCGCGAGGCGCGCGCGCGACGAAGCGCTCGCCGCGTGGGCCTCGGCGCGCGAACACACGATGACGTGCCAACGCGCGGAGACGGACGCGCGGGAAGCGCTCGTCGGGGCCCTCTCCGAGGAACTGCGGCGCAACGAAGAAACGGTTCGCTTCATGGAGGCGGCGCACGACGCGCTCGCGCGCGCCGAGCGCGCGCGGTCGGCCAACGCGGCGATCCACGAGAGGCGTATCGAAGAGGCGAAGAAGAAGAAGACTCGGAAGACGCGACTCTTCGACGCCGCCTCCTTCGCGCGCGAAAAAGACGGCATCGAAAAAGACGGAAAGGCGTCGGCGCGAGACGGCGCGCCGCCGTCTTCGGCGGAGGGCGACGGCGCGGCGTTGGATTTGGAAAAGAAGAACGACGACCGAGGGACGGCCGAGAACGCGACGGCGACGACCGCGCACGCCGCGGTCTCGCTCGCCGCGGTCTCGGCGCCGCCGCTGTTCGTGGCAAACCTCTCCGAGGGCGGGACGCTCGGGGACGGGACGCAGGCGGCGGACGACGGCTCGGGGGCGCTCCTGCGCGGATTCATCGGGACGGGGAAATACTCGCGCGCGCGGCGACCCGTTTTTTAGTGAAAAATTACATTTTGAGCGCGTCTCGGCGTCGTCCCACGCCTTTTTTACAAAGACGGCTTCGGCTTCGGCGTTCGCTTCGGCTTTTTCCTCCGCGCGAACTGAGAGGTCCCGGCGTCGTCCCCCGCCTTCTTGGCGACGCCGCCGCGCGCGCGCGCCACGCTCATGAGCGTGCCGTCGGCGCGCGCGGCGGCGACGGCGCGGACGAGCGCGCGGGCCGCGTCGAAGCCCTCCGCGAAGGCGTGGCGCGTCGCCACCGGGACGTTCACTTTTTTGTCACGGCTGTTTCCTCCGTTTCCGAACGCCGATTCCGAACGTTCGTCTTCGTTCGTCTTTTTCCGCCGCCGACGCTTCTTCTTCGGATTCGGCGACTCGACGTGCGTGTTCGGAATCGGAACGTTCGGAACGTTCGGAACGTCCGCGACGGTTCCGGTGACGGAAAGCGTATCGGGTGGGTCGTTCGCGGCGTCGCGCGACGCGTCACGCAGCGGCACACCGTACACCACCTCCTCCTTCTTCGCGAACGCCACCAGCGCGTCGAGCGTCCCTTCCGCGCTCTTCAGCTCGAAGTCGCTCCACTCCACGGCGCGCGCGTACGCCGCGCGCGACACGCCCGCCGCGCCCGCCGGGCAGACGGCGCCCGGCCGGGTCTCCGCGATGGCCGCCAACGCCTTGAGGTTGGTTAACACGTCGGCGGGTGATGCGGACGCCGCGAAACGAGCACCTCGAGACGTGACGTGCCACAACGCCGCGTCCGAACGCGTCAACGCGCGCGTTCGCGATTTTGTCGCGTTTTTTTTGTTCGAAGAAACCGTCGAAGAAGCGGCTTCTTGGACGAGAATCGTCGCGTCGTCGCCGCACTTCACGCCGGCGCGCGCGAGCGCCGCCGCGCCGTCCAGCAGGCGGGACCACTCGTGCGCGTTCGTGACTTCGCCCGCTATGCGCGCGATCGCGCCGTGGATCACGCGAGAAGAAGAAGCCGCAAAGTCTTCTTCGTTCGAAGCTTCGTTCGAAGGCTCTGAAGGCTCGACCCTCGCGCGCCACTTCCCCCCGCCGAGCGAGAAAACCCCGTCGCGTTCGTCGCGCGCGCGCCGCGCCGCGCGCGACGCGTGCTGCGCCAGCAGACGGCACGCCAGGTGCGCGGTGAACCGATCGAGCCGGTCGGCGTTAGTGGCGATCCACTCGCGTATACCGGTCAAGCTTTGGCGTTTCTTCGATCGAAGGCGCCTCGCCGTCTCCTTGGCGCGTCGGTGCAGACGCGCGTTGAGCGCAGACGCGCGGCGTTTGGATGTTTCGCTGACATGTTTCGCTGACGACGATCGATCGTTCTCGTCGTCGCCCGTCTCGAGGGAACGCGGCGCGTCGTTCGCGGCCGTGGCGAAGGCGCGCGTTTCGATCGTGGGTCGGATCGACGCGAGCGACAGCACGGCCGCGCTCCGCGGGTACCCGCAGCCGAACGAGCGGACTGTCGAGCGACTGTCGCTCGAAGGCGTTCGCACCGAAACCCACGGCCGGCACCCGCGAAGACGCCCTCCCGACGCCGCCGACTCGGTGACGTCGAAGATCCGCCTCAGCGACGACGCGCCGTCGCCGGAGCGCGCCGCCGCCGTCGACGCCGTCGCCGAGCGGAACACGGCCCGAGCGCACCACGCCCACCGCGCCGCCTCGCGCGCCGCCATCTCGAGCCGTGCACCCCGAGGCGCGACGGTCACTGAGGCGCGCGCGCGCTCGCGTTGTTTTCTTGACGATGTCGTCGGATCACGTCGGCGCGCTCGCGGGTTTCGTACTTTCGTTCGCGGTCCATCTCCGACATCACTTCTACGGGCGCGGGCGAGGTATGGGCGTTTCCGAGCCCGCGGGCGGCGATGTCGGGCTCACCGCGCTTCGCGAGGAGCTCCTTCGCCGCGACGACGCCTTCGAGCGCGAGCGCGGCGAGAAGAGCTCGCGCGCGCACATCGCCGCCGACGCGGAATGGGAGGCGTTGTACCAGTCGCTGAAACGTGCCGAGAAGGCGCTCGCCGAGGCGTCGCGCGTCAGCGGGCAGTGCGCGCAGTACATCGCGAGGCGCCGGCGGTTCTGCGCGTCCCGCGCGGCGGACGGCTGCGACGGGTACTGCAGCCTCCACGCGGTCGGCTTGGGGAAGGCGCTGTCCCGCCCCGCCGCGGGAACGAAGGACCAGAACCCGGTGGATGCTTACGGTGAACGAGCCGAAGCCGACGAGACGCGTCACGACTCGGCGCGTCATCGAAAAAAAACCAACGTGCACCGCCGGATGAAGAAACTCACCAACCCACTGTCGATGCACCACAGGACCGCCGCGCCGTGCCCGGTGTGGTCGGAGGTGTACGACGACCTGGAGCGCCCGCTGCTGATCGACGTCGGGTGCGCGAAAGGGCGGTTCCTGGCGCGCGCCGCGACTTCGGACGCCGCGCGATTCGAGGCGAGCCTGAGCCTGATGAACCGAGCGACGCCCAGTCTTCTTCCGTCTTCTGTTCCGTCTTCTGCTTTGAAGACTCCCGACGCGTCAAACAAGAACCTTAACCTTTCGCGTTGCCACAACCTGCTGGGCCTCGAGATTTACGCGCCCATCGTCGAGGAGGCACGCAAGTGGTGGACGGACGCGTGGAACGCG